>Ga0208644_1000606_pt1 | contig 31647 bp, 20 predicted proteins | sample VirMetDEL_Nov_18_FD_184517 | JGI IMG/M metagenome (GOLD analysis project Ga0208644, IMG submission 184517) | Aqueous microbial communities from the Delaware River and Bay under freshwater to marine salinity gradient to study organic matter... | ecosystem: Environmental > Aquatic > Marine >...
CCTAGGCGACCATCTTTGCCACCAATTCCTTTAGATTTTCTAATGGATCTACTACCATATTTCTTTGCCAAGTCCTTGCTACCTTTACCGTAGCGAAGCATCGTTCTAGCTGCGTGTTTTCTTACATTAGGGAAGTCGGACCCTGGCGTTGAGCTTCCTGGCGTGAAGCCTTTAGCTATCTTCCCCTTCCCACTTTTGTCGCCCCACTTAGCTTTTGATATAACATACAGCCGTCCGGCAGCTTTAGTAGAAAAAATGTCTCCATAGCCGCCTTTAGCTAAAGCATCTTTTATACTTTTGTAGTTAATTACTCTTCCTTTAAAAGATTTCTTTTTGTCGTCTTTAGTAGCCTTCTTAGATGTGTAAGCTTCCCTACCCTTCTCAGAGCCTTTTGCTTCTTGCATTCTAACTATAGCGTCTATAAACTTCATCTGAATCTTCTTTTTATGCTTTGCTTTAAAATAGCCTTTCTACTATTTAGGGGTTTAGCAGACAAGGGAGTAATATACCCCTTCTCTGATCCTTTCATAGGATCTTTGCAAGGACCGCCTAAATTAACACCAATCATACCAGCAGTAGTCATTTCTTTTAAGTCTGATATCATACCTTTAACTTCTTCCAACAAAGAAATTAATGCCTTACCAGTATCTTCAGTTATTATCTCAGGTTCAGAAACTTCCTCTTCCGGCTCATCCCAAACTAACTCAGGCATAGCTTCAGCAGGAGGTGCGTCCTGAGGGTGAAAACCTTCACCAAGAATCTGGCGCATCATTTCGTCGGGAATTTCTATGTTAGAGATATCCTTAGTCGGGGCATTAGCAGTAGCCTTTGCCTCCTGTAGCTTTGGAGGCAAAGACTTTCCTTGCTTTATATCCTCGACCTGACCTAAGATTAAGCTTTCTGCAAAATCTCCGACACTATTCACGATCACTCCTCCTCGTCAGCGAAGAGAAGCTCGGCAATAGTTTCGTCGATAACAGACTCGATGTCCTCGTCGCCCTCGTTAAGCTGGCTGAGGCGGTCTACAAGACCAAGGACTACGTTGAGGTGCTCAAGAATGCGCTCCTCGTCGATAGACTCGTCAAGCTGAGAGACGCAGAGCGGGCAAACGTGAGCGGCTTCTTCAAGCTCCTCAGCGTCCTCGCCGTCTTCGACTTCGGTGTGAGCGACCACTTGCTTCGGCTTCCCATTCGGCTTTTTCTTCGAGCCACAGGAGGTTTTCTCCTCAAGCTCCTCAGTCTCCTCAACAGCGGAGGATTCGTCAAGGCGAGCAGTAATCTCGTCGTTCTTCCAAACGGCAGCTTCCATAAGCTGTTGACGTAGTTCGTCAGTTAATTTCATGTGATCCATAATTATATCCTATAAAAAGGTTAAGATTTTCATCTCTAGGTTATTTAGCATACCAAACAAGACAAATGTTTTTTGTTTTAAAAAATGTTAGGGCGTTACTTGTCTGGGCGAATCTGCGGGTGGAGGGACCTCCCTAGCTGGTTCTTCCTCAGTGGGAGGCAATAGTATTCTCCCCGAAGATGTTGTTTTTGTTGGCAAAAACGTATCATCGGGTGCGTTATTCTTCCTTAAAATAAGTTGAGTTTTTCTAAGACTTAACTTATCGTCGGCATTTTTAATAGCAGGAACAACCTTTACGTCTCTAACCGAACCAGAGAATAAATACTTTTTAATTTCTTGATAGTCGGAGGACCTAATAAAAGTATTAAATTCTCTAATATTAAACCTACTGAACAAATCAAATTCTGTAACAGATTTACCCACTCCGTTCTTTCCTAGAGAGTAGTTATTATCCATTTCGTTAAGGATTTCTGTAGCCAATCTAATGCCTGTTTTTTTCCTTATTCTTTTAGCCAGTTTGCTTTCTATGTTTCTCCTAACCGACTCATTAGTTCTAAAGCCTTCTTTATACACTGTTGAATCCGGGTTTAATACTTGAATTCTTGTTTGTGTATCCGGGTTACCTAACACATCTGTGGCTTCCTTACCTGCTGTTTGAGTTGAAATAAACTGACTATTAAAGGGTTTGTTAAATGTAGGAGCTATACTTATATTAGTAACTAGTTGTCTAGTAATTAGGCCACTACTAGTAATATCCCCATCAAAGTTTACTGCACTAGAATCAACCTCAATAATTGTAGACTTATCATTAAATACTAAAAAGTCTTCTCTGTTTGTTGGGTAAAAGATTATGTACCTAGGTAGCTGACGAACTAAGATCGGGTTAGACTTATTTTCCTTCGGGGCTTCGTACAAGACATCATCTTGCTTAAGTGTGACTAAGGATCCAGACAGCATGTAGTCTATCAACAGATCCTCTTCATTCAAAACGTAAACCTCATGGTTGCTTTTGAATTTTATAAACTCATTTACCTTATTCAAATCTTCGCTAGACTCTATAGGAACATACCTGAAATCAGCTTCAGTCCTACTAAGTAACCTACTTTGGCCGATTTTTGGTTCACTTTTTATAGTGTCTAGAACGCAACTAAGGAAGTAAAAATTTTCTCTAGGAGAAGATAGAGAATAGCTAGTTTCTATATTGTCCGTAGCTAATGCACTCACAGTCAGTAGAGTGTTTGTATCTCCACCCAAAATATTTATGGCTGTCTGTCTAACATTCTCAGGCACAAGGAATGCGTGGTCAATCTCTGACTGAGCAAAAACTCTAGTAGTTTCTCCTCCTAGGGTAACATCAAAAAATTCGCCGTCTTCTAAGGATAACGAAGATCTTCTTACGAAGGTGTCATCATCATTTACATAGTATTTTTGAACTTCTCCCCCCACCACAACTTCTATGTATCTATCAATATCGGAAGAAAGACTCTTATAGCTGGTTAGCGTATTACGAGCCACTCCATCGGCTTGAGTTGGATCAAGGGAAAAGTAGTTACTTTCTATTAGGCGCAACGCAGCGATCTCGTTGACTGTATTATTTCTACTCCTGACTATAGAATAGTTTTCTCTATTATTACTAGTCTCTGATAGTTTTTGTAAAAACTCTGGGGTTACACTATCAATAGTATCATCTAAAACTCTAGAACCAAGTAAAGAGAATATTTGATCATACGTTAGTAAGCTACCTGAATAAGTTTTTATATTAGTGACTATATCCCTAATGCTAGGCTTCAAGCTTCTTAGTATTGACTCTGTAGAGAATCCCGAAGCTTTAGAGCTATCCCAATTTTGACTATTAACTCCTGTTGTTAGTAAATAAAGAAGTGTGCTGTCGATCTCATCTGCAAAAATAAGCTTACCTTTTTCAGCCGTGTTCGGAACTAGTCTAGAAAAATTACTCTGTGTAGAAACAATTACTTCCGGGTCTTGGAATCCTGTCGGAGAGGATGCAAGGAGTGTTCTCTCTATCAAAGGATCTGATAAGTTTATAGCTCTACTAGCGAAGTAATTATTTACAGCCTCCTCACTAGTTCTTCTTGTGTTCGCTAAGTAGTTAAAGCCTCCACTTTGTCTATTCTGAGGTGCTATCGGATCTCCAATAATAGCTTGATCTTCTATGGGAGTCCCAGAGCCACCTCCACCACCACCTTCAACTAGCCCAGGAATGCCTCCTTCTGTCTGATCTTCTATACGAGTCGCTCCCGGTCCTGTAGGATCCCCTGGATCCTCTCCTATGTTTCCTGGAGGGCCGACATCAGGTTGATCATCAACAGAGGTTACACCTCCTCCGGGGGGATCGTTAGGATCTTCACCAACAAGTCCGGGGTCCGCTTCGGGCTGCTCTCCGATAGGAGTAACACCGATAGTGCCTCCCCCTTCAATTTCCCGTTGCCACGATGCAGTTACATCTGGGCAAGGAGGGCCTAAATTACAATTAGGAGCGTTCGGAGGTCCTCCCCCACACACTCCCCCCCATTTTGGTGGTAGGGGAGAAATATTGCTTGCTCCTGGGGGGCGATTCTGCAAAATAAACTCAGATACTATTTCTCTGTTAGTTTTTGCTGGCCTATTAGCGATAATATCCACACACTTCATGTACCAAGTCCAGGTAGTGGTTTCTATATTTCCTTCTGTAGTCGTAGAAGAGACAGGAGGCAAGCGATCTGGATCAATAACACAACGACAACTCTTAGCCCTAGAAGGACCTAAAGTTCCTGGTACAGTTCCGCCTCCAGTCGGAGTCGGGGGGCCAGAAAGGTCCCTTGGAACTCTAACCTTATAAACTATAACTAAGTCAGGGCAACGCTTTTCTCTACACGGGTCTTCCGCTGTAGGCGAACCTTCTCCTTCACACGCCCCCGCTGCAATATTGGTGTTATCAAAAACTATTATTCCCGGCTGACCAAAGATAGGGTCGGGGGCTGTAGCAGCGCCACGCATATTTCTAATAACAGTCGCGCTATCATCAGCAGGAAGACCATTAATTATTTGTTTACATCTTTGCTCACAGGTTAATGTGTAATAAACAAAACCAGGGGGAGGCTGTTCGCCGCCAGGACCAAGAACCCCACCGCCCATAACCACAGTGAATACACTATCCGCTCTACATGCACACTCAGGTTCAGGATCTCCCCCACCACTAGGATCACTTACAGGAGGGCCAGCAGGATCATTACTTCCTCCGTTAGGGCCTTTTGTATTTCCGTTATTAGGATCATAATCAGGAAAATTAAAAGGTCCATAACCGGGGAGAAAAGCCCCGCAACCAAATGTCGGGTTTGTTCCGGCCATCAGCTATCTCTTAAAGTAATTATTGGTCCTGGGGAATTTAAGTTTGTGTAGTGGTAGTTAATGGCATTGTTAGGTATTCCAGTAATTTTCCAAGAAACTGTTGGGTATGTACATACACCTAATCTTGGGTTACCAACATAGCCTAAGTTCTGTCCATTAAGCACAGGGGAAGTGTTGCTGTACAGGAGCGGTCGAACTGGAACTGCGAAAGAAGAGAATTTAGAAAGACCTCTACCGTTTACTGTTACTCCATTGGTATTAGTATGGGGAGCAGCTAATTTTGGCAACTGATTGGAGCTTGGATTGCTTCCACAAAATGCAATATAAATTGTAAACGAAGTTTGACGTTTCTCCACCCAGTGACCAAAGTAGGTTATTGTTCCTTGGTCTTGGGCGTTATCTCCAGCCCAGTTTTGAGCTACACAGTTAACGAACTCCATATCAACGTGATAGTCAGCTAACCAAGCGGGACGAGTAAAGTTAATTGTTTTAGAAATATAGTGGAAAGATGCATTAGAGTATGGGTTTCCACCTACTCTTTGATCATTCAAGAACTTTCTATTCCTTTCTGGGAAATCTCCCGAAGGAGTTCTTCCATCACTTCGAACTTGACCCAGCATGTTGCCTCCAACAATGGAGGCATCCGAAGCTACAGTTCTTCTTTGCGATAGGAAAGTATTAATGTAATCATTTACATACTCTCCCTTGCTATCTATGTTTTGTATTCTACACCACTCGGCCAGATCCCAGTCAGGTCTGTCGGGGATTTCAAAACCCGCTTGAAGTTGTCCGAAGTTATAGGTGCTTCTAATTGTATTTTTTATCGTTTGAATTCCGTTAGGATTATTTACTAAACCTAACTCATTCTGATAGTAGTCAAATAGAGCGGACTCAGGACCAAAGAAATATCCACCAAAAACATATCCCGTAGCCAAAGTGTTGAAGGAATCACTTGGATCCTCTAGCCCTGCGGCTACGTTATCTACTCTACCAGCGAGGTTGTCGTAGACACGTTGAAGCTCATAATCCATTTGGCTTTTGCCTACAGCAGGGTTAGCTAGTGACAGTTGCGGGAAAGCCGCCGTGATACCTGCCCTCTCATTGTACGCAAGTTCTGCTGTTCTAAACAAAGGTCTAATGTCTATGACATCTGTATCTAGAACAACCTGAGAATCTTTTTGAACCCAAACGTAAGCTACAGGTAGTATGGATTGACCAACTAATTCAATAGCATTATCTTCTAGCTTTTCAGAGATTACAGGGGCTATGTTTAAAATATCATCAGGGGAAGGGAAGCTTCCTCTAACAGAATAAGCTATGTCGTTGCCTGAAGCAGAAGTAAAGCCCATGTCTGTATTAGTAGTATCACCCGGAGCAGCTAGAATACTGTGTTGATCTCCCTGTGTGTCTAGGTAATCATAGGAGGGGTTGTTTGTTTCTTCAAAGTTAGCTTTTATCCCCGCTCCACGAACAATACCCAACGTAGGTTGAGTTATAGTTTCTCTTCCAGAAGCTTTTAAGATGTCTACTGAACTTGCATCTATAGGCTTACTGTAAATGAAAACCATGTCGATTCTACTTTGTACACCATCAACCTGTGTTTCATTCCCCTCGGAGTCAATGTAAGAGAAGTCCGTGTCATCGAATGAGGGAACCTCAATAGATAACTCATTAGGAACATCAACGATTGAATTCCTAGAAATTCCTCGCCAAGCTTTTATGAAAAAACTTTCTGTCCTAGGAAACTTAGAGAAACCTGTGGAAGCACTGGTGAACTCGAACGAAGGAAGAGCAATTCTAGAAACAGAAGCATCCAAAGACTTAGCCCAGAGTAAAGCTTGAGTTACTACTGCTGGATTTAGATAGGCTCCACCGCCAGGAATATTTTCTGATGGGCCAGCGTATGCTTTGCCAGAAGCGGTTAAATCAACTCCATCTAAATCCACAGGGAAATCCGAGTTTACTACTGGACGAGTAAAGACTCTTTCCTCTAGACCAGTCATGCCTAAAGCATTAGTCGATAATAATGATTGGAACCTATTCAGTGCTGCTTCTAACCGCTGATTACCTTCTCCGTTTTTGAATATGGGATCGTTAACTGCGTCTGGTGTGGCCGCTGCCCAACCGTCAACTTCGCCTAGCCCCTGACCTAGAAGCTGCGCTAGATACGCTAACGGTCTTTTCGTAGACGCATCATTAATTCTAGCGGTGTATCTACCAGGAAGAACTTTGACAACTCTATCACCACCAGAGGCGTAAGGTCTAAGTTCATCTATGTCACCTCTTTTTACTGAGGTAATAGCGCCAGAGTTCTTTCTAACTTGATCCTTTAGCCACAAGCAATTCTCTTGAAGCTGCTTTAGTGGGATATTATCCACTTCAAAGAAGTAGGGATCATTAGCCTTAAAATATCTGATTGGATCAGAAAACCTATAATTGCTCTCTTCAAAAATTTGCTTTGTCATTAGTTATCCCTCTTAAGGTCGAATATCCCTGCGGACTTAAAGCCTAGAGATCCTGAAGCATCTCCAGTATATGATTCTGATGCTCTGTTAGTTTCTGAATCAGATCTAGACCTATACAAGGTAACTCTTTTTGGAGTATTAGATAAGCCCACTGATGCGTTCTTAGCATTGGCAAATGTTTCTGCGGCAGCTTCATCTAAGATACATTGGGCTGGGTCATCATCAAGGAACTCGTTGCAATAATAGAAACCAGATGTCCATAGGGTATTAGGTATAGTTCCTCCACCAGAAGCGTAGCTTATTTTTAATAAGTTAGGAGCTATAGAACTAGCATTAGTATACCCAGTAGGTACAATAGCAGACAATGGAGCAGAGCAGTTATACCCTTGTGCAAAAAGCTGATAGGGAGGCCCAACTACACCGGAGAATCCTCCATCGTGAGGATATGCTCCTCTTGTATAACCATTAACATCCGACTGCAAGTATCTTGCTGAGGATTCTGGTGTCCAATAAAGTCTAAATACTCCTCTATTATTACTGGTCCCAGGTTGAGCGCCGATATTATACCTTCCTAAAGCACTAACCGATATTCCTGCGTCCACCAGCCGCTCTGTAACTTGGGGGTTTAAATCTCCCGATACGGGGAAGAAACCTATATTATCAGAGTTAACCGAAACTCCTGAAGTGGGCATCCAAATAGAGCTTCCTGCTCCAAAGGCGTCTAGAACACTCAAACTACCTGTATCTGGCGTTGAGCTTGGAGCGCCGGAAGCAGCGTAAACAGGCCCAGTACCATCATAAGAAGAAAGCCAAACAGCACTTGGCCCATGATAGACTGTAGAGATTGGGTGTAGCCCACTAACGGATAGGTAAGAGGCATTAAGCCTAGAAGTATCCGCTATATTCCAAATTCCAAACCTGCTACAATCATCTCCACTAACATCATAGTATTTACCGTCTAAAGGACTTCCGTTTGGGGAGACAGGGAAGTGTACATTGTTTACGTTTACAACACTGTCTTGGACTGCCCGTAAGCAGGTTCCCCCCAAGGTTATCTTAGGTTCGTTGGTATATGAGTAACTAGTGTTTATGTACTCATCTGTGATAAAGAACCTATTAATACCTTCTAGAGATGTAAACTTAGGGAAAGTAGGAATAGTAAAGCCTAGTCCATTGGGAGAGGATTGAGTAAGATCATCTAAATAATTATCTGTTATTGCGTTACTATCCTGTGGGGATGGGTAGAACTGCAAGCTACCTTGTTTGGTAAACGCGCTAGTGTCCTCTACATCATAATCTACCCCTTGAGTTATATAGTCTTGGCCCTCTGTGCTACGCAACCAATTAGCTGGGTATGAGCCTAGGTCGTTCATGTTTACAGTCGAACCCTTATCAGCAACAATACATGCTCTTGTAGCATGTAATTCTACAGAAGTATGATTTTGTGGTAGCTCTAACCGAAACTGAGAAGCAGCATAGCTAATACCGTCAGATTTTTTATACGGCTCTATGTTTACTGTTGAGTTACTTTCAGCAAGTATGTCTACGCCATACTGCCCAATGGCTGTAGGTCCATGAATATTTATAGTTGAGTTGTCTTTTGCGTAAACCCCCGCTACATGTTTCTGCCTAGAATACCCTGCGGAACCAAACAAGAACGAGCATCCGTTTTGTGTACCAAATAAGCTAACAGTAGAGTTTTTATCTGCTTTTATGGCTCTACCGTAACAAGGCGTATTTGGTGTATTTTCGTCCTGCCCATTAGTTAACAAGTAAGGACTAAGTAGTGATAATTCAGAACCGTTATTTACCTCTACTGCCGGAAGTGCTATTTTAGGTAAATCATAATAAAGAGGAAGAGGAACCCCATTAATTTCTGCGCCAGCAAACTCTTCGGCTATTCCGTGATTATTAAATAGCTTTGTTTGTCCAAAGAACCTGGGTGTCTGGCGCATCTTTTTAAACTCGAAGGAACTATTGTTGTCTAATACAATATGCTGTCCATTTCCAGAAAATTCTAGTTGGAACCTATCAGCTTGCCCTGCTTCTTCTGGGCTGTTCTCAGAATAAAATAAGAAGTCGCTATTTTTTTGTGATACCCCAGCGTTTTGATTTGCATGTAAACACAGATACTCAAAATCAAATTTAGTATTGGTTGATTGAATTCCAACATCGTTAGCATAAACATCTACTAGGCCAGAAGTAGTCAGGCTAGAGTTTCTAAGAAGCATTCCCGGCCCGGTGTTTAACTCAGAAGAAATAACACTTGCTTGTTCAGCTATTGCGCTATCGGCTCTAGAGATACCTCCAACTAGTTTAGAGTTTTCTAGAACAAACCCAGCGTAGTTTCTAGACGCTACTATTGTGCAATCACACCCCGAAGCTCCAGAATCAACCGCTCCAGTAGTATCAAATGCTTGTGGGTTTGAGCTTACTGTGATTTCACTATTGACAGCATGGAACCCGTAACCTACATCTTCTTTCCTGGTATCCGGTGTTTTTAGTTTGTAATTTCTGTACGCGAACGCAGAACGAGACAAGACAACTTTTGAGTTGTTAAACTTCCACCCAGCTTCCTGAGCCCTAGTGGACGCACAGTTTTCCAAAACTACATCAGAGTTAGTTATATTAATGCCTACTTCTCTTTCAGTTTCTCCATCAACAAAAAAGTTTCTAATGTACACGGGACCATCACAGTTCTTAACTGATATTTTAGTTAGCCTATTTAGGTACACGGCCCCTCCGACAGGATCATTCAGAGATAATCCTTCACGTTTTATTGGAGAATCAGTAAAGCTATTCGTAGCACTTATGTCCTTAGTGGGCATTGATGTATCTATAGAATTTGCTACTTGCTCATATGGAGTAATGGTATACTGGTTCGGTGTACCTGATTTAAATGCAGTTGTTCCTATATTGACGGAGAGTGGGCTTTTTACTAAAGTTTGTCTTGGATACAAACAACTCCAGGCGCTAGAATCTAATCTAACATCAGTGGTTGAGGATAGTAAGGACGCTGAGAGATGAACTGCTGAAGCGTCATTTAAAGTGTTTGTGACATCTAAGGAAGAAAGCACTGCAACCAAAGGATTAGTTTGATTGTTTATTGGCGTAGACACGACCTGACCCGCAAGTGCAGATACAGTCAGGCCCGCTGTGTACGCTCGACTGAACGCGCGATTTACTATCTCTATGGAGCCTCCCTCCTCTATCCTGAAGTTATGTAACTCTAGAGGACCCAGATCAGCATTTGATCCAAAGTTAGCTACTTCAAGCAAGACAGGGAACCTAACTACCTTTGGTATAGCAGCGATAGCAGAACTTAAATCGGAGAAGAGGGTTCTGTCCGCCTCAAACGCGGCAGTTCCAGCATCAGCGGAGACCGTTAAAGCTAGTCCAGGAACTCCAGCAGATGTAGCAAATCCACCCTGCTCCCATAATTCGTAAGTTCTTTCCTCTAAATCATATAACGGCAGGTTATCCTGCTCCCAGTTATAAAATGTGCTGGTGTCAAACTTGGAAACATAAGGAGTCCAGGCGTTGTATAGGGGAGTGCTTCCAGAAGAAGTGTATATATCTGTTTTACTAAATGCCATATCAGAAGTTTAGGGTCCAACGGAAAAGTAAACTAAAATCATTAGTCTTTATAATATCGCTAAATGTTCTATAAGCCACAAGAATCGGTTCTGGGTTTGTTGCTCCCGTGGGATTTTTCATAAACAGCCCAACCTCGTTTATGGCTCTAGACTGTCCCCCCCTCGTTAGCCCGTTACAGGCTTCCTCGTCTATCATTAGTGTGTATCTAACAGAGCTATCCCCAACTCTAGTTATCTTACTTGCAGGGATGAGGGCAAAAATTTGGTTTGCTTTCGTAGAACCGTTGACAATTTGAGTTCTTTGCTCAGTAAATAAATTACTTCCTGCTCCGTACTCACCTGTAGAGCTTAACGGACCCGATAACTCATAAATTGAGCTTGTGACCCCACCTTCTGGAGGTCCAGAGATACCAACTTGAAATCTTTCTATCTGATAGTCTAGAATACTGTCAGACCCTGACGCAGTGAAAAGGTAAGAGAGGCCGACACCCATACCGGAAACGATTATGTTGGGATCGTCTAGAAGGACTTCCTCCTCGCCAGTGCTCATCTTCTTAATGATTTTTAGATGCCCGGTAATACCTAAATCTTCTGTAAAGTTTTTCATAGGAAGTGTATCCTCCACTTGATGGTCAAGTCTTGATAATTGTTTATGTTGTTTATGTAAGTTAGATCTTTAGATACTCCTTTCCTGCAAAACAACTTGTACTTTCTAGGATTATTTAGTACACTAAACGATAATGGCGGGGTATTTCCATTCATAAGTGTTTTGTTCATGTCTATTGTCCACATCCCTAAATGATAAATGCCCCCGTATGCATGAGCAAAGAGAGCATCATCTTTAGAAAGTTTGACAGCATACTCAACAATACCGTTGGAAGCGAAATTTGAATTTGAAGAAACTGTTAGCCCCAGCTTAGTATTTACCCCCGCTGTTTTGTTGACAAAACCGGAAACATCCATAGAGCTAAACTGGTTGAAATAACTTCCTGTTGTTGCAGTAACTTCTAATCCAGTCCCTAAATCATCAAAATAAATAACTCTATTGCGACTATTAGAATAAGTCACCCCACTGCCTTCAGGAAAACAGCCTAGAAGTGATGCAACTTTAGGTGCTGCGGCAATAGAACTAAAATCTGTGCCGGACATTACGGCATTCATTATTGTGAATGGTAAAAAATTAGTCAGTTGCCCATTACCAGGAAAAACTGAACTAACATCTGTATTTATTAAGTTAGAAGAAAGACTAGTATTTTCTTCCAATACTTTTTTTACCGGGTCGGGTGTGCTAGGAAAACCGCCGTTCGACGGTTGTTCATTTTCATTTTTTGATTGATCCAACCTATTCGATCTGAGCAAGGCAATATTACCAATCACTTCGTTTGCAATATTTGACAAAAAACTAGAGTAGTATTGGTTCCATTTATTGTCTTTAGCATGAGCATTAGATCTAAATGCGTCAGGTCCTGTGCCAAACGAAATGGCCTGAATCGTATAGTTTGAAGCATCCAAGATTGCTTGCGTTGCAGGGTCCGCTATTGTGGCTAACGAAGGGGATACAGTCATGATATCTGCCAGTAGTTCTCCCGCACCGTCAGTAAGCATATTAGCTTCCCTAAGGATTAAATCATCTCCACTCCAAACTTCTACTTCGCCTCTCATCAGTTATCAAACTCCACTTCAGTATATTGTCCAGCAGCAGTGCTGTTTGGAACCCAATCAGGATGGACTCTGTAAGACAGTCTGCTTCCACCACTTAGCTCCATAACCCCAGAGGTTACTGTTGCGTTCCTTGAAGCAAACGGCGTGGTGTATTGAGATTCTTGCTCTCCAGTTAAACTATTATAGAACTTTAGTACATCCAAAAGCTGAGTCTTACTAAACTCTAATTTATCTTCAATAACAAAAGGAGTTAATGGTGTGTTCTTAGTCTTTTCTCCGTGCCCCGTACCAATCCCTGCTCGATCTCTTTGTGTAAGGTCTTGTAGAGTTATGTTATCTATAAGGAGATATTTATCTTTATTTGTAGGCAGTAAGAAAATTTCAATTATATAATTTGTGTCTTCTGTGTGTACTTGGCCGTATCTTTTATAAAACTCTTCAGGTATAGGAAGAATATCTAAGTATTCAAAATTGTTATTTTCGGTAAAGTTTCTTGTATCAAACTCTAAGTAAAAATCAGTAAAGAACTTTTTCTTTATATTGTTTAATGACAGGTTATCATTAGTGGAAGATGTGCCCAGTATATTGTTTAAGCAAAATTCCCTTTCTGTTTCTTCCGGTAACTCATCAGGGAAATAATACCTATGTGAAATATCTAAAGCTTTTTGTATGGAGATGTCGCTGCTTTTTAACAAGGACCATTTTTTGTTTGGAGTCCAGGTCCAAAAATATCCATCCTTAGGCTCTGTGTGAATCCACACGCCTAACGTGGCTCCTCCGAGTCTTGGTGAGTTTTCTTGTGCCACTAAAGAACGAACGCCTAATTTAAATTTATGGTCTTTGATGAAGTAATTTCTTTGTGGACCATACGAAGATAAATCAAACCTAATTCTGGGGAGTCCTCCAACGGACTTACATTTAATTACGGTATTCCCTATAAGATAGTTTTCTCTTCCATCTACTTTAAAGGACTTATCTAGATTAAACACCCGAAACTCATTTCCTGATGGTGCTCCAGAGATGTCACAGAACTCTACACCGCTCAGAACTTCTGGGTTTCTAAACTCTGCATTAAACGCTTCTCCGTTAACATATGTTCCTGTCAATGGAACTACTAATTCATCTTGGCTTGTAGCCGTATATGTTCCTGTTGCTCCTGGATACCATACGCTGCTTACGTTGATTGAACTAGAGTCTCTTAAGCTAGATGCTATCAACTCAGAGCCTAAGCTACCTTCTATAGAGAAATCACAATTGTAAATGCCGGAAGCAAAAACTTGAGAGAATATACTTGGACCTGTCGTAGAAATAAGATTGGGGGAAAGAGCTTGATTAAAATATTTCTTATGGTCTTTAAACAGTTCGTGAGGGCCGTTACCAAACTTAAAGTTATCATAATCCTCTCTGGAGTTTAGGACAAGGCCACTTGCTATTGCTGAATTAGCGAAGCTTTGTTCATTGTTTTTCCAGTAAGCATCATTAACAAACATTGATGACGCTGAGGCAATCTCCTGTTTAGCATAATCTAAAGCTTTCTTCTCTAGCATTTCATGCATTGTAATGTATATGCTGGGGATCTGGCCTCTATCGAAATAGCGATCCTCAACAGAAGTAACACTATAAAGACCTCTATAAGGGAAGGTCGCGCTACTGTCTACTCCAGAAAAAGTTTTCGTTGAGTTGTAGCCTTCGCAAATATCCCAAACCCCAGAAGGGTTTATCGGATCTTTCACAGGGAAGAATCTTCCCGCTGAAGCAACATAACCTAAGGTAAGCTCTCCTAAAGAATTTGGCAGTGAGTTTTCTAGAACAGAAGCATCATAAGCATTAGGAGCATTAAATCCAGTCCTATCGTAAAAGCCTTCTTTAGGCAGAACATTCTTATAATTTCTTCTTCTAAGTGCTCTTCTAGGCACCGTGTTAGTATCAATTACTGATGTGCCAGACAAGTAAGGTCCTGTCAGAGAATCCACCGCAGCCCTTTTAAAAGTGTTTAGGCCGCCCCGACCGCCATCAGAGCCTCTGTTGTCGTCCCCTCCTCCAGTAGCGAACGAGATATCCACTCCACTGTTTTCAAAGTTTGATAAGATACTATTCGATGAATACTTTTCTCTTGTATCATCTTTATCAAAGCCTAATGCTAGGTGTCTAGAATCACTGTTGGAGAAACTATCTTCAGCACTAGCATTAAGATTAACTCTAGTTATGGCGTGGGCTGGACTAAACTCCCTGGAAACCCTAGATGCTTCGTACAGTGCATACTTACTGTCAGCCTCGAAAGTATTCTTAGCGAAATCGAAGTCAGCCTCGTCAAAATCAATAAATAAGTGAGATGATTTTCCATTGAACAAAGGTATAAGATTTCTCTCATAGTCTGTGATGCTGGTCATAACCTCATCGAAATTCTCTGGTACTTGTGGTTCTTCAAAGAACATTAGCCACTCGTTTAGAGTTCCTAAATTGGTATCAGAAGTTACCGCAGCATCGGAAATATACTGCCCTAAGTAGTCCGCAAAATCAGGATCCACTTTAAAACACTTCAGCCTATCAACGAGCAGATTTACCATAGGCTGTGTTACAGTAGAGTCTTTATAATACTTAGTCTCTTCAAAGGGTGGGAGAGGATAGTTTAGTTTTCCCCTGTAGTTAAAAAAGAAATCCAAGTCACCTAAAAACTTAATATACTTAGGTCTTTCTGGTCCTGGCGGATGCTGCAATCCGGCCATGTAAACACCTTCACCTAAAGGGCCGTCCGCAAACGCAGCATCAAACGCATCTATCTCGCCAAACTTCTCGGCCTGTCGTCTCAGGGCTTGATACCCTGGGTCCTCAGGCTTATGGACATGAAATCCTTTCATCCCTGGGTCACCGACAACTGTGTAAATATCAAGCTCACAGCCAAGATTGTCTAAGTTAACAAATCTAGGAACCGGGAATTTTTCACCAAAGAATATGAAGTTCTCTGGGAATGCCTTGTACAGGTCTAGTAAGATAATATCTATTACCATCTTTATGTTCTCTTCTAGACTGGTTGAGTCATAAGAGTACACTCCCCCTAATTCAGAGAATTCTGCTGTCCAAGTTTCTAGATTTTTAAACAAGGGAGACTCAGTGCCTAAAGCGTACCAAATTAAGTGAGGGATATAAGACTCCCATAGGGGAGTTACTTTACCTGATACATCAAAAACGGAGTCTGTTATTAGTGCGTTTATAGCAGCCTGAATGGCCCCTATAGTTCCTGATTTTTTATATAAATCTACTGCAATCCTAAGCTGATTTCTCCACTTATCTGAAGAGCGCCCCCTCAATCTAAACCCAATCAGTTGTGCGATGTACTGTAGATACTGTTCTGGGCAAGACTCAATATCATAAATCAATCCTATATTTTCTATCTCGTCACTAATATCTGAGTAGTTATACCCCAACATAGAAGTAAATTTTCTATGAGGTCCTTTAGACACAAAATCAGATAACGCTCTTTCCGCTGAAATATAATCATCGAATGCTTTCTTTACTGTGTAGTCTTGCTCATCAATGTAAAGAGGAGAGTAGATAACATCAATTAAAGTTTTGTAAGCATCCAACTTCTGCGTCCCGCTGGTGTACGTTGCTACTGTGCCAACACTAGGATCTAATATCGCGTCAGAGGGGCCTGAAACAAACGACGGTGGAATGAACTGTCCGAAAGAACAAGCCTCGGTATTTCTCCATAAATACTCAGACAATCCTTTTACTCCATCAACAGTCTCTAAGGTCTTTCCTTTGTAAACATCTATGAAAGAATCCAAAACATAAGATGATGGAGAGTACGTTAATCCTCCGTTAGCGGATGTATTTAGAAAGTAAAACCAACCTAAGGCATCTACTAAATAGTTATGTACACTGCTCGCGTCGGTAGAGTTAGTTAAGGAAGAGAGAGTATTCATGTTGTTCTCAATCGTTCCTGGTGTAGTGTTAGTTGGTGGGATTATTTTCGGTAGTAAGTCACTTTCTAGATAAGAAGCGAATTCAGCGCTTGTAGCGTAATTAGCTATTGTATTTTGTAACGGAACTAGGATCTTTGTCTCAAAATCATAGGTGGTTATTTTTGTTAGCTTATTTTGTTTAACGAAAAATTGGGATAGTCCGCTAATGTTGTTTAAGTTTTCTGTTTCACTGTCGCCTTGTATAGAAGATATAGAGAAATAAGCAGAAGCATCTTTAGCAAGTGATACATGCCTGTTTATTACGTCGGATAACGGGTTAAGCTCTTTTCCGCTCAACTGCAAGTCTTCGACTTGATAAAGCTCAGGAGTAACTAAATTAATAAATTCTACAAAATTAGTCTTGTAGTATCTGCGCTCCTTGCTAGTATATCTCCTAAAATCACTCATCAGTCTAGGTACTCAATGTTAATCGTTATATTGTTTATCTGCGCGATTTCATTAAAATCAATTCTAACGTCTTCGGCAACATTATCAATCGTAGATAATCTAACTTCAGGAGTTTCGAATATCTTTCTATTTATATCAGACACCACAATATCTTGACCGAATTCCCTATTGTCGATACTCATGAATTCTAAAATCTTATCTCTAACCTTAGCTTTTATTTGCTCCTGATTAGGCTCTTGCTCTCTGTCAACTCTGATCGTGGTAACTAAGTCTAGTGTCCTGATCAGCCCGTCAACGATTACAACATCATCTGTAGCCATCTTTTTTGGTTCTATAGCATCTAGAAGTTGAGTCTTAAAGTTAGTCGTAGCTTTTTGGAATTGTAAGTCATTAGCTTTTTCTAATACATAGATATCTATTACGTTAGCTGATGAATAGGCTTTTCTTGTTGCAGCCACTGCCTTTCCAATCGTGCCAAAATTGCTAATAAACGTATTTGTAAAAGCAGTATAGTCCTCTAAAGTAACTAACCTATCTTGCGTTCTAAACTTAAGTGGAGCGTATCTCTTGGCATGTTCTAAAGTCTCGGCATTAGTTCCGCCTGTAGCGATTGAGGTATTTGTTATCGTTCCCTGTACGACGGTTCTAGATCCATTAGCGGCCTCAGCCCCCGCCACTAGAGAAGAATTAATCGAATTACTCGCTATATTTCCTCTACTACCGCCGCCTACCCTGTAAGTAATAAAATAAGAAGCTGCCGCGTCAGGTGAGATACCTACCGTGTTATCACCGAAGATTACCGTAGCTTGATAATCTTGGTCATAGGATACTTCAAAAATCTTATCCGAACTGCCAGAGGCAAAGTAAATATTGTCTACTTCTCTATATGCCCCTTGAGCATTAGTTTCGTTTGAATTTATAAACACCTCAACGCTACCCTCTACTACAGGGCCTTGAGATAACTTAATACTTTTAAGTGCTTCTGTAGCAGCGAAGTCACCTGAGTCAGTTACCAAAGCACCCTCTTGCAGAACTAGATTTTCAAAAATATTTTCTTCTGCTCCAGGGTTAGATGACTCCTCACTAGGAGATAACTCAATTACACCGTTATCATTGGCAAGATCAACTAAACCATTGACTACTTTATACAAAGTAAAATTTAATGCGGCTCCATCCTCAGGTGAAGTTATTTGAACCACTCTTGCTGAGGGACCTATAGCTAAACCAGAAGCTGCTATAACAGATAAATCTTCAGAAAAAGACAGCTTTGCGTTTGCCGCTGAAGATACGGGACCCTTCATTCGAATACCAATTAGCTCAAGAAGTTTCTTTACACTTGATCTTTGCTTCGCAGTTGCCAAAAAGTTTTCGTTTGCTAACATGTCTGCCTTCATGGACATCACTGCGCCCATGTAAGCAGTTAATTCTATAAGCATCAAACCTAGGTCAGACTCTACAAAATAGTTATACTCTTCTGGGTATACCGCTCTGGCGTAGTTAAGTAAAGACGTTCGCAAGGACAGGAAGTCTGTAGCGGCAAAGTTTATTAAATTAGGTCGTTTGTCTATAGGGATATCAGTAAGCTTTAAAAAGTCTGATTGTATTGTTCCAGAAAATGTCATCCTATTGTGGCCTCCACATCAAATATCTGTGTTTCGTTCTCATCAAGCCCTAAAGTAAGGACTACCTTCATAGAGTTTCCTCCAGCAGGACCCGATTCGCCTAATGGAAATACTGCTATCTTTCTAATGTTAGCACCGACTATGTAATTGTAGAAAGAGAATTTTATCTCGTCTTTTATCTGAGTAAAGGTGTTCTCGTCTAGTGGCTGAAATAAAAACTTTCTTAATCTACATCCGTAGTTAGGCAGCATAAGGCGCTCACCCTTCTCAGTAAGCAATAGCTGCTTGACCGCTGCCTTTATCATGGCTACCCCTGAGATTTTCTTGAATATACCACCCGTCTCTCTATTTGAACCAAGAGGGAAATTAAGCCCGAATATCGCAGCTTTTTTTGATGTTGTTCCGTCTACACTTATTCTAGGAGGAATTTTACCAAAAACTTTTACTGTTTGATTAGCGGCCATTACACTTGTATATTCTTGAAGAAGCCCTCTTGAGCTTTATAGTTAGTCTCTACTTCATCATTATTTAGTGGCCTAGAGTAAAACTTTAAACTTCCTATATTTCCCCTAAGACCACTTATCAAACCGCCACGATCACCCCCTAAGAAGCCTCCAGTGAAAAGACCGTCCGTGTAGCCGCCGCCAACTAACCAAGGAGTGTAAAAATCATTTAGTTTTGGGCCTTCCTTTAATTGCTTTACGCCATCGACAGACGTGTAAGAATACTCAAAACTATTATCCTTTTTAAATGTTGGAAGCGAAGCTGGGTTACTTGGAGCTACCCCAAAAACTTCAGACAACGCTGATGTAGCGACCAGAGACCCATCCGCAAAGAACTTAATCTCATTGTTTTGTGGGTCGCAAGTTACATCAACTAGAACAAACTCATTATCTACTTTACCGAAATCAGTGGCTGATAAATCTACCTTCATCTTGTAGAAAGTTGCCGAGGACTGACAATCATCTTTATTTATCCAGGAAGCCGAGGAGGCATCCCTTGCTTGCGTAGGCGCTATAAAGAAACTTAGCGACGACACTGGGTCGTTCTGATTGTTGTCATTGCTGAACCCCAGGTTTTCCTGAGTTATTCTCCTGTCCCTTGTAAAGCCGCATACCAATCCTCTGGTAAATGCATCCCCTCTATCGTTCCTAAGGTAGTCTAGGTCTACAAGCTGCCCTGTTTCGTCCACAGCCGACACACCGTCTTTTACGCCTGTATTCTCACAGGCCAAGAGAACTTTCGTTAGAGACGAAGCAGCGGGCCCTCCTGCTCCAGAGAGCCACCCTTCGGCCCCGTCTGTAATATTTGGAACATGAACCCAGCACTCCATAGTAAAACCAGATGGAGAGTATGCCATCTCTCTGAACTCTTCTGTGTCTGGAAGCCTAACGTAGCTTCCGACAGCCGAAGCATATGCTGAATCTGAACTACTTTTCTTGGTCACACCTTCCATGTAAGGGATAGCAAGACCAGAGGCAAATACTTCATTCTTTCTGATACCAACAAGTTGGGCATCGTTGTATCTGTTTTCTGTGGCGCAGTTGGTTACCTTGTACTCCATCGAAGACGGCAGAACCAAATCAGTAGTTAAGAAGTTATAAATTGAAAAAAGATCTTTCGCTACAATTTGATCGGTGAGAGAAAGCACTGTCCCGCTTGGGCTACCAGAAGGAGTATAGATAATGCTTCCTTTGCCTACGTTCGGAACGTGTAAATGCTCAAAGGTTAGAGAGGGGGCTCTAGACTTGGGAGAAGCAATAAACTTAGGCGTAATAGGAAGTACAATGCCTTCCACTTCCGCTTGCTCAAAAATCAATGCTCTTTGTTTCTCTAGATCAACTAAAAGATTATATTCTTCCAGGTAGGAGAAATCATTTATAGGAACCTCTCCTGGTGCGAATGCGGGTCCAGACAAACCTCCATAGATTTGAGGGCCTTTTATTGCAATCTCTATCTGCTTCTTTCTTCTATTTATTTTGTTAGTATGATTTGCAATTTCAGAGATAATTAACTGCCTTTGGTTAAGTACAACTGAGTTAGTAGGACCGTACTGCGCTATGTATTCTGACAAATCGGAAGAAAGATCATAAACATACTTGTCTCTTTGCTGCTTTAGAACCGCTAAGAAATGATCTTGATCGTAGTATTTCTTTATACCTACACTATCATCAATTAGATTAGGATCAAAGATATTATCTTTGAAGTTATTTAAAGAATCTATAGATATCGAATCTCCTTTGCCGCCTAGGTTAGGATCATACTCATAACGCCAGCGGTCTCCAATTGGAACGATCCCAGAGATGGCTAAGAACACTGGGTCTAAACCCCCACTACGGGAATCATAATACAGGCCGTCCTCTGTGAGAACATACTGTCCACGGGTAGTCACCGGGGGGCCGTAGGTTAATCTGAATACCTCCTCATCGTCTTCTACCATTCCAGGGTCATCGGCTGAACACCTTTTTAGTGATGTTCCTGAAATAATATTATCCAGAGATCTAGAATCCAGGAAGCATGGTTCTAAGTCAGGATTTGCTTCTCTTGCTCGTATAATTTCACCGATCTTTTTTTGTTGCTCTTCAGCTTGCGCTATAAACTCTCTTGCGTAATCTAAAGAAGCTTTCGCGGCACCATACTCACGATTAAATATTTCTTCTCTCTCTGCTTGAGGGAGCGTCCTTCTTTGATCAGCAGACTTACCGGAAGAGTATTCTTTAACAGTACCTAACTTAGAAAAGCAATCTAGAATTGCTGCTAACTGAGAAGCTCCTGCTGCTAAGTTTTGATACACTTGAGTTGCTCCAGCAGCAGCCACTTCAGCAAGACCTACCAGTGCGTTTATGTCGTCTAACAATGAGTTATCGTCAGAGTCCATCCCCATCCAAGAGGTGTCCGAAGTAAATTTAAATGTTCCCGTCTCTGTGTCAAACTCTAGGATACCTGTCTTCTTTGTTATTTTTTTAAAGACATCCGACACCACCGACTGAGCCTTTGATTTTGCCGCTTCTATATCTGTAGACATAGAGCCAAGTAAATTACTGGGTATTAAAGAAAGCGCCCCTTGACCCAACCCAATAATGCAAGAGGGTATACCAAAAGACATACCTATAGACTCGAAGGTACTAGCTCCCGTAGTACCTTGAACCCTTAAGTATGTTTCTAAATCGAAGCTTGCCATATCAGTATTTAGTCACTCCGTAAGGGGAAAACGAACTTTCTTTAGCCTGGGATTGCGGGGGTCCTGGGATAGATGCGGGCTCGGCCAAGCGTACAAAATTCGCCTCAGCCGTAAACGTCCCCGGAGTTCTAGTTTGAAGATCAGCCCCAGCAGCTAAACTCATTTGATCTCCAGACCTCATGTTTATTTCTCCTCCTGCATTCATGTTAATATCTCCACCAGCTTCTATGGAAAGGTTTCCGTTAGTCTTTATAGAAATCGTTCCGTCAGGACCTTTAGTTTCTATTTGAATGTGCTGACTCTCCCCCTCTGTGTTTAGACACTGAATGAATATTTTCCCTGATTCCGCCTGGGTGAATACGTTAACATCTTTTTGTTTACTTTGTATGTTGACGTTTCCCGTAGAAATTGGTCCTCCCCAACCGGAAGCATTTGCGTTATTTAGAATATTAATATCTCTTCCGCCCTCTAGAACAACAATATCTGTCTCGTCTTGGATATTTATAAACTTTTGTGATCCTGCTGATTCTATCTCAATTGATCTTGGTGCTGTTGTAGGCTCTTCTGGGCTACCAGCCAGTTTTATTCTAGCTTGATTATCTGACTGAATCAAAACAGAGTCCGTTTGAGGGTTATCATTTAACTCTACTTTCTTTCCACTAGTTCCTTGAAGGCGAGTATACACGTTAAACCCTGAGGGGTTATACTGTTCAGATATCTTAAGACCCGCACCTTGTTCATTTTTAAGAGTTATCTGTTGTGGCTCGCCCCTATACTTTGCAGAATCAGGATTACTTCTTTCATAGGGACCAATATAACCGTCAAGAACAGCATCACCTTCAGCTTCTCGGGGTTCTAAATCAAAAGTAGAGCCTAGGTAAAACCACCTAGAAGAACCATAAGGACTACATGTCAATATTTTTACACCTACTTCTGGTACAGCGATCATGCCTCCGTCAGCATTTGTTGCAAACGGAGACGTATAGTATACAGGTAAAGGGTCTGGTCCCAGTTTAGATATGATGCACTGCATCACACCTAGGTTATCCGGGTCTTTTCGGCTGGTAACAACAGCCAAAGATATATCCATTGAATACTTCATATATTAATTTCTTATTAGTGTAAACTCTGAGAACGCTCTTCCATTGGCGTCTATCTCATGATACATCGAAGCTATTTTCTTCCTTCCAGAGATAAAGCTACTTAAAGCATTTTCATAAGTCGAGTCAGAGCCAAAAATGGGAGGTTCGTTTACAAAAAAGTAGCAAGTTTTGGCAAGATCTTTGGGGCCAAATATATGAAAAAAAGGAAGTGTAGTTATTGTCGCTACCCCCACAGTATCCGTGAGAAGTTTTCTTGATTCACTCAATACCGTAGCAGGAACTTCAGAGGAACTTTGTGGTATTTTTATCTCTGGGGTCGTTTCAGAAAAGTCTTTTAACTTCTCATAGTCTTTTCTGAGAGCTATAAGACGTTTAAGGTCGTCTGCCCCTTCTACGCTATCGTCAATACTCTTAAATTTAGTAAAAGAGCCTAGTTGTGCGGCACCTAACCCTTGAGCTTGCAATAGTCCTTGTGCAGTAACAAAGTTGCCATTTTTCACTTGTTTTGCTATTTCTGCCTGTTTTTCAGCGGTAGTTGCAGAAAAATATCTAAACCTTTGATAGGCTTTGTTTGCGGCATCAGGATCTTTTTCAAATAGATTTTGTAAATACTTATTAGCAGCTTCTTCTAGTTTTATATCTACACTCTCTAAACCATGTAACTGATTTTTTATTATTTCTCTCTTTTTCTCCTCAGCTAAACTAAGTTGCTTAAAAGTAGCGGTTCCCTCTGGGAATGTACCTTGAGCTAATATAGTAGCTTTGTTTTCCTTATATTTTGTAACCCCTACCTGAAGAGCAGCAAAGATAGCATTGTTCTGGTTAAGGGTGAAATTAAGCACATTCGGGTTCTTAGTGTTGAATTTAAATATAGGAACCCTATCATCCTCAGTCTGATCCACTCCAGTTCCTGACGTTGATATATTTCCCGCAAGAGCCAAAGACGCTAGTTTACTTAAAGTACCTACTTTTTGGTCCATCTTATGAATATCTAAAGCTAACTGATCAGCGGAGGGATATAAAGTGTCCACAAATCCACTTTGATTTATGGATGAGTTCTTAGCAACTTTTAACTCTTTGATGAACTTGTCGTTTGATAGAAGGGCTTCGTCGGCTGGGTGAAGGCACGCCATATTATCGTCTTTTCCCTTTTTCGATTTATAGAAATATGTAGATATAGTATTTTTGTTCCCGAAAATTAAACACGGCTCGTCTGCTTTCATACCCTTAGGAATTAAAGGGTAATTATCGTCCTCAGAATACTTGTATAGCACATCTATAATGTTTGAATTAATTTCATAGCTTAACGAAGGGAAAATAAGGCTTCCTTCGTTTGAGGCACTGTTTATAGAGTTTACTATGTCGTCTACTGCGGCTTTGGCGTTCGGCTCTTTGCCGTGATCTACAACCGTGTATTTACAATAGAAATTATGATCTTCATAAAGTTTTTGGTTGCTATCTTTCATAGACTCTGTTCGCTCAGTCTGAACTAATTTGTTTATAGCTCCAATAGAGTATATTGAGTTCCTTCCTTGAGGGTAAGATGTATCTTCTTTGTTAGAAGATACATAACTAAATCCCATAGAGGTTAAGAACGATTTTAGGGCAGAGTCTACTTTTATTGACCTGTAAAAAGGAGATAGTCTTTTTAGAGCCTTAGTTGCTTTTGAGAAAGAAAAAGAACCAAATACACCCTTTGCTGTGGGTACAGGATCATCTGCTGCTGCTTCAGAGAAAGCTTCCTCTATTTTCTTAGAACAGAATTTATTAATATCAGGTATAAGAACAATTACATTCTTAGTTCTATATGCTTTTTGCAAGAAGGATCTAATACAATCCACTATCAAATAGTGATAATCTATTTTTAGTTTTTTTACTATTTCAGAAGACTTTTTAGTGTCTTCTTCCTCCTGTAACTCATCGAACCTAGCGCCTATTATCTTCTTAGTCTTTGAACTTACATTATCCTGATTTATAAATGGGCTGTACGCTGGCAGGTCCTCGTCAACACTGCTTAGGTTTTTTAGGTCTATATTTCTAGAGGATCCTTCTATAATTATTTCTTTTCCTTTAGTAATCACACCTTTTGGTTTTTTTTGATCTTCCGGGCCTGTTGCAGTCGGGACCAGCCCTAAGGTTATAACTTTGCCTTTATCTACAGAGATGCTAGACGAACGAATTGCTGTCCGCAAAGGACCAACCCAATATTTCAAGTCCTGCCCCACACCAAAAGTAACGTATAGAGATAAATCCTGGCCTAGCTCTAAAGGCTTTGGGGGAGTAACCACAGTCGTTTCCATATTAAAAACTCCAGGAGTATTGGGAAGATTCGTAGAATCATTTTCTTCGGGCGAGCTTGAAGTAGTGTAAGTTTTAGAGATCTCTTCTTGTAGTTTTTTTATGCTGTTTTCAAAGTCCTGCTTTGCCGCTCCCTCAGAAAGGGTTACAGGTAAATCAGCGGAAGGAGCTACTTCTAATTCTTCTAATGAATCAGAAACTGAACGTGATATAAATCTAGAAAAAAACTCGTTCTTAGGATCAATAAACTTTATGTTCATTATCATGTTATCTGCCTTAAACGAAGCGGAAAACGAAATGAAGTTTGCATTGTTTCTAGAAGAAAACAAAAATGATTTTTTTGATCGTAGTTCCTGCTCTAGTTCAGACAAAGATTTACCCTCCTTAATAAACTTTTTAAGGGTCTCTCTATCTCTAGTAACTAGGCAATATGCTGTTGGAACTTTCGTCATAACTCAGGAATAAGTATTTTCTGATTTAAGTAAAATCCCTCAATAGGATCTGTTATATTGTTAACTAACATCAACAACCACCAATAGTCTGGGGTTCCCAAAAACAAATTAGATATAAGGTCTGGTCTATGTTCATACCCGGCGGGAACATATCCTTTAGTGTATTCGTAAGCGTTTTCAATATTCTCTAGTAATGAGTCGAATGCAGGGTTATTTAATATGGTTAGTATATTCTTTTCCCTATGCCTAACTATGTTATAATCAAAACTATATGGACCTCTGTTCTCTCCTAAACTTGGCATCAAATCCCTCCTGATCCTGGGTCCATACTGTTAGTCTCACCTAAGACTACCGCTTCCCACCCCGCTAAATTGTCTCTAGAGATTGCGTTAGTTGGGTCAAACTTCTTATAGTTACCTGCTCTAACCTCTTCCAACTTTAAGCTGACCTTTATTTTTCTTGGTAGTAGCGTCCTTAAGTCGTACCCTGCATCCTCCTCAAAAGAGATATTGTAAGAAGTGCAAATACAAGGGATATCCTGATACATGATTCCGTGATTCAGCCTGATTATAGGAGGTCCGTATAGCGGATCATCTGCATTGTTTACTACAGAAGAACGAACTATATTAACCCAGTAAACAATTAGGTCTATGGTTTTTAGTAGGCGAAGAAGTCCCTCACTGACATCAAAGGAAAAACTCAATGCTTGTGAAAGTGCTGGTGAGGGAGTAGGAAATATCGAACCTAAACCGCTTTGAATATCTCTAATCTTTTCTCCGAATCCGCCGCCCCCAGGTTCTGACAAGCCATAATTTGTGTAGAACATTTCTCTATCGGCAATAGGTATGGCGTTCTTAAACCAATCGCTCTGGATAACCTGCCTAGCTGATTCTCTAGCTAGGCTTTGAGTATATTCTGTACCTAAGCGGAACGCTGCTCCACTTCTAGAGGACTTGGGTGTAGAAGGTTGAGTGAACCTTTTTTTCTCTGTATCTGAATTCTCCGAACCTACAGCAGGAGAGGATATGTATCTGTCTATGTTTATCTCTGGGTGATCTTCCACTAGATGTGGTAGGGATAAATTAAAAGAGACATCTATCTTTCTAGAATCAGCGCCCAAGTAAGCATAAAGGCTGCTGGATCTCGCTATCAAAGAATACTTTTGTAAGTTAGCTCTCTTCGATTCTTTAACGTCTATATTCTCAAAGAAAGGTAAGTCCACAACGTACTTTTGATTACCTTTCTGAGCTACAGGAAAGTAAAATTTTAATTTGGATCTATTAGGTAATACCCGATCTACAACATGTCTATTAGCCATAATATTATTATCCCGTTGTTTCCGTTACCATTTCCTCCCTAGGAGGGCCTTTTGGTTGTTCTGCTAAAGTAACAAGATTCATAAGATGTTCGTTTGCTTCTTCAGAATTAGTTACAAGATCATTCATTTGCGCTGAGAAATTCAATACCATAGGAAGTAATGTCGTAAAATCAGGGAACATGGGGCGTTCTATTTCCCTGTTATTTGTTGATCCGTTCCCAGAAGGATCACCTTCAGGCGCGGCCCCTTCAGTTTTCATTGGTGGATCAAATAAACTGTTAGCCAACTCAACCAAAGCACCAAGACCCATTGATCCACCAGAGAAAGCACCTTTTATCTGAGTCGTAAGCTCAGTAAAATCTATCTTACCTAGTAAATCCAGTATTCCTTCAATTACTGCCTTTATCGCGCTACCTATACCTTTAATTACGTCCCCGTTGTTATTTATGAATGTTTGAATAGTTTTTAACATATCTCGCACGGGTTCCCCTAGTCTAGTAAAAAGTTCTCTTTGTATAGAATAAAACGCATTACCAATTTGCGTTGACAGAGAATCATTAAAATCTGCTTGTTGTTCTTCAGCCGTCTTTTCTCTTTTTCCTAGGTTTTTGAATATTATAAGAGCGTCTTCTATCCCTTGGCCGAAAGTTTCAGTTATTGCTCCTAGAGTAACCAAGTCATCTTTGGTAAAATCAAACTGAGAGCCAAAATCATTTACTTTTGTTATTGCTTCTAGAAGTATTTGTCTAGCTTCTTCTTCCGTTTCCGCTGCTCTAAGACGTTCAGCGTCCTGTGATATCCCTAAAGCAATTCTCTGATCAAGCCCTCTTTGAGTTCTGTCCATCATCAAATTAGCAAATGAGTTTATTTGCCTTTGCGCTTCAGGCATCTCACCTACTAACTTGGTCACTGCCATGTTTAGTTGTGGACCCATATTTAGAAGTGCTTGAGTCCCTAATGTTCTCTCCAAGGAATCAAATGTATCAACGAGCCTACTGGTTGATACTCTATACTCTTTAGAGGTCTCAATTAAAGACTCCGACATTTCTGTAAGCTCTTCGTCGTTAAGACCAAGAGCCGCAGTCAAGTTAGCAAAAGCTTTTGCTGTCTTCTTTGAATCTTGATTAGTTAATCTTTGAGAGTTAACTAATTCTAGTAATCCCGTAGAGTTAGTCTCTAACCCCGTATTTAGAATATCTAATACAGATTCAAGTCTATCTACAAACCCACCCTGCAAGGTATTCTCAAAAGAATCGCTGAATTTTTCAAAAGTGCTCTCTACTGAAACTCCAAGTTGGAGTGCGCTTTTCTGCGAGGTATCTATAGCTTTAGTCACTTGATAACCAATAGCTACCAAATCTGTCATTACTTTTCCAAGAGAGCCTACCGCAGCTACAACGTCTTTCAAGGTTTCAGCCATATTACACTACTCTTCTTACTGGTCCAACTATCTTTGACAAAATATATGTCCTGTAGTTTTCTTGAGGGAGAGCCTTATTGTTATATAGATCCTCTAAGGATTCTACATCATAATCTCCTGTAGAAGGGACTTTGAATCCTGTAAATAGCTTATTACCCGTTTTTGCGTCTTTAACCACTGGCGAGACGACTAATAATATGTCATACCCCTGCCTCTTAGGCCGCTTGTACTTAAAAAACAATACCGCCCCTGGGCGTATAGCAGACTTTGATTTTGGTACTATATGCACTCTTTTGTTGCTGTCTACACCTACTTTTTTCAAAAAGTTAGTTATTTGTTTTGAAAAATACCTCATGAAAACCTCTTATATAATATATTATATAGGTTATACATTGAGCAAAAACATAGATATAGAACTAGTAGATTTCCTTGATTTAATAAATCATACACTAAGTAATGCTTTCACAGAGAAATGGAGACATAAGTATAGTGAAAAATTTATAAAGCATTTCCAGCTTAAGCTTCTGGACTCAATGAACAAACAGAAGCCTATAAAGAAGGAAATGCTTTTTAATTATCTTACCAAGAAGTGTAAATACTCACAAGAGCAAGTGCTTAACTTCTTTCATACAATAGATATAGATATCTATAAGCCTTTTATTTTTGGCTCTTTGAAGAAGATTTCTTCTTAGCCTTTAGCTCGTCAAACTTCTTGGTGCAGGTCTGTGGATCGTTATACTCAGGGCATAGACCCTTGTAGGCACACCAGTTACAGAAGTCGTTTCTGCTAGGCTTAAGCTCTGCTTTCTTCTTCTTCCTGATCTTCCAGACCTCATCAACGATGTTCTTGACATGAGCATTTATTTGAGGTACACTGTACTGAACGTGTACGAAGTTGTTAGTCAGAGGGTAGTAATGTGCAGCAACAATGTTCTTGATGGGCACATCGTACAGCTTGCTGATAGCATACACATATCCCTTCAACTGTGAGTCCTGGTATAGGTCTACCTTGCTCTTCTCCCTCTTGGAGGTCTTGTAGTCGATCACCAGATAGCCTCCGTCCTTCCCCTTGATCACTCGGTCGATGACTCCATTAAGGGTGATGTCGTCCTTTACAGGGACTTGAAAGACTAGTTCTGTGGCGATGCTCCCTTCTAGCCCAGCGTTGAACTCAAGAAAGTTGCGGAAACAAATAGAATCCTTGCCTTCGTACTTCTTTGATATAGTCCATGTGCCCTTTACACCTTCAGCAATCTGCTCCATCTCTTCTTGAGTCTTGGCTTCTACGCCGTCCTCAAGAACCTTGTGGATATAAGATCCAAAGTGCAGGGCCTCAGTGTTGGCCTCTTCTGGCTCAGGTAGCCTGTCTACATAGCGGAAGCAGTATTTCAATTGGCACTGTTTAAAAGTTTGATACTTAGATTCGGAGATAGTATTTATGTACATGATTTCACCTCAGTTTATTAGAGAGTTCCTTACCAGCAATTTTTCTGATATCGGACGTTTATCTGCAAATGATCGTGAGTTTATCATGGAGTCTCCTTTTATAAGGAATGACTACAAGCGACACTGCTCCGTTAATGTAGATAGTGGTCTATGGCAGTGCTTCAAGACAGGAAGGAACGGAAACTTTGTTAGCCTGTATGCTCACCTTCAAGGCATAACCTACTTCAGTGCTCAGAAGGAACTCATTATTAAAAACTTTGATTACCTGGGAAAGCCCATCCCTCTGGGTGTCATGCCTGAGGAAAAGAAGCTAGAGCTAGACACTAGTAAGCTAATACCCCTCAACATTGCTTCAGGCTTCTCTGACGATCCAGATGTACTGAAGGCGTGGTCTATCCTGTATGAGCGTAAGCTGTTCACAGAGATCAACGACACCAAGGCAGAATACTTCCTGTGCAAAGAAGGTAAGTTCGCCAACAGGATTATCATCCCATTCTCCAAGGACGGTATGGTTTTTTACTTCCAAGCCCGCGCTATGGGCGACGAGAAGCCCAAGTACCTCAACCCGTCCACGGAGATCGCCCCCAAGTCATCAGACATCCTATACCCCTACCGTGAAGACATGGGTATGCTTGTCGTCTGTGAGGGGCCTCTAGACGCCATCTCATTCCAGCTACAAGGGATTAACGCCACCGCCACGATGAAGAATATCGTCAGCCCCCGACAAGCTGAGGCGCTGGCTACCTTCGACGGAGATATCGTCCTAGCTTTCGATAATGATACGGCTGGTGAGCGAGGGTTCGAAGCTTTTGACAGGCTCAGGAAGGAACGTCTTATGGACGAGTTCTTCGTATGTAAGCCACCTTCGGGCTACAAGGATTGGAACGAGGCCCACCAAAAAGGGGTGGACCTCTATAATCATCTAGATGCTAACCTGAAGCTTTATGATTTCACCTACAAGATGGAGAATCAGCTTAACTTAATGTGAAGTATAGCGGAGGAGTAACGATTAGCTCATTAAGAAGAGTATACTTAGCGGTTATGCGGTACTGTCCTACAAGACCGCCGAAGTCTGCTACATTTGGGTGAGTGGCTAGTGTAGTGGTGTCAAAGTTTAAAACCATAGTGTTGTCCGAAGTAACATCAATCAAGGCACTAGTGTCAGAGAAACCAGATACCTCAACATGAGCAGGTAGCGTCTCTGTACCCTCGTTCAGCTTTTCAATCTTAATCTGAGGGCTGACAACAGCAGAATCCCTGAATAGGTTTTCTACACTACTGTCTATTGTTTTATTATTTATTGTTACCTCGGTGGCAATCTTAATATTTTCTTTAGATCCCAAAGTAACGTGTTTGTTGATTAGTTTGTTACTGGCCGTTAGAAGCAGCGGCTCAGTCACCACAAAGAAAGTATCGTCGTATAGGTGGAAGTCGTTTATTAATGATTGGTAGGTAGAACCTTCTGCCAACATAACGGTCCAAACATCAATGTAGTCTTTAACAGCACTGGCAGAATTAGGAACAAGTACAGAGGATCCATGTAGGTTGTACACTCCGCTAATGTCTTGTGTTCCGTCAAGGACTACGATATATTCACCTTCCTTTACTCTATACACACCACTGGTAGACGTTATATCGGTGTCCGGGTTGTAGTTTGACGGGCTCATATCCCCAGAGGGGGCATAGTTCATACGAACAATGCTGGCGTCTATACCTGACGCAATAAGGTTATCGTCCAGGATTGTACTGGGTGTAAAGTTAGCAGACTTATCAAATATGGTTACAGCACTAATGTCGTAGGGATCGACATATACACCATCATTGATAAAGAAGGCTCTTAACCCAACCTTCTGAAGTACAGTAGGTCTGTTGTTTCTATCTACTACGCTAGTTCCGTTTAATTGCATCTGCTTCCCTCTCAACGTCTTCCTTGAGGAGTTTTAGAAAGATTGTTCTTTCGGTGCGAGTCATGGCCTTTACATCCGAATAACTAAAGTTGGCTCGCTTTACCAA
>Ga0208644_1000607_pt1 | contig 31639 bp, 49 predicted proteins | sample VirMetDEL_Nov_18_FD_184517 | JGI IMG/M metagenome (GOLD analysis project Ga0208644, IMG submission 184517) | Aqueous microbial communities from the Delaware River and Bay under freshwater to marine salinity gradient to study organic matter... | ecosystem: Environmental > Aquatic > Marine >...
TACGAAGCAGGCTTTGAGAGTAGTTCTAATATTCACTTAATGTATACGGGTCTTGCTCCGAGAGAAAACGAGTTAAACCCTGATTACGACGCAGGTATGCAAGGCAATACTATAGGTGGTATTGGAAATACTGATGCTTGGGGCGAGGATATTACTTGGAGCGAGCCAACTACATGGGAGGCTAAACAGCTAGGGGATATTATTGAAACGCCTGCAGGAACTTATTTAGTAGTTAATGGGGCAGACGGCAAAAAAGCTCTAATGGGTCTTAACGATGCAAAACACGGAGGTGGTCAGTACTTCTACAACATGGTAAACAAAGGACACCACGTTGGAATTAACCCAAATACAGGTGACGTTTGGTATCAACAAGCACCTGACTATCTAGAGATTCCGGGTTACGACTATATGTCTAGCATTACATGGGATCCTGAAACTAGGCGCAGAGCATTTGCTGGGGAGTTGCCTCCACAAAGAGAGCTAGAAATCCAAGGAAGAGATAGAGATCTTAAGCAGCTAGCGGCTAGTAGATTTAAAAAAGGTTTGGAGAGTGGACTAGGAAGCTTGCTGGGTAGTTTGCTTTATGGAAGTGGGTACGGAAAAGAAGTAAAACCAGATAAACCTTTATTTGGTGAATATACTGATCCACCAAAAGGCTAAAAGGACAAAAATAGTGACATACTTAAATCTAGTAAACAACGTGCTTAGGCGACTAAGAGAAGATGAAGTATCTAGTGTTCAGTCTACAACATATAGCAAGATGGCTGGTGACTTTGTTAACGATGCCAAAAAGATAGTAGAAGATGCCTGGGATTGGTCTGCACTTAGAACTACTCTGACAGTAACTACTACGTCTGGTATTTTTAATTATGTCCTTACAGGGTCACAAAATAAGATTAAAGTACTGGATGTAGTTAACGACACTTCAAATACTTTTATGGAGTATCAAACTTCGCATTGGTTTAACGATAAGTATTTAAATCAAAATCCGGTATCTGGCTCTCCTGAGTACTATACATACAACGGCGTTAATTCTAGCGGCGATACTCAGGTTGATGTTTACCCTAAGCCAGACGGTGTTTACGACTTAAGGTTTAACTGCATTTTAAGAAACGCTGAATTAAGCAACGACACAGATGTCTTGCTTATTCCGAGCCAGCCTGTAATTCACATGGCAATTGCTTTGCTGGCGCGTGAGCGTGGCGAGACAGGCGGAACATCAGCCCCTGAGTACTTTGGTATTGCTGATAAGTACTTGTCTGATGCTATTGCTCTGGACGCACAGAAGCACCCTGAAGAAACTATTTGGTACACTCCGTAGGAGCCTAGTGTATGGCACAGCCACTACAAAGCATTAATCTAGTTGCTCCTGCATTTAAGGGAGTTAACACAGAAGATTCTCCAATAACGCAAGATTTTTCTTATGCGGATGTTGCGGATAATGCTGTCATTGATAAAAGAGGCCGTATTGCTGCTCGGAAAGGTATTGACCTTAAAACTGAAAACAAAGCAGCAGCAGGGTTAGGCACTGATTACATTCATAAGATTCATCACTTTTACAATGATGCTGGAAGCGATGTTGTTTTTAGTGCAGGTAACAATAAGATATTTACTGGCACAACAACTTTGGCAGCTCAAACTGTTACCGTAGATGCAACAGAGTCGGCTTATACAATCACGGATAATAACTGGAAAATTGTAAACTTTAACGAGGCTTGTTACTTTTTTCAGCGTGGGTATCAACCTTTGGTGTATACCACATCCGGTGGGTTAGAAACTTTTTATAGCTACACTGGATCAGCAACGCCCTCGTATTTGTATTGTCACGAAGCTCTTGCTGCTTTTGGTAGGCTGTGGGTTGTAGACAGTACAGAAGGAAGCCAAACAATTTACTGGTCTGATCTGCTTATAGGGACTAGCTTTACTGGCGGGTCCAGCGGATCTATTAACGTAGCAAAAGCATGGCCTGACGGCTTTGATGAAATAAGAGCATTAGCGGCCCATAACAACAGCTTAATTATTTTTGGTAAGCACAGCATTCTTGTGTACGGCAATGCTAGCAGTCCAGCAACAATGGGATTGGTTGATACTGTAGCTGGTGTTGGCTGTATTTGCAGAAACTCGGTACAGCACATAGGCACAGATATTTTGTTTATGTCTGAAACAGGGTTAAAAAGCTTTGGCAGGACAATACAAGAAAAGTCTCTGCCTCTTACTGACCTTAGCGCAACAATTAAAACTGAGTTAATCCTGGAGGTTTCTGGCAGAACTGCGCCTACAGCGTCTGTGTATAGCCCGGAAAACTCGTTTTACCTAATAACTTTCCCAAGCTCAAAAACTACGTATTGCTTTGACTTAAAGGGAAGGCTGGAGAATGGAGGGTACAGGGTAACTAGGTGGCCTTCTTCTTCTTTTACTGCATACGAAAGAAAATCTGACGGTACGTTATTAATTGGGAATATAGACGGGGTTGGCGAATATTCTGGTTACTATGATAAATATTGGGATGGCACAGATATTGTAAATGGGTCTTATAGATTTAGGTACTACAGCCCTGCGTTAACTTTTGGCGATCCGTCTAAAACAAAGATTCTTAAAAAGCTGCGTCCTACTGTTGTTGGCGCTACTCAAGGAGTTGCCTTTGTTAAATGGGCTTACGACTTTGAAACTGCGTATTCAACGCAATCGTTTCAGATTGGAGGTCAAGACACTTACTACTACAACGACAGCAATTCTCAATTTGGAACAAGAACAGACGGCTTGCCTGAGACTAAATTTTCTACTGGCATTAACATTGAACGAAAGGCGGTAAATACTACCGGAAGCGGGTCTGTTATTACTATCGGATTGGAGGCTGACATTTTTGGATCTCCTCTGTCTCTGCAAGAAATTAATGTATTAGCTCTTATAGGTAAAACGATATGACAAAAGCAGTAAATATTTTGAGTGGAGGGACTTTCTGATGGGTCTTCTTTCGAGTATTGGCGCAGTAAAAGAAGAAATGGGAACTGGCGGCACACCTACAGGCGGCACAAGCACGGGCGGTATGGGTGACTGGCTGTCGATTCTTGGTTTATTAGGTGGAGGCGGCCTTTTAACTGGCCTTGGCTTAAGCGACCTTAGTGATATTGGCTCATCGGCAAATAAACAAGCGCAAGAACTTGCTGAAAAACTGATGGGAATGACAAAGTTTCAGCCGTTTACGCTTACGTCTGCTACAGGAAGTACATTTGGAGTGGGTCAAGGGGAAGACGGAACTGGCGTTACTATGGCTTTGTCTCCTGAAGAGAAGGCTTTCCAACAAATGATGTTTGGACAGGCTAGCAATTTCCTTAGTCAAGCTGCTCAAGACACTGGGCAGCGAGAAGCAGATATTTATCAGCGAATGCGTAGTGTAATGTCTCCTCAAGAAGAGCAGCAGAGACAACAAATGGAAGAGCGGCTGGCTGCACAAGGGCGACTCGGTGTGCAAACAGCACAGTTTGGAGGCACTCCAGAGCAAATGGCGTTGTTTAAAGCGCAAGAGCAAGCTAAAAACGAAGCAATGTTTGGCGCCATGCAACAAGCTCGGGCTGAGCAAGCACAGCAAGCAGCACTTGGTGGTCAGTTCTTAGGGCAGAGCTATATGCCTCAATCGCAGCTTCTTAATGTACAACAGGCTTCTCAGTTGTATCCGCAGTTGGCACAACAAGCACAGCTGTACGGTGCTGGTCAGTTTGGTGAAACAATGCTGTCTGGTATTGAAGCTCAGTTGCTGGCTGAACAAGCTAAAGCTAACCTATTGGGTGGACTCGGCTCTAGCATTTTGGGTGGATTGTTTACTCCCGTTGCACAACAGGGTGGTGGAGTTGGTAGTCTTTTGAGCAGTCTTTTGGGCAGACTTTTTTAAGTAGCGGAGAATAAACAATGGCTAGATTTAATGCGTTACTTCAATCATTAGCTAACGCTCCAAATGCTTATGAAGGGTTGTTTGAGGCTGGTCGCGGACTAGGAATGACTCCGAATCTTATGATGGCTGAAAGGCAACGTCAGGCGCTTGAAGCTCAAACAAAGCAAGATCAAGCTCTGATGCTGCAAACAATTAACCAAGCGCAATCAGCTGCTGAGCAAGGCGATATGAACGCTTTAAATGTTCATCGGCAGTCTTTGATGGATATTTATAGCAGAACAAGCGATAAAGAAACTCAAACAATGCTTTTAGATTCTATCGCTGGAATTAATGCTGTTCGTCCTGCCGCTCAAAGCAAATCTGTTTCAAATACAGCGCAGTCTATTATTAAAACAGAAGACGCTATTAAGGAAATGGAAAAAGAAAGAGAATCTTTAAAAGTTTCTGGAGATTCAGGCGATTTATCTGGAGTGTTTACTGCAGGCCAAGAGCAAGCTTTGCAAGCGTTAAAATCTCGACTTAACGTAATGCAGCAAAACAGCGAAGCCGTTGCTCAAGCTGCCGAAATTCGGTATCAGAAAAGATATGAAGCTCTAAAACAAGAAAATGAGTTATTTGCCCAGCAAGAAACTATCGCAAGGCGAGCTTTATCTGCCGTAAAGTTTGACTCTAGTCAATACAAAGAATTATCTGCGCGATTAAGAAAGCAGGAATTTGGCGATATTGTTGATCAGTATGAAAAAGACCAATACGCCTTGATGGAGGCTAGAGAGAAAGCAGATAAGACGCGCAAGAGCAAAGAACCATTAACACCGGCAGAGCGCAAAAAACTGGAAGACTATAACTTTGTGCCCGGAGGCCCTGACAAGATTGTGCGAGATAAAGGAATTCTTGCAAAGATTGAGGAAAAAGAAACAGTCGACAAAATTAGGATAGCTAGCGCAGAAAATGCGCGTGTAGCCAACGCAGCAATTCTTGCCAATGTTCAAGCAACTTTAGAGACTATAGCAGCAGAAATGGATGTGCCTTGGAATCTGTTTGACGATATTTATAACAAGATTGAAGAGCTTGATTCTGTAGAGATACAAGAGTTTGCAGACAGCTTGAAAAGGCCGTCAGGAGAAGAGCTTAGCTTGCCGCAAATACAAGCCGAAACTATTGCATTTGTTAAGCGTAAATTTCCACAGCTATGGAAAGAAGCTACTCAGACGAAATCCAATCTTGCAGACGAAGCTGCATTGGTTGATGTTTTAACTGCAGACTTGCTTGTTGGTAAAGGCTTGGCTGTTAGAGATGAAAACGGAGCAGTTGATCTTTCTGGTGTAAAGGAAGAGGATATAAGGGCTGCTAGGCGAGAGGTAGAGCGCCGAAGAAGTATTGTGCCTACTTTTGAAAACTATGTAGAAGGTTCTATTCGCAGCGGACTGGGTTCTAAGTAATGGTTGATTTTTCAGATGTTGAATTTTCTGATGCCGCTTTAAGTCTTTTAGACAGTACCAAGCAACCCAAACAGGATGTTGATTTTTCATCTGTAGAGTTTTCAGATGAAGGCAAAAAAGCCCTGTCTGTTTTGTCCGTTAAACGAGCCGAAAAAATTAAAGGTATTGCTACTGAGTTTGGTGAAGGCATTACCTTTGGTTTGCTTGGCGAGTTGAAAGCTGCGCTTGAAGCTGCGACTACTGATGCCTCTTATAACGAAGCCAAAGACAGATACGAAATAGCCAGGGAGATGTTTAAAGAGCAAAACCCTGAGTTAGCTGGCTTGTCTACAGCGGCTGAGTTTTTTGGATCATTGCCCACTGGCATTGGCTTAGGAGCTAAGCTTGCCCAAAAGGGCGTGAGCATAGCTAAAGCTGGCGCTATTGAGGGTTCTTTTTATGGTGCTGCTAGTGGCGATACTTTTGAGGAGCGCGTTACAAGCGGCGTAATTGGCGGCTTGTCTGGATTGGCGCTAGGAAAACTGATTGATGTAGCAATCAAGCCATCGTCCGCTGGCGGATTAAAGACGCAGGCTGACGAAATGGCTGATGCTGCCGAGGCCATTGATGACCAAGGGGCGCTAAGAGCTATAGAAAAAGCAGAAGATGCTGCTGTGTACACAGAGGTAGACAATCCTCAGTACACTCGGAAGCCGCTATCTGAAGCTCAGACTGCTGGCGAATTGTGGACAGGACTTACTGGCGCTCTTAAGAACTTTTATGACGATAAGCTAACTGGAGTTTCTGATAGATTAATTAGAAGGGTTAGCGCGGATGTAGGCGGCAGGTATCAGCGAGCAGATGAAACCGCTCTCCGAATTATTGGCAAAGATTTGGATGAGTTATCGCAGCGTCTTGTGCCTGTCATTAAAATCATTAACGAAAGCACTAGAGCTAAGGGTGCAATGCTTGATTTTGCAGCTGGTAAATTAGGAAAAAGCTTTGACGATTCGATAATTCGTTTAGAGAAAGAGCTTGGAAAAGAGCTTAACTCAGAACACATGGCATCTCTTAAGCAGTACTTAACTTACAGTGCAAAGAAAAACGCAGAGTTAAACAAAAAAGTATTTGGCGCTGATTTTGGCGGAATTACTTATTTGCATACTCGCAACAGAGGGTTTGTTGAAAGGCTAAAGCAAGAAGGCAAGACAGATGCAGAGATTGAAAAAATGTTTGACGATCCTGCGTTTGAGTCTAGAACCCGCGGATCCTATCTTGATGAAGCAGATCCTAAACGCCCCGACCCTTTAGAGTATGAGAACCCTATTGTTTCCGATATGCGCCGCATTTTTAAGATGCAGCGACTAGCAGAAATACAAAGCAAGTTTGGCGTACGGATTGATGACTATAAAGCCGGACCTCGCAGACAAGGCGCGGTAAATAGATCATCCGTAGTCATTGAAAAAACTGGAGAAATGGCAACTGACCCTGTTTTGCTTTCTAGTAATCTTCAAAAAGCAGCTACAGACGCATTGACTCCAGACGAGTTTATGGATGCGCTGAAATTTACGTTAATGAAAAAAGGTATTAGCGAAGATGGCGCGACTTTTGCTGTCAAAGAAATAACTGATGCAATTATGGGGCAAGCAAAAACTCCGCACCCCTTAATCCAAGCGGCAAACTCTTTGGCTTACTCGCTAACCCTTGCCGGGCCTTTGTCTGCCGTATTAAACCTGGCAGACATACCTTTGGTTGGAGCCAAATATGGTGGTCGCGCTGTGCGTGAAGGCCTTCAAGCTGCAAATCCATTTCAAAAAATCCCAAGTGCTGACCTTAAAAAGATGGGTTTAGGCAATCAGACGTTTGGCGAGTTTGTAAACATAATTAATGACCAAGCCAGTGACAGCGCAAACTGGATGGTTAATATTGCTGAGCGTATGCGTAAGTCAGCAGACTTTCTTATGAAAGGATCTGGCTTTGCGGCAATGGATCAGGTTGGCAAAAAAGGCGTGATGCGTGGCGTTTTAAAAAGCGCAATGGATGATGCTAATGCTGGAAGGCTTGCGGATAACTGGGGTTTTTACTTTAACCAAGCAGAGCTAAACATTTTAAGCCGCCAGATTAAGCAGCACGGAATGGACTGGACTAAGTACACTGGCAAGGGCAAAGACCTGATTGAAGAGTTAATGTTTGCTGGTCTTGGTCAACAGCAGTTGATTAGTGCGGCAGGTAGACCTGCGGCATGGGCACGGCATCCTAACCTGCGTCCTCTATGGGCATTGCGCGGCTTTGTGGTTAAGCAGCAGGCTTTGGCGTTGCGCGAGGTGGTTGGAAATCTTAAAGCAGGCAGACCAGATAAAGCTGCTGAGTTTCTTGGTCGCTATGCAGCCTATGGTGCAGGCGGATACGCCGTAATTAACGAGGGCAGGCAGTTTATATTTGGCGATGGAGAGGTATCTGCAGGAGGCATAGCTAGAGGCTACGGTGACGCATGGGCTTCCCTGCTAACTGCCAATACCTTGGGTCTTAATGACTATCAGTTTGGTCAGATCAAGCAGAATGGAATTTTGTTAACGTTTGCTCAAGGACTCATGCCGATTGCCGTAACAAGACCGTTTGATATTGCCGGCACTGCTATTGGCGTTATTGATCGAGAGTATCCTGCTGCGCGTCTTGCTTCAGAAGTTCCAATTGTTAGAGATGTTGGACGAGTTTCTCGCAACATCGGAGAGCTTACAGGCATTGCGCCGCTTGAAGAATTTGGCGGGATGTTAACTCAGAAGCGTTTGCCTGAAGCGGATTAATCCCAGCTAACAAACTCTATCCAGCCTGTGATACCAGCTGCTCTGTCATTTTCTAGACGGGCAGCCTCGGCTTTATAATGGTTAGCTATTTGTTTTTCTTCTTTAATCATTCGCTTGCCAAGCATTATATCCTCAACCTTTTCTCTAACTAACTCTAAAGCTGACTCGCCGTAGGTATCTATATAGTGTCGATAGAAGTAATCAGGGTTGCTGCCAAACTTTTGATGACAGCCATAGCAATGAGAGAAGGCATTGAGCGCATCATACCTAACGCCTTTCTTGGCGCGGCTAAAGTAATGGGAACAGTGCAAAGCCTTGCTATTTTCTTCATACTTTACTCCGCATCCCTGGCAAAAAAAGTCCGCTCGCAAACGAACGCATCGGCTAAACCAGTGATCTGCTGCCGTTCTTTTAATTCTCATTTAAGTTGGTCCTTGATTGCTTGTGGAAATGGAATATAAACGCCTCTGTTCTGGGCTAGCCAGCGTGTTAGTACTTCTGCTGCTTCACTTAATTCACGCACTGTTAGCTTAGCCGTAGAGTTTTTATCGTACATAGCCTTGATGATAGGCTTGTATAGCATCTCTTTAACTAAGACATCTGTGAATGGAATCTCCAGCGTATCGCTGTATGGATGCCTTGCCCAGTCTCCCTTGTTATTTAGCTGCTCGGCTATCTGACGAAACCATAGGTGCATTGCACCATTCTGCCTGTCTGTTCTGCTTTCCTGCTTGATTGAGTATGTAATGATTGACCCGCTTTGCAGCTGGTCTTTGATAAAGGCAATAAAAAAGTCTGCCTTTTCTTTTGTGTCGACTATCCAGCGATGTGACATACCACTCCTTAGTGCATCTCAAATGTCTTTTCTACGATTGATAGCTCAGTGACCACGCTAGTAAACCATAGCGCGTAAAACTCTTCTAGTGGAATATCTATTGTAATCCCATTAGGGAAAGTGTCGGTGTAAACATCCGTTTGTTTTTTGTTTTTTGTATTGGTGGTTGCTCCGCCGATAGTTGATGTTAAGAAAACTCCTTCGCCATCTGGCAACTCAACTCTAATTAATGGAATCATGCTCTCGGCCTCACTGTAACTCTTGCTATCTCTCCGTCAGTCTTGTCGTATGTAATAACTTTGGCTCCTCGCCGTGATACCCAGCCACCTCTTGCTGCATAGGCATCCCTACCACTCAACGTTGGGTGCATTTCGGCAATAGCGCCACCGTCCTCTATCAATCGTTCGTGATGATAGTGACCGGTATGAATGTAGGTATACGATGCCTTGCCCCACATTTCCCTAAACCTTGGCTCGCTAGCAAATAGCTTGTGCAGATTAGCCAACTTTACTTTGTGACCATGATGGAAGCCCAACATAGTTTCTCCATGCAGATAGGCATAATACGGAAAGTCATTGTCAATTACTTGCAGTCTTGGCTCGTCAGCAAACAGATGTTTGATGTGCTTACGAAGCCAGATGCTGCCTGAAATATCATGGTTCCCTTCCGCTGAAATAACAAGCACCTCGTCAAACTTTCTCAGCATCATCCGCACAGCCTCAACCATCACCGACATGGACAGGTCAACCAGCTTGCCGTAACGGGTGTCGGCATCGAGGATATGGCCTGACTGCGGGGTAACGCTGAGGATCCCATCCCAGTGGAGGAAGTCTCCCAGCTGGCACAGCATCCCGGTCTTGGCTTTTGGGGCTGCTTGGATCATGTCATGGATGGAGTTCAAGAATACTTCTCTGGCAATGTGGACATCCCAGTCGTCGCCAGTTTCTGCCTCGTATGCGTACATCCCGAGGTGAAAGTCCGTAATGGTAAGGAGTGCAAGCAGGCTTTCTTCCGTAGATTTTGGTGCTGCAGCAGGCTTGAATCTAGGCCATTGAGATTGTGCCGACTCAATCCTTTCGACCAGGATTTCAAACTGGCGCTGCTCGTCGGTCTGAGACTTAACCCATTGCCTGACAGGGTTGCCGTCCTCGTCGTAAAACGTGGACACCCCTTTGATCTTGTGACCATCTGGCACTGGCCTAAACCAGTTGTGCTGTGGGCTGTATCCCTGCTTGGCAGCTTTTCTCCTGACTGCCTGAGCGTGGTGCTTGACTGCTTCGCGCGTGCTGTTTAAAACTTTTGCCGCTTGATATTGTGACAGCCCTTCTACTTCACAAAGTTCAATCACTTTTCTTTGTTTTTCTGTTGAGCAAAACTGTAGTAACGGATGCTCCATATTGTCCCCTCCTTTTAGTAATTAGTGTTAACCGTGTTTCTTAGACTCTTCAAGCAGGAGTTGGCGGTACTGCTGCCAGCTATCCTTGTCCTCTATGATGCCCTCAATGAACGCGTACAGCTTTTTCTCTATGCACCTATGGCGGAGTAGCTCTACCGCTATAGCTTGCTGCTGAGACGGCCTGAGAGACTTCCAGTGGTACTTCTGGTTGACGAATAGGTCCAACATCCGGTCATCTACTTGCTCAATACTCATATTTGACTCCTTATTTCAGTTTGTCCAGTTTGCCCAGCTTGCCCAGAACGTCCAGCAAGACCATGTTTTAGGGGGCCACCAGTACAACCCGCCCCCTAAACCTTGGGCATAAGCGGCACTGTGGGCATTCTGGGCATTAGATTTCTGCCTGCCAAGAATAAAACTTTTTCCCATGCTCTCCTCTGCGCTCCAGCTTTAGGTGATTACCCTTGAGAAGATCAATGCAGGTACGCAAAGTCTTGCGAGTGCAAGAGTTGGGGTTGATCTCATGGTCATTGAGCAGGTCAAACAGATCGCTTTGAGAGAAGGATCTGCCAGTTTTCATTACGCTACTGAGGAAAATAAACTCATCTTCGTACTTGGCAAGCGCCCTCCCAACGTTGATTTGCGCCCGCTGCTTGGCTTTCAGCCCTGCAATGTCGTCGGCTGTCATGAACTGTACCGAATCCACCGACTCCTCATAACCCACTAAAGCTCCAGTCTGCTTGTACTTGAAGCCGCCCTCGAAGCTGATCTGACTACGATCTTTCTCATTAATTACTAAAAGCTCTTGATGTAGAGCGAACTTATCGTTTAGCGGATCAAGGCCAAACATATTGTCAACGTCTGCTTTTAGATCGCCGACTCCCTCATATACCAAGCGACCATCCATACTCCGGTGCTTATTGCAGTGACCGAGCAGGATAACTGTGCCGCCAGCCGCAGCAAACTCCCTGAATACGTGGAGAACCTCGCGCATATCCCCTTTGTTTAGTACTGGGGCAAACTTTTTCAGGGTGTCACAGATGACGATCTTTCCATCGGCCTCGCCCTCAAGACGGATTGCATTCAGCAACCGTAGGGCATCTGCCGTGGTGCGAAGAGAAGGGTCTGGAGAATTAGCCAGCGTAACCATTGTCATGCCGTGACGATGGCCCAGCTTAGCCTTTTGCAGTACGCCCTTGGCCCCGTCATCCTCGTTGAAATAGATAACATCTGAGCCTTTGATCAGGTTGTTACGGATGGACTGGAACAGGTTGCCAAGAATCCAAACTGTTTTACCTGCGCCACTAGGTGCATACACCAGCGTCACTGTTCCAGTGGTAATCATGCCAGGAATAACGTCACGTTCTTTAGACAGGCGATCTTCTAGCTCTGTGATTCGGTCGTTGATAGAGGCGTTCTTTAGCCTTCTGAGCGACGATAATGTTTCTTGGTGGGATACCCCATTAGGTTGGCTATCGTTTAATACAGGGCCATTCAGGGGCTTTATAGGGGTTACTGTGCTTACGGTCTTGCTTGGGTTTTGTTCTAGACAATACAGCGCCCAGTCATCTGACATTTGCCACTCCTTTTTTTGTGTGTGTGAAACCTGTAACTGTCTCGCAACCGCTAAAGTTTGTCAACAAGTACCTCACCTTTTTAATGTTTTCAAATGTTGACATTTGTTATCAATAGTTTTAAATTGGGATCAGATCAAACAGGAGGCAGTTATGAAAAGTAAATTATTTGAAACCCTTCTTGCTGTTCAGCAGGAATTATCTCACGCCAAGGCATCGGCTACTAATCCACACTTCAAGAGCAAGTACGTTCCTTTTGAAGAGTTGTGGGATTACGCAAAGTCTATGTTAAACAGTCATGGCATCCTACTTCAACAGATCAGCCATGAATGTGATGTTGGGGCTTGCATTGAAACAGTCTTGGTTGGGCATGAAGAAATGTTTAGCACTGGCAAGATGATTGTCCGAGCAGACAAGCCAACAGCGCAAAGCTTTGGTAGCGCAGTGACCTACGCCAAGCGATACAGCTTGTCAATGGCATTGGGCATTGGGGCAGACAAGGATGACGACGCTAACGCCGCAACATCTGGGCAGAAGCGGTCATGGTAGAAACCTATGAGGAGTTCCTATCCTACATGGAAGCCGTGCGGAATAACTTTGACTTCATTTGTGAGGTCAAGACCGCAGTGGCTAATGAGGACTGGGACATCCTCAGAGGCATCATCGAAGACACACCAAACGAAGTTAAGGAGGCATTGAATTTAGCACCATCAAAGGGTGGAATCTTTACCACCTACGAAAACCGTGTAATGAAAATCAACCCTAGTAGGAATGAGATATGAGTGAAGAAAAGCAATTTGTAGACGGCCTTATCATCAAGCATCCAGGCGATAACGCTCCGGATTTTGTTAAGGCAAAGCTGTCTTTTAAGCTGGACGAGTTTAAAGATTGGGTCAGCAAGTGCGTCAAGGAAGATCCCACGCTTGAGTGGCTGAACGTGGAAATCAAAGAGTCACGAGGCGGCAAACTGTACGCCGAGAGAAATACTTGGAAGCCGCAAGAGCAGTCAGCGCCGGCAGCGTCAACAGCCGATGTCCCTTGGTAATCTGCCACCGTCCATCAAGCGCCCCGCTAGTCGGGGCTTTTTTCAAGGAGAGAAAATGAGCGAGCAACCTGAATACCTTTACTACCGTGATCTGTTTCAGATCTTCAAGGCATACACCACGCCCAAGCTGATGCGGGTGCTGGACGAGCAGGGCATCAAATACTTTACCGACGCGAAGGGCAAACCATTTACCACCCGCAGTGCCATCGAAGGGGCATTGGGATCGGAGAGCGCCGCACCACCTTCGTCGCACCGAGAGCCAGTGGTTACTGCAACATCGCTAGGCTGAATAGGGCGCGAGGCAGCGGCACGCTCATTCCGCAACCATCGAAGGGTATAGGCATGAGGTACGGTTCAATATGCTCTGGCATAGAGGCTGCGACTATGGCGTGGCATATATTAGGATGGGAGCCTGCATTTTTCTCTGAAATAGAACAGTTCCCGCGCGAAGTGCTGGCGCACCATTACCCAGAGGTTCCATGCCACGGGGACTTCACTACCATTAGAGAGGATGATTATGGATCAATCGAACTTTTGGTTGGGGGAACCCCCTGCCAATCATTCAGCATCGCCGGACTCAGAGGCGGCATGGATGATGAGCGCGGTAACTTGGCACTCGAATTCATTAAGCTTGCTCAACGCAAGTGGCCCAAATGGGTGGTCTGGGAAAACGTCCCCGGCGTCTTGTCATCGAACGGAGGACGGGACTTTGGCTCCTTCCTCGGGGCGCTGGCTGAAATCGGGTATGGGTTCGCCTACCGAGTTCTTGACGCTCAATACTTCGGAGTGGCCCAGCGGCGCCGCCGTGTGTTCGTTGTCGGATACCTTGGAGACTGGAGACGTGCCGCAGCGGTTCTTTTTGAGCGCGAAAGCCTGTCAGGGAATCCTGCGCCGAGCCGAGAAAAGGGGGAAAAAGTTGCCCCCGATGCTGAGATCAGCTCTGGAAGCGACCCTGAGCTGATGGCAACGCTCTGCGCCAAGGACAACGAGAAGTGGGGCTGTAACCAGTGGGTGGATGAGGGTAAGGCAATTATTTGCCCCACACCTAACCGCCATGGCGTTAGACGCCTGACACCAACGGAGTGCGAGAGGCTACAGGGATTCCCCGATGGCTTCACGCAGATCCCGTACCGCAACAAGCCAGCAGATAAGTGTCCCGATGGGCCGAGGTACAAGGCTCTGGGCAACTCAATGGCTGTACCCGTGATGCGTTGGATCGGTGAGCGGATACAGCAGGTCGATAACTTATGACTGAAGCAGAACACTACAGGGCAAAGTACGTTGCGTACCGCGCCCTATGCCTGGAGGATACATGAACTGGAACACCGAGCAAGTCGGCGGCAGCCATTACAAAGCACTAAAGATTCAGCCACTAGAGTATGCACTAGAGAATAATCTTGGCATCTGCGAACACGCCATTATCAAGTATGTTTCACGATGGCAGTCTAAAGGTGGTGTTCAGGATTTACAGAAGGCCCGTCATTACATTGATATTCTTATTGAAAGAGAAAGGGCTAAAAAATAGGGCAGCGATTCCGTCCACCGGGGCGCTGCAGACCGGCTCAATCAGGCTAGGAGTGAAAGCCTTGGACGCGTCCGAGTTTACTAGCAATCAGGATCAAAGTCATGCCATTCTTGCGCCTTGTCTGGCTCATATCCTTGAAGGTTGTAGGCATCCCAGCACTCATCACACATTCCGTTGTCATCTACAAAGCCCGGCTCTACAAGCTCGCCGCATTCAGTGCATTCAACAAACTCATCTTCCATAACTCCCCCTAGATAGAAGTAAACCATAAAGCTAATTCAATGCCGCCATATAAAGCAATGACGGCTGCTAAAGCTATCCACATCTCATTAGTATCAGTCATTATCCATCTCCATACTTCATTGCAATCTCTTGCCTCCAATCACTAACAGCAGATTCAAAGCACCAGCTGTGATAGTGCGCAAGGTCCCAGTCAGTAACCCATGGCATATCATCAGGCAAATCATCAGGCATTGTCTTAAGATCCTCGTCATGGTGGATTGTTTCGTCGCAGTAACTGCATTTGTGCCAGTGCATATCAGTACTCCCCCATCTTCCAGACGCGCAGCATACGCTTGCCATCATCAGTATATTCCTGTCGACAAGTAGGCTGTATACCATGTGCATACAGTGAAGACGCAAAAGACTTGCCTTCATAGTAAGGCAGTAAAACAGAGTCGCCATTGTTCATTTTGTTGGCTAACACCTGCCATTTGCCATATCCCTTTTCTCTATCTGGCACGGGTATTCCGCTTTCTATTTTCATTACAACGCCTCCAAGTCAGGTCGGTGAAACCAGAAGTCATCAAGCAAAGCATCGTGATTGAATAGCCTGGTGATTTCTTTTGGCGGAGTTCTTCCTGGCTGCAGCACCATTTCAACTTCTGCATACGGCGGGTTATCCCTGTCGCCTTTCTCATAGTAGATAACGACAAGCGCATCTACATCTGGATGATCCCAATGAATAGTAGTCATTGCTTTTCAGCCTCCAATTTGATTGTGTGTTTAATCCATTTAAGGTGCATTCCTGCAACGTCAAGCCCTGCTTGTCTGCCTCTATAAAACGCAGCCATTGCATTGTTGTAAGAATTGTTTTTTTCTTCGGGCGAAAGCTCGTCTATTTCTCGAAGCTCCTTGGCGTCATTATCGCAATATTGTCCAAGCTGCGTAGCGTGATGCTCAATAACCTCAATTACTTTATCCACGTTCAATAACATGACCAAATAACTCCTCTATTGTTCGATGAGATGAAATTCCGCTGAGATGCTTAGTCCCTTGCACTTCGTCAATGAACTGGTGCATTCCTTCTGCCGATGGCTTTTCGTCATTTACTGCACACCACGTAAAGTAAACAGCAACTAAAGACGCCGGGTAATACCGCTCTTGATTATCCATGCCTACTCTCCTGCTCTTCTAACAAGTAGTGAATGCAGCACTGAATATCTAGCTGAATCTGAGCAAGATTATCTGTCTTACTTTTCATCTTGCTGATATCAGCGTCCGCATTCTGAAGGTGCTTGATCGCAGTGCGTATGTAATTACTTCTATCAAACAGCACAACCGAATCTTTTGGCGTGGCTTGATACGGAAACAAACTACGCGCAGCAACCCGCACAACCTCTGGGTAAATCTCATTGTCATTGTGCGTATCAAGAACATGATCGCGCACAGCCTCACACTCTGCCTTAGTCAACTCAGGGCAGACCTTTCTTACATAATCAAAACTAAAATCAGACATTACTTTCTCCTTACATTGATTGAGGCGGGAATACCGGGCCCCGCACCCACTGGATCGGGCCCGGATTCCTGCCGATTGTTATGCAGCTTGCTCATACTTTCGCATCATGGTGAACTGCGACATACAATACTCAGCTGCTTTACGCGCAGCCGTCGATGCCGTCAATAGATAGTTAGCATCAGACTCAATCGCCTTCTGCCATGACTTTAGATAACTTGCGTGTTGCTTGATGTCATAGGTCACGCCAAGCTCTGCACATAGGAAGATACTGCCAAGCTCAGCGACAAGCTCCTCCTTGGCATAGTCCTCGCTGCCAAATCTGTTAAGTATCGGACGATCAAGCCGCTTGCTATGCCCAGTAGCATGGATGCACTCGTGATAAAACGTAGACTGATGCGCATCATCTGACTCAAACTGACCAGGCATCGGCATCTTTATCTTGTCTGACAGCGGCGAATAACATGGGTTGTAAGACTGATGGCTTTCAATCTCCACCTGCAAGGCATCTGCCATCTCATAAGGCCGCTCTAACTTTGTCGGACGCAGCTCTACTTCTGGCACTTCAATGCCGGTCTGCTCTATATTGAATACGTTGTACAGCTTGGCAAACTTGTAGAGCTTTTCAGGATCGTCCTTGTCTTTATTGCTACCATAGAAAACAGCAGGCGTGGCTTTCTGTCCTTTGACATTGCCGCCAAGATCCTGCACCTGCTTGTACGTCAGCCAGTAATTGCTTTTGTACTTATTAGCCCACGCTGAAATCATGGTGCTGATCTGGTTGACGCCACTATAAGGACGCTTGCTAAGCCAGTTGCAATGCGGGCCAGATTGTGATTGCCATGTCTTGCGCCATGTCACATCGTCATCCATAGCGGACAGCACCAGGTCAACTATTCTTTTGTACTTGCTCATAACTTACTCCTTGTGATTGAAAATAGGCTGCGAGTTACCCCGCAACCTTTGACAAACTTTACCAACCTTTGCAAACTTATGCAAACATTACCACCAACAATCGTAGTAAACGTGGTCGCCCTCCTTGATTGTTTGCTTTGCCCACTCACAAAACTTCAAGTCTTGTTCGTAGTATTCGTCAGCAGACTCGGCCTGGAATTGATGCCCATAGAAAAAACCGCCGCCAGATTTAGGCATTGATTTAGTAGTCACCATTACTTCCAGCGCAGTGATAGTGTCCATCGTCAACTTCACTGGATTGCAATTGAAAGTGCCATCAATCAAAGGCGTTAAGTACCCTCTTTCGATTTGGTTTTCAAAAAATGACTGAAGCTTTGCGTGCTTTCGCCAGTAAAACTCCTCGCCATGAGCACCTTTGATTTCAAACTGACCGTCATCGTTCTTCTCGACAGTCAACGGCTCTGGTGCGCTAAACGCATACTGATCAAGTCCCATTACGTGCCTCCTCCTTAGTCAGCGATTAATTGACCAAGCTCAGATAGCTCGGACTCTTTGATTGCAACTGTGTGATGATACCCATACGCACCCATCGACTCGCAAATGTCTTGCAAGTAAATAGGACGCAACCCTTCATCAATAGCTCGATTAAATGTCACCTCTGCTAAACGCCATCCAGCAGCGTCAATAATTTGATATGTATCTGACGTAACCATAACTAACTCCTTATTAACAATTGATTTTGCGGATGCTTTGAGGCATCACACGCGCGCGCTCACCCGCGCTGTCCAGCGGGTATAATGGCGCGCCGTGGGATCAAAGCGTCCGCGTCAAATCTCAACAACCAAATCGCCAAATCGCCATCGAGCGTCGTCCCGCGCTATCATGCCATCGTCCATTGATGCCGAAATAAACCAAATAAAACCCTCCAGCTAAAACAACCCGGCAAAATGAATAGAGAGTAGCAATAAAAAAAGGGACCCGAAGGCCCCTTGATGGTATTTAAGCTACCTTAGCCTTGCGAGGCTGACGTTTGGCTCTGACCTTCTCGTCATGCTCGGCCTCAGAACGCTCGTCCGGTCTAGTGTCAGCGTGCACTGCATCTCGGTTAGCAAAATCCGCTTCCTTACGATACTTCTCGATTAGGTGCGGATTATCGTACAAGCTCTCACCTTGCAGTTTATCCCGATACTCGATCTGACGCTGGATCTTCCAGTGATCCATCTTGCCGCAAACCGGATACTTCGGAGTGCCATTCTCCCAAGTCCCAGGATTCTGGTTGTAGAAACCACTGGCAGGGATCCTAGCCTTCGATCCGTCAGAGAACTCTAGAACCAGACTGCCCTGAAGGAATCGACCCTCTCGGATCATCTGGTTGCAAGAAAAATCTACGATCTCAGAATCAAACTGCTGTGCCAAAGTACGCTTACTCATAATTCACTCCTTAGTGAAAAGAAAGATTGAATGCTCCTTGCGGAACACCGTTCCCAACATCGGGAGGAAGCGACCCGCGCTTGCGCGGCCGCTTCTAAGCAGGTTGGGTCAAGCTCGCGGGGTTTGGACAAAATTTTCCCAGCGGAAGTATCGCTGGCAAATTTTGCCGAAGGCCGCCGCTTGACGCAGACTGCGCTCCCGATATGCCGATGGTAGCTTTGGAGCGCGGAGATTTGTCCCCGCTGAAATAAATAGCCATCATCAGATTTCGCCGGGTGTGTAGTGAAATCTGATAGGCATTCGGCGGGGACAAAGATCACGCTACATTGCGAGGACTTGCTCGGATCAGAATCTGCCCACCTTTACGCGAGATCTGTCGCAATAGCTAGGGTTATCGAGCCGATCTACTTCGGTTGTCTTTGCGGACAAAAGCGCGACTTGTCGCCGCTTTGCAAAGGCAATCCGCACACGCGACAGAGCCTTGAGTGGCAACTCGCGTAATGGTGGAGAGGCAGATTCGGATGACAGATTTTGACCCTGGTTTTGACGATATAGGGTCCTTCCTAGACTCTCACACTGACTCATCTACAACCACCTGTGTGGTATACCGTGATACCAATAGGGTCTACCTGTATCAATGTACTCGGCTACTCAAGAGTCTTATTAACCATCAGGATTAACGGTGGGACAATTGACACGGGGGGAGGGGGGACTGCGATGTTGAATGTATGGAGTTGCCCCCCAGATACAAAAAAGGGTGAAATTAGAAAAAAGAAAAGGATAGATTAGTCCTTGAAATATCTATCTAAAGCGTGCATTGTGTTAGAAGAAAAAGTAATATCAAAAGATTATTTGAAATCCAGTGGATTTATCTATAGGATAGGGGGGGTCGGAGGGCTTAATGGCCCTTTTAAAATTTTAGGGATCTATCGAAATGAAAGACAAAGACCATACGGTGTCGTATACGTCTATTGATTACCATTCAATGTGCGAGAAATCCAAGGATCGGATTAAAAAGATGCAGAAAGAGGGCTTTCAGACGCCTTATGATCCTAAAGAAACCCCAGAAGAAGTAGGGGAATCTAATGGTTACTCAATCATTATGTTGGGAAAGCATGGATAATCCAGTAGAACCCCGGACCCAGAAGTCCGGAAGGCCCAAAAAAACAGATCTAGCAGCTAATTCCCCTAAAGGCAGAGGTAAAGTAGGGCGACCAAAGGGCGATGCAGCGATTATTAACGAGTATAAGTCCAGAATGCTGGCTTCTCCACGCTCTAAAAAGGTGCTGGATACTATATTTGAGGCGGCTTTAGACCATGATCACAAGAATCAGGCAGCTGCATGGAAGCTGGTAATGGACAGGATCCTGCCAGTTGCTGCATTTGAGAAGGACATCATCAAAGATGCCGGAAGAAGTGCGATACAGATTAATATCACTGGGGTTGGAAGCACGACTATTACTGATGGCTCTCAACCGGGAGAGGAAATTGATGGAGAGGCAGTGGATGTCACAGGATAAACTAGATGAGGTTCTAGCAGAGGTGCTAGGTTACGTAACTAGAGTAGGTGACGCTACCAGTCAACTTATTAACGTAGCTATTCTTTTTGGAGACAACGCTAACGAATCTGTATCAGGGAGAAGCCACAGGCTTAAGAATAAACACAAGGCTTGGGGCTGGCTTAATTCCTTTATTGATTTTGCGTTTGACGAGAATCACTGTGAGCGCTCGTACTTAAACGATGTGGCTAGGGCCGCTAAAACACTAAACGAAGCCAAGCCAAAAAAGAAATCCACTAAGAAAGGAGAAGCATAATGCCAGCGAATTTTAACTGGAGCGGCGAAAACACTTATCAGCTAGGAAGATCGGCAGGAATTAGTGAGCAAGAAGTTAAAGATACCATTGCTAACGAAGTTCAAGGCAAAGCAACAGATGAACAAAAAGGATATATTGATAAGTGGTCTAAAGATAAAGCCATGAACGGGCGGATCTATAACCAAGCCATAAACAGGTATAAAAAGTACTGGGAAGAAAACTATACTCCTGAAGGCTTTGCCATGGGCGGCTATGTTGAAAGTTACGAGGAAGGCGGTGAAGTAGAAGGAGAAGGCACAGGCACTTCAGACTCTATTGACGCTAAGCTGTCTGATGGTGAGTTTGTGTTTACTGCTAAGGCCGTAGAAGTAATCGGAGCAGACAATCTCCAGAAGATTATGGAAGAAGCAGAGAAGCAGTACGACGAGCGCACCTCTTTGTCACAAGCCCGTAGTATGTTTGGGAAGTTTCTGAAGGGGTGAGACACTTCAAATTGTCAGAGTTTGACTGTACGCACACAGGTGAAAACCGCATGGAACCTGAGTTTTTAGAAAAGTTAGACAACCTCAGAGACTACTGCGGCTTTCCTTTTGTTATTACCAGCGGATACAGAAGCCCTAGTCACCCGTTAGAGGCGGTAAAAGAGATTCCGGGGACTCACGCGCAAGGCATAGCAGCAGATATTAAGATGACTAATTCTGCTCATCGGTATTCGTTAATAAAAGCAGCCTTAGATCACGGTTTTACTGGCATAGGGATCGCTGGTACTTTTATTCACCTAGATACTCGGGGCACTGCACCCGTAGTGTGGACTTACTAACTATGTTGTACACAAGAAATACTAACGTTACAACTACAGATGTAGCCACTATGGTTACTGTTCCTAATGGTTACGTAGCGTACTGGAATATGCTCTTTATTAGTAATCTAGGTGGCTCTACTAACGGTGCTGGAATCTACGTAGACAAAGCTGACGGAACCCGTGTAGATATTTTAGGCGGTGGTAACGTATCAGCTAAAGACTTTTTGTTAATTGACGGTAACGCAGTGTTTGTTCTTCAAGCGGGTGACGCTATCAAGGCGTACACAACATCAGCAGGAGACATGGAGTTTGTTGTAACGTTTGACTTAATAGAGCAAGCCCCAACCTTTGTAAACTTTAACGGGAGTTAACATGAGACTAGCTTTATTAGCGGTACTTGTATTTTTAACAGGGTGTGCATCAAGCACTTCTCAGTACTACGATGCAGTACAAAAGACTGCGGAGGCTAACGCAAGAGCAGTACAAGCTAAGTTTGAGGCTTTGTCTAAGATTGCATCTAGTGGCGACGGACAGGCTGCTAGTGCTGCTGTAATGGCTTTGGCGCTTACAAGCACTCCTAACGCTCAACCGCTTCCACAGCAGTCTGAGGCTATTCAATGGGCGTCTGTATTAGCGTCTCCTGTGACTTCTCTTGGCATGATGTGGATGCAGTCAGACTCGGCTAAGACTATGGCTCGTTACAATAGCAAGGTTGATATTGCTAGGGTGACTGCTGACGCACAAACTGAGCAGGCACTGTACGGAAGCTTTGCTGATATTTCTAGCGCGGGCTTTACCGCTATGGGTAACGTAGACTACACGCCCTTTGTTAACGGCATGGTTGATCTAGCTATGGGTAACGTAGACTACACGCCCTTTGTTAACGGCATGGTTGATCTAGGCACGGCAGGAATTAACGGTGCTGTAACGCTAGGCACTGCTGGGTTTGAATCTAACGTGACTCTAGGCACTGCGGGCTTTGATGCTTTAGTAGAAACAAATGCGAGCAACAACTCTTTGTACAGCTCTGTTTGGTCTGATTACACAGCGTCTATCCAAAACATCATGGCTAACGTGCCTAATGTAATTTGTTCAGTAACCAGCGACGGAGCAGGCGGAACGACTGTAACCTGTGACTGATCTCAATGTACAACTGTTGCCTTGGCAGCAGGAAGTCTACTCTGATCCTACACGGTTCAAAGTAGTAGCGGCAGGGCGACGAACAGGGAAGTCTCGTCTTGCTGCATGGATGCTCATTATTAATGCGCTCCAGACCGATAAAGGTCAAGTTTTTTACGTTGCGCCTACGCAGGGACAAGCCCGTGACATTATGTGGCAAACCCTGCTAGAGCTAGGACACCCTGTGATTGCAGGATCACATATTAATAATCTGCAGATCAGGTTGGTCAACGGAGCCACGATTAGTCTCAAGGGCGCTGATAGACCTGAGACAATGCGTGGCGTGTCCTTGAAGTTTCTTGTGATGGACGAGTACGCAGACATGAAGCCTGAGGTATGGGAGCAAATCCTCCGTCCAGCACTTGCAGACCAGAAAGGGCAGGCAATGTTTATAGGTACGCCTATGGGCAGAAACCATTTTTACGAATTGTACAAGTACGCAGAGCTAGGGTCAGACGAAACGTACAAAGGGTGGCACTTTACGTCTTACGATAACCCTTTGCTGGACTCAGAAGAAATTGACATGGCTAAAAAGTCTATGTCGTCTTATGCGTTTCGCCAGGAGTTTATGGCGTCGTTTGAAGCCAGAGGCTCTGAGATGTTTAAAGAAGACTGGGTGCAGTTTGGAGAGGAACCAGAAGCAGGTGATTATTACATAGCTGTTGACTTGGCTGGCTTTGAAGAAGTAAACAAGAAACGGACAAAGAATACTAAGCTCGATGAAACAGCAATCTCTATTGTTAAAGTTAGTCCTGATGGTTGGTACGTTGATAACATTATATATGGGCGGTGGAGCCTTGACGAGACTGCCTCCAAGATATTTCAGGCCGTCAGAGACTACAGGCCAATTAGCGTTGGTATTGAAAGAGGAATAGCAAAGCAGGCAGTAATGTCTCCGCTAACAGATTTAATGAAGCGTTACGGGCGGTTTTTTAGAGTAGAGGAGTTAACTCACGGCAACAAGAAAAAGACTGACAGAGTTATGTGGGCGCTTCAAGGTCGCTTTGAAAACGGCTTTGTAACACTAAACAAAGGAGAGTGGAACAGTCGATTCTTGGATCAGTTGTTTCAGTTTCCAGATCCATTAACTCACGATGACTTGGTTGACGCACTGGCTTACGTAGATCAGTTGGCGCAAGTAGCGTACCACTATGATTTTGAGGTTGACAATCACGAAGTTATGGACGTTGTAGCAGGATACTAATATGGCAGAAGAAACTTTTAAAGATAAATTCTATAAACTTATAGAAGAGTATAAAGCAACTGATGAAGAGTCTGCTGCTGAATTTAAAGAAGGTGATTTCAGATGGGGCGAAACAAAACTTAGCGAAGACTCTCCCACGGGAAAGCCAAAAATTTATATAAACCATAAAAAATTTAAAAATGACCCAAATACCGGAAAAAATTATGAGCGAGAAATGCTTATAGGCGAGGGCATTCATTTGTTAAAAGACATAGACCCTGAAAGGGCAGATCGGTTATATAAAACAGCAATTTCCGATCCGGGGGTTTTGCGCTGGCTAAAAGATTCTTATGCCCAAGAGGTTACCAACAATAATAATATTCCAAATGAGCAAAAAAGATCATTTGAAAATTATGTAAAAGTTTCAAGGCTAGATCAAATTATTGGGCATTATTTATTGGCTAACAAAAATGCTTCAGTGTCAACTAATCGGCAATGGCCTACTCAAAGGTTAGTTGAGCGTGGATTTTACGGAACAAAATTCAAAGATGAGCTTGATAAACTTAAAAAAGAATTAGATTTATGACCGAAAGAGTTTTTAGAAAGTTCAACACTTATGGCATTTACGCTATCTCTGCCGTAGTATTTTTTACTATGGGCTACAGCGTAGCTTTAATTTAAGGAAATTACTATGGCAGACGAAATCTTGAGTCCAGATCCTCTGATGATTGAGGAATCTCTAGAAGATTGGGTAATGACTAAATGTGAGAACTGGCGTGACCACTACGAGTCAAACTACGAAGCAAAATTTGAAGAGTACTATCGACTCTGGCGGGGACAGTGGGATCCTGCAGATTCAGATAGAGCCTCAGAACGCTCTAGGATTATTTCTCCTGCACTGCAGCAGGCTGTAGAGTCTAACGTAGCAGAACTAGAAGAAGCTACTTTTGGTCGTGGTAAGTGGTTCGACATCAGCGATGACATGAACGATCAAAACCGTCAAGACATTCAGTATTTGCGCAATAAGCTTACTGAAGACTTTGAGATGTGCAAAGTGCGTAAGGCTGTAGCCGAGTGTCTTATTAACTCAGCAGTCTTTGGCATAGGTATTGGTGAAATCGTAATTGAAGAAATTAAGGAAATGACTCCCGCTACTCAGCCTGTTATGGGCGGAGACTTGACTGCAGTAGGGGTTAACATTACTGATAGAGTTGTTGTTAAGCTTAAGCCAGTAATGCCTCAAAACTTTTTAATTGATCCTGTAGCTACAAGCGTAGAAGAAGCCATGGGCGTAGCTGTTGACGAGTTTGTGTCAAAGCACTCTGTAGAGCTTTTGCAAGAGCAAGGAGTCTACCGTGAAGCGTACATTGAATCTGCAGCCCCTGATACAGACTTGGAGCCAGATCAAGATCTCACTATTTACAACGATGACAAAGTACGACTAACAAAGTACTACGGGCTGGTTCCTCGTGAACTTTTAGAGGCTGAAGGCGTAGAAGTAGACTCTGACTCTATGTACGTAGAGGCCATTGTTGTTATTGCTAACGGAGGCACTTTGCTTAAAGCAGAGGTTAATCCGTACATGATGGGCGACAGACCTGTAGTAGCTTTCCCTTGGGACGTAGTGCCAGGAAGATTCTGGGGTCGTGGCGTATGTGAAAAAGGTTACAACTCTCAGAAAGCGTTGGATACAGAGTTACGCGCCCGTATTGACGCACTGTCACTTACTATTCACCCGATGCTTGCTATTGACGCAACTAGGCTCCCAAGAGGCGCTAAGCCTGAAGTGCGTCCGGGCAAGATGATTCTTACCAATGGAGATCCTCGTGAAGTTTTACAGCCGTTCAATTTTGGGCAAGTTGGTCAGATTACTTTTGCACAAGCTCAGGCGCTTCAACAGATGGTACAACAAGCGACAGGCGCTGTGGACTCAGCAGGGATCGCTGGACAGGTCAATGGCGAAGCTACTGCTGCTGGGATCTCTATGTCTCTTGGGGCTATCATTAAGAGACATAAGCGTACCCTTATAAACTTCCAACAGTCATTCTTGCTGCCGTTTGTTACCAAGGCTGCACATCGGTATATGCAGTTTGATCCTGAGAATTACCCTGTAGCTGACTACAAGTTTAACGCTACTTCTACTCTAGGTATTATTGCTCGTGAGTACGAAGTAACTCAGCTTGTACAGCTGCTGCAAACGATGAAACAAGATAGTCCGCTGTACCCTGTATTGATCCAGAGCATCATTGACAACATGAATCTGTCTAACCGTGATGAGCTTATTGCTACGATGCAGAAAGCTTCACAACCGGATCCACAGGCTCAGCAAATGGCTATGATGGCGCAGCAGGCTCAAATGGAGTTCCAGCAGAGTCAGACAGCAGTTCTTAATGCTCAAGCCGCAGAATCTCAGGCAAGAGCGCAGAAGTACGCTATTGAAACGCAACTGGCTCCAGAAGAGTTGCAAATAGAAAAAATTAATGCCATTACCCGCAATCTTAAGGAAGGAGATCAGGAAGACAAAGAGTTTGAGCGAAGACTTAAAGTAGCAGATGCCCTTTTGAAAGAACGACAAATACAAGGAAAACGTCAAAATGCTAATGACACAAAACGAAATGAACAGCCTGATCAAACAGATCAATTTAGCGTTCGAGGAGCACTTCCACAAATTGGAAACGCTGGAAGCCAAGGTCGCGGACCTAGAGGCCCAAATGTCGGCTCTGCACCAGAAGGAGTTCTCTAATGCCAAAGGACCCACGACTGGAAAGGGCAGGAGTAAGCGGGTACAACAAGCCGAAGAGGACTCCTAATCACCCAACGAAGTCTCATGTGGTTGTAGCCAAATGTGCAGACGGTAGTGTAAAGACTATCCGCTTTGGGCAACAGGGTGTTAGCGGCGCTGGAAAAAACCCTAAGACCGCTAAAGAGAAAGCTAGGCGCAAGTCGTTCAAGGCTAGACACGCCAAAAACATTGCTAAAGGTAAGTGTTCTGCAGCTTATTGGGCAGATAAAGTAAAATGGTAAAGCTATATAAAGTTGTATGGAAAGACGCTCAAGGAGGATCTAACTTAGGTTGGCGTGAGTTAAGTGAACTTGTACAAGGCAAAGTAGCTATTGCTGTTTCTTGCGGTGCTGTTTTAGTTGATGACGAGGAAAAAGTAATTATCTGTCCTCATCTGTTAGTGGACGACGGTAAAATTACAGAAGGAGATGCAGAGATAGTTATACCTAAGCAATGGGTAGTATCAATGGAAGAACTAAGGGCAGTATGAAAAACAGCTAAAAAATAATTATTAAAAAATCTGTTTATATTTCTAATTAGTATATGTAAAATAGGGAGTGGCAATGGACCAAGAAACACAAGAGTACTACGACAATTACTTTAGTCTTTTTATTACAGATGGTTGGAAACAGTTAATAAAAGAGTTTGCTAACAATGCCGTGCAAATTAACAGCGTAGAAGCAACTAAAGATGTTAACGATATGTTTTTTCGTAAGGGTCAACTAAACGTATTAGCCCACTTACTAAACATGGAAACTATTGTTAACACTAATTACGAGGAAGCTAGTAAGCCTTCTGAAGAAGATGATTAAAGTATTTGATTTTCGTTGTACTAATGGACATATATTTGAAGAATTTGTAGACAGTAGCACTACTTCTAGTAGGTGCAGATGTGGTGCTAACGCTACAAAAATTGTCTCAGCTACTCAGCATATCCTAGATGGGTCATCAGGGGATTTCCCCGGACGACACATGAAATGGGTAAGAGAACACGAGAAAGCTGGGCAAAAGAGCAGGGAATCTCAATAGAGGTAACTCCCATTTTATTTCTCCATAACCTTTACAGGCGGGGTAAGTTTAGAAATGTCACGAGCAACATTAATTGATGAGCGTCAGGAAGAAGAGTTAGATCAACTAGAGCAGGATACTGTAGAGACTCCCGAAGCGGAACAACCTCAAGAAGTATCAAACATTCCAGAAAAGTATCGTGGTAAGTCTGTCGAAGATCTTGTACAGATGCACCAAGAGCTTGAGAAGTTTTCAGGCAAACAGAGTACGGAAGTTGGAGAGCTAAGAAAAGTTGTTGATAACTACATCCAGACTCAACTCTCAACACAACAAGCACCTCAACAACAGCAATATCAAGGCGATGAAGATGATGTAGATTTCTTTGTTGATCCCAAAACCGCTGTTAGTCGAGCTATAGACAATCACCCGAGAATCAAAGAAGCGCAAGCGTATACTGAGCAGTACAAAAAACAGTCAACGTTAGCACAACTTCAACGACAGCATCCCGATATGGAATCTGTACTACAGGATCCTAAGTTTGCTGAGTGGATTAAAGGGTCAAAGGTCAGAACACAGTTGTTTGTTCAGGCTGACCAAATGTACGACTACGATGCTGCTGACGAACTGTTTACGCTCTGGAAAGACCGTAATCAAGCCGTTAAGCAGACAGCCCAGGCAGAGCTTGTGGCGCGTAAGAGTGCAGTTAAGTCAGCAAACACAGGCAACGCTCGCGGAACAGCAGAGGGATCACGCAAGAAAGTTTATCGTCGTGCTGACATTATTAAACTTATGCAAACCGACCCTGATCGCTACATGGCACTACAGCCTGAAATCATGGCAGCCTATGCAGAGAAGAGGGTCAAATAGCCTAAAGGAGAATTATTATGGCTGATGAAACCTCTGGTGCTTATCCATTAGCTAATGGATTTGTAGACAAAACCGCAGCTGGTACTTTCATTCCAGAAATCTGGAGTGATGAGATCATTGCTGCTTACCAAAAGAACCTGAAAATGGCTCCCCTTGTCAAGCGTCTGTCGATGTCTGGCAAGAAGGGTGACGTTATTCACATCCCTAAGCCCGTTCGTGGTGCTGCATCTGCTAAGGCAGAAGCTGCTGCAGTTACGATTCAGGCTAACCTTGAGACAGAATTGACTGTCACTGTAGACCGTCACTTTGAGTACTCACGTCTGATCGAGGACATCGTAGAAGTACAGGCTCTGTCTTCTCTGCGACAGTTCTACACCGAAGACGCTGGCTACCAGCTTGCTCTGAAGGTAGACACTGACCTGATGAACGCTGCTACTGGTTTTGGCACGGGTACACGCACTGATAACCCGACTGATGGTGCTGCTTGGGAAGGTTCCACTTGGTTCAACGACGCTGGAACTACTACCACGGCGTTTACTGATGACACGATGCTTGCGGCTGACGTATTTACCGATGCGTTTTTCCGCGACATGATTCAGAAGATGGACGATAATGACGTTCCTATGGAAAACCGCGTGTTGGTTATTCCGCCTGTTCTTAAGAATACTTTGACAGGCATTGAGCGTTACGTGTCTTCTGACTTCCGTGACGGACGTACCGTAGGTACTGGCTTGATTGGTAACGTGTATGGCATTGATATCTACGTGTCTAGCAACTGCCCAACTCTGGAAACTGCGGCTCAAAACGGTGCTGCTAGCGGTGTAGCTTCGCGTGGTGCTTTGTTCTTCCACAAGGACGCCCTTGTAATGGCAGAGCAGATGGCTGTACGTTCTCAGACCCAGTACAAGCAAGAGTATCTCTCTACTCTGTACACGGCTGACACTCTGTACGGTGTTCAAACTTACCGTCCAGAAGCCGGTTTTGTCTTGGCAGTTCCTGCTTAAGATAACCTCTAAGGGGACTCTTCGGAGTCCCTTTTCCTTTTTTTGTTTGTTTTTGTAGGAGTAGTCTATGCCAATTTACCGTGGCGATGGTGGTTCAGGTGATGCCTCTACAGATGCTTATGCGTCTCAGGTAGCACAATACGCTCAGACTGCTACTACAAAAGCAAGTGAGGCTGCTGCGTCAGCTGCAGAAGCGGCTGCTAGCGCAACAGATGCAGCTAATGAAGCTACTAATTTTAATAACGCACTAACTGCTTCAGCGACAACGCTGGGCGAAGGTGTCTCTGCTACAGCTTCATATAACTCTTCTACGAAAGTAATAACATTTGGCATTCCTACAGGAGCTACAGGAGCTACTGGGGCAACTGGTGCAACTGGCGCTACAGGGGCTACGGGTGCAACAGGACCACAGGGAGATACAGGCGCTACAGGCCCGGCGGGTGCTGATGGTGCTGATGGTGCTGATGGTGCTGCTGCTACGATTTCTGTAGGAACAGTAAGCACAGGAGCCGAAGGAAGCTCTGCTACAGTCACTAACTCAGGCACTTCTGCTGCTGCTGTGTTTGACTTTTCTATTCCTGTTGGAGCAACAGGTGCTACGGGTGCTACCGGTGCTACGGGTGCTACTGGAGCAACAGGTGCTACTGGTGCAACAGGTGCTGGTTTTACTGGCGGTAGTTACAATGCCTCTACTGGTGTTGTTACGTTTACATCAGACGACGGGCTAGGGTTTTCTACGGGCGATCTTAGAGGCGCTGATGGTGCAGACGGTGCAGACGGTGCAGACGGGGCTGACGGTATTCAGCTTACGGCACTGTCGGTTACAACCAATGCAGTAGGCACAGCGGCACTTAGCTACAACAATACAACGGGTGTATTTTCTTATACCCCTCCTGATCTATCTAGCTACCTCACCAGTTACACAGAAACAGACACGCTTGATTCAGTCACAGGCCGTGGCGCTACGACTACCAACGCGGTAACGGTTGGCAATCTAACATCCACGGGCATCGACGACAACGCCACCAGTACAGCGATCACGATTGATAGCTCGCAGAATGTGGGGATTGGCGACGGCACTATATCTGCAACGCTTGATTTGCATTCAACAACTGCCTCGCGAACGCTCTCGGTAGAAGGCTCTGGCGGCAAATGGGTATCTATTACTAGCGGCACAGGCACTACTGGCCCGATGTTGGTGTTTGATGACACTTCATCGCGTTTCCGCATTGCGTCTGGGTCTGACAAGCTAGGCAGTGGGGTAACAGAACGCTTCGTTGTTGAGCCAAGCGGCGACGTGGGAATTGGCCAGACTTCACCAGATGGAAACGCCAGCTACACCACGCTCCACATAGGCGACAATGCCGCGTCTCCAGACAACGCTAGGCTCATTTTGGAGGGTAGTACCAACAAGTTTGGCATATACGCCTTTGGCACTAACTTGGGTATATATGATTACACGAGCGGGGCGAATAGGCTTACGCTTGATTCCAGCGGCAACGTGGGGATAGGAGTTGCTCCGGGAACGGTCCGTCTTGATATACAAGGTAGCACATCAAACTCTACCGCTCATGCACTGTACACGAGGAGTAGCGGAGGCGGTCAGCTCTTCTCTATACGTAATGACGGTTTAATGAGTACAGGGCTTCAGGCTACTTCACCCTATAACCTGACCACTGCGTTCTCGGCCAATATGCACGTAAACAGCGCCGGTAATGTCTTTAGGTCAACGTCATCAGCAAGGTACAAGAGAAACATCCAAGACATGACGTATGGCGTAGCGGATGTGATGAATCTGCGAGCCGTTACCTTTGAGCAGAAGAATGAATACCCAAGCAATACATACGCAGGCTTTATCGCCGAGGAAGTACACGACGCGGGGCTTACGGAGTTTGTTGAATACAACAACGCAGGACAACCCGACGCCGTACACTACGGCAACATGGTGTCGCTACTTGCCAAAGCAATACAAGAACAGCAGGCTACTATTGCGTCGTTAACCGCACGAATCGAACAACTGGAGGCCAACTAAATGGCAAACTACAAGGAAACAACTGTCGCTGGGAGTTCATACGTTCGCGCAAGTGGCGTCACTATTACCAACGGCGAAGGAAACAAGAACATCTATTTCGACGAGGAGAAGGTGATCAATCTGGGCGATGGCGATGTCATTCGCAAGCCAGCGGGTCGCGTTGGTTCTCCGTTCTCAATCGAAAACGCTGGAACCGAATTTCCTCTGCTAAACCCAGAGACAGGCGAGGTGCTTGTTCAAGGTGCTCAGATGACATACGAGGGTGTCTATGCCGCACTCTATAGCCTGTACATCCATCTAGCAAAAGAGCGTGACGCTGCATTAGCGCAAGAAGACTCCCCAGCAGAATAAGGTTGTAAATCGTGATGGTAGACGAACACAGACTGGATCGCATTGAGCA
>Ga0208644_1000608_pt1 | contig 31608 bp, 47 predicted proteins | sample VirMetDEL_Nov_18_FD_184517 | JGI IMG/M metagenome (GOLD analysis project Ga0208644, IMG submission 184517) | Aqueous microbial communities from the Delaware River and Bay under freshwater to marine salinity gradient to study organic matter... | ecosystem: Environmental > Aquatic > Marine >...
GATTTTTGAGTTACGGTAAAATTTATGATTTGGCCCAGGAACATAAACCTAAGTTGATCATTGCCGGTGCCTCAGCGTATCCAAGACAGATCGATTGGAAAATCTTTAAGAACATTGCCGATAGTGTCGGTGCCTATCTGATGGTCGATATGGCCCACTATTCCGGTTTGATTGCAGGTGGATGTTACGATAGTCCAATTGAAATTGCTGATGTTGTTACCTCAACGACTCATAAGACTCTTCGAGGTCCTCGCGGAGGAATCATAATGTGGAACGATGAGGGTCTTAGTAAAAAGATAAATTCGGCCGTCTTCCCTGGATCACAGGGTGGTCCACTAATGAATATCATTGCCGCCAAGGCACAGTGTTTTAGTGAGGCTCTTGAGGACAGTTTCATGCATTATGCCGCCGATGTTGTTATGAACGCTATGGGTATGGCCGATACATTCAAGAGTAGAGGAATGACCGTTCAGACTGATGGTACGGATTCACATATCGTTTTGGTCAATTTGAGCGAGTCAAAGTTTTCTGGTAAGGAAGCAGCCGATATTCTGGAACTAAACGGCATTACGGTCAACAAGAATGGTGTTCCTAACGATAAGAGATCCTTCGTTGAGACGAGTGGAATTAGAATAGGAACGGCTGCTGAAACAACAAGAGGTCACGATAGGGATTGGTTCGTTGACCTTTCAAATCGAATCGCTGATTTGTTGGAGTATAAGTAAGTGTGGAGACTATGGGCAAAGGCTCTCGGAGAGAAGGCAACAATCGATAATATCGAAGCTGATAGGATAGCCATGATAAGGACATCACTCGTGGTCATAAACGTCATAACAAATCTTTTCATTATAAGTGGTGTTATATACACAATTTTTCTAAAGTAGGGAGACACTGTGATGAGTACGACAACATTGGAAATGGTTAATTACCTGATCGGGCAATACAACGATCCTAGAACCGATGGATATGTTAAGGCAGGATTGAGGAACGAGTTGATAGAGATACAGAATAAGATCAACAATGCTCTAAGGCCAGTTAATTTTGATGATGATTTTGATATTGAATCGCTTGACCCGAGCGAGAGAACGTGGTATTATGATGGGAATGGTAAAAAGAGACTAAGAGAAATATAAAAGGAGAAATTAAATGAAGAAGCTAATTATTATTACTGCAATCACACTCGGTGCATTTTCTGTTACGGCGTGTTCCAAGACAGCAACAAAGGGTGCTATAGTCGGAGGTGCCATCGGAGGTATCGTCGGTCTTGGTGTTGGTGCTGGTCCAGGAGCGGTTATCGGCGGTACCGTACTAACCGCTGCCGAAGCCGCTGCTGCTGGTGCGGTCGTCGGTGGTGTTGTTGGTGGTGTTTCCGCAGAAGCAGCAAAGTAAAGAATAGGATTGTCGCGGACCAAAATCCGCGACAATCTTACCAAAAGGAAAATATCATGAGAGTTAAAATTGGCGATTATGTGGATTATATCGGTCCTTATCAGATCGCGGAAAAAATACTTTTCTGGAAGGATCGTGATGACGAATCAATTGGCCGACTGGCCGGTCACTTATCTAAAAATAGAAAAGGTGATGATTCTCTCCTAGTAAAGTTTTGTAACTATCTGTACGAAAAGAGAGGTCGAAAGATCGATATCAAGATACACAACTACGACACGTATAGTATGGATCATACGCTATCCATGATTGTAGTTCCTATGTTGGAGAACCTAAAGTTAAAGAAGAATGGTTCACCTCATGTCGATAACAAGGACGTTCCTTCCAATTATCGGTTAACAAAGAAGGAAGAAGATGATAATATGGATAAGTTCCATGAAAGATGGAACTATATTCTGGATGAAATGATTTATGCTCACAAGACTATTATCGATGATAGTATCGATATCGATTTTGATGAAGAAATTCGAGATCGAGTGAATAACGGTTTGAGACTGTTTGGAAAGTATTATAGGAACCTTTGGTGGTGATATGTTCAACGTAGTAAAGATCAATCCTCTGTTTACCGATGAACAGATCGAAAAAATAGAGGATTACTATAAGGCGAAGTTTGTTTGCGAGACCTGTCTCAAGTCGAGTTCAGATGGTTGGATGAATACAAACTTTGCGGTGTTCTATCAGGAGACTCCTCCGGAGATAGCTAAATCGAATTATTTTGCTCTGTATTATAACAGAGAAGGAAATCTAATGATTACCGATGCGTCATCCGCCCTTGAACCGTTCGAGGGACTCCTAATCAACGAGAACGAAATTCTATATTCAAGGTACAGACACGACTATAAAACCTACGGTGATTATATGGTGGATGGCGGAAGAGATTATATGAGATGCACGCCATCAGCAAGTGCAAGGGTTGTTAAGCTGGGAATAGTCAAGGATCAACTGGAGATATTATAAAATGAGCCTAGCGATACACGATTCCATAAAGTTTCTCTAAGCAGCTAAATACGAAAGACTGGTCAGAAACGCAAGAACGAGGTGATGTGATATGACTGCGCCAAATATTGTTGATGTTGCTGCTATTAAAGGAGAAAGTAGTATAAAGACTACTCTCACTACTAGCCCATCTACTATCGTATTCAATCAAGTAGATTCAAATCAAGTATATAAACTGAATAGTGTAGTTGTCACCAATGTTGATGGTACAAATGCTGCTGATGTTACAGTACAACTTGCAAGACAAGGCGTAGATTATTCTATCATTAGTACAGCATCAGTTCCCGCTGATGCTTCTCTTATTGTCGTATCAAAAGAAACGGGTATCTATCTTGAAGAAGGTGATGCTATTCAAGCATTTGCTAGTGCTAATGGTGATTTAGATATTAGCGTTTCATATGAAACTATTTCTGAAACAGCAAATACTCTTGTCACTAGAGGATTGGTGTTGTATCTAGATGCTGCTGATTTGAACAGTTATGATGCCAGCGAGAATATGTTGGTTTATAGCACAGATTTAACTCAGGCTTCTGTGTGGGGAGCATATAATGCAGGTACAAGAACAGCAGGTCAAACAGGATATGATGGAACAGCAACCGCAACTCTATTAAATGATACTGATGGGACCTATTTTTATGTAGTGAATCAATTTGTAACTGTTCCAGTAAATACACAAAAATACAATATAAGTTTTTATGTCAAAAAAACCAGTGGAGGTACAGCACCTTATTTCGGTTGTAATACTTTTTTCTATGATCCTATTAATTCTTTATATTATGATAATGTAACCTATCCTACTGACCAATGGTTAATTCCTAGAATCAATACAGATACTGGAGTTGATTCTAATGCTGCTCGTGGTGGTAATGTCATTGACAAAGGAGACTGGTGGTTATATGAAAATGTAATAACACATCCAAATGTAGCAGGGTATACAAGATTATATATTGAATTTATTCCCGCTATTCTTACTTCTGCTGGAGTGGAAACTGGAACAGCAACTGGTTCTGCTATTGTTTGGAACCCTCAGATACAAGCATTTCCAAAATATTCTTATCCAGTTAAAACATTTGCCACTGCTGTAACTTCTACCACTGAAAATACTTGGAGTGATTTGAGTACTGATGCATCAATTGGAGAATTGGTCAACGCTCCATCTTTTTCTCCTGATTTTTTTACTTTTGATGGTTCTTCAAATTACATTAAAATTCCAAATTCAACAACTTTAGATGTTCAAACATTTACAGTTGAAGTTTGGGTTAAAACAAATAACACATTTCAGGACGGTTTTTGGTTTGAAAAAGGAACAGTTAATACTCAATATTCTTTATTTCAATCGAATGCTTTCATTAGATGCAGAGTAAACATCGGAGGTGGTATATATGATATAGTTGTTACAACTGCAACATATATGAACACTACAGATTGGCATCATGTTGTATTTACATTTACTAGTGGATCACAAGTATGCTATATAAATGGAAGTCAAGTAGGAACAGGAACAAGATCAGGAACTTTAAGCACAAATTCTGGTGGAATGTCCATTGGAGCATATGGCGGATATACTGGAGGTAGAGGTTATTATTATGATGGTAGTTTAGCAATGTGTAGAGTTTACAATAGAGTTTTATCAGCCACCGAAGTACTTCAAAACTATAATGCACAGAAGAGTCGCTTTGGCCTATAATGACTGAAACTAAGATTATTTTTCTAACAGAAATACTTGACCAGAGAATAAGAAAACAAAAAGAACTAGCAAGTGCAAAGACCGTTAAGCTAGGAATAGTCAAGGATCAACTGGAGATATTATAAAATGAGCCTAGCGATACACGATTCCATAAAGTTTCTTGAAGAAGCAGCAAGATATTTTGAACACAGACCTACTAACGGCGAGGATAATGTGTATAACGCCGAGCATTGCCAAGAAATCATCAAAGAAATTAAAAAGTTGCGTGAGGACAATTTAAAACTTCTCAAGAGATTGGATTTTTATAAGGCGGAGCGTGATAGGTACAGTCATGCGTATCCCGAAATTTCCGGTCAGTATTTTATAGCCGGTGGATACGGTGAAACGGATGACAATCAACTGCCGCAGTATATAAGGATCGTTCCGGCATACGGAGCCGGTTGGGAACAGGTCTACGAGAGGACGGATAAGACAATTTCTTTGGAGGGATCGTAAAATGTCTCATAAGATTGAAATCCTGGAAATAACGGATAACGATGATGGTTCCGCAAACGTAACACTTGAAATGGATCACGATGCGGTCATGATCTTTGCGAAGATTGGTCTTTTAAAGGTTCTCACCGATACGGCCAATGACGTTCTTTCTTCAGAGTTAACTGAAAGTGTACATGATATAAATAATAAAGAATAAAAGGAAAATAAAATGGAAAATGAACTTATAGAAAAGATGAAGGTTGTTCTGGCCGACGCTTTCATATTATATTTTAAGGCTCACGCATATCATTGGAATGTTATAGGTCCAGATTTTCCTCAACTCCATACTTTCTTCGGCAATCTATACGAAGAGGTACATGATTCAATCGATGCAATTTCGGAACATATCCGTGCTCTCGATTCTTTTGCTCCAGGTAGCCTATCAAGAATAATTGAACTGTCCACCGTCACCGAAGACACTATGATTCCTACGACTTCTAATATGCTAAAAAATCTTCTTACAACCAACGAAAACCTCTTGACAACACTAAGAGAAGCTAATACAATAGCAGAAGAATCGAACCAGATAGGAACAGCAAATTTCCTTCAGGAAAGAATCGATATACACGAAAAGCATAATTGGATGCTAAAGGCAACTCTAAAGAAAAGTTAATTTCATGAAAATTCTAATTGGAATGATAGTTTCGTCTGCATTGTTTTCCTTAACTATTCCTTATGCTAGAGCCAATGATGATATTGGTGCCGCTATTTTTGGTGGTATAGTAGGAGGAATTTTAGGCGGAATCATATCAAATCATAATGATCGAGATAGTCACCATAGACATGACCGCCGCGTTGATCATAGATATCATCAACATAAGAACAAATATCGAGAATGTACTACAGAATATAGACATGTATATAATCGATATTACAACGATTATTCATTAGTTCCATATACACATTGTTATTGGGTTAGATACTAAAAAAGAACGTTGTTATGAAGAATATAGATATTATGAATCTGCTAGGAAAAATAGCAGAGACGAATGAAGAGTATCCGTCGGCGCGGCTAGCCGCCGCAATTGTTAAAAACAATAAAATAATCTCGGTTGGAATTAATAGAAAGAAAACTGATCCTCTTCAGGCCAGATTCTCAAAAAACAAAGAAGCAATATTTCTTCACGCAGAAATTCACGCCATAAAAAATGCTTTAAGAGAGCTTACGGTTGATGAATTGAAGAACTCAACTCTTTATATTTGTAGAGTTAAAAGACCACTATCTTCATCCAAAAATTTTGTATGGGGTCTAGCTAAACCTTGCGAAGGTTGTTCTAGAGCTATAGCGGAATTTGAAATCAAAAATGTAGTCTATTCAACCAATAATCATATGTGTTTCGAGACGATTTGATTTCTATATATAAACTTTTTAATATTATATAAATATATAAAAAGAGGTTTATATAACTTATGGCTGGCGCATCCGCAGAAACGAAATGTCTACATAAAAATATCCTCTTCAAAATTGCAATAAGAAATATATAAACAAGAGAACTTAAATGGCTAAGATTAATGAAGGCGATGTAATGGAAGGACTGTTTGCTATTGCAATATCAGTTCTTCTTGCTGAAGGTAGAGTAGAGAGAGCAAAAATTAATAGAATACGTTCATTAATTGAGCCAAAAATGTTTTCTACAGGTAGATTTGAATATCCTGTTGCAAAAGGAGTAAAAGTACAAAAATCTAGTAATCCGCCAGACATATTCAATGTAAATTTAGCTGTACGATTAAAAGAAGCTAGTGTTACAGGAGCATATGGCAAAGAGTATAAAATAAAATACTCTAAAGCCTCAGACATTGGTAACATTGGCAAAAAACTAGATAATCTTATTGAAAGTGCCAATCCACAAAGATCATCATATGCTAAAAAGTTATTTGATGCGAGAGATCAATTTTTAAAAAACAATCAAGGTGAGACAGTCACATTCAATGTAATAGCTGATGGTATTGCCGGCGAATCGAGTGGCGGTGCGGTCAAAGGTGATGTTACGGTAAATATTGAAGCGGTATCATCTAAAGGTAAATCTAATATTTTTTCCCAAACAATACCTTTCTCATTAAAGTCAGAAAGTGTTACTGTTGCAAATCTTAGTCCATATAATGGAATGCTCACTATAGCAAAAGCGTTTGGACTAAAATGGAAAGATGTTAGTAAGTATGAAGAGATTGGTAAAAAAGCTTTAACAACTGCTGAAAAATCACATAAGTTTAAGCTAATAAAAATGATGTATGATGAACTTAAGAAGATGATTATTACAAACAAAATCGACTTAAGTAATAGAGCATTCGAATTTTTACAAGATGCGATTTTTGGTAAAGACTTAGCTGATGTTGTCGATATGCAAAAAGCTGGTGTAAAAGAAATCACATATGATTATTTTCAAAACTTGAAGAAATCAACAAAACTTACAGTTGGAAGCAGCGGAGAAAATATAGTATTCAAAGATAGTAAGACAAATGTTCCTATTTTTCAATTGAGAGTAAAACTTAGACCCCCTCCAGCAAACGAAGCAAAGTTCTATCTTGAAGTTGGTAAAGGCATTTATAAGAAATGATCACACTATCACAATATCTAGCAGAATCAAAAGAAGGTAAGAACCTTCACTTAGAACACTTAGAAGATGAGGTTCTTAACGGTGGTGTTGACGGAACAAGAGGCGCAATAAACTTTCTTCAGTCTTTGCGCGATATGCTTGCGGGTAGTAGTAGTTCTAAAATCAATATCAGCACCAAGTGGGACGGCGCGCCTAGCATCTTTGCCGGTGTTAATCCAGAAAACGGCAAATTCTTCGTTGGTACTAAAGGCGTTTTCGCTCAAAACGCAAAGCTGAATTATACCAATTCTGATATAGACAAAAATCATCCTGGTGAAGGATTAAGAGAAAAACTAAAAATTGCACTAAGGTATTTACCTGAATTAAATATTCGTGGCGTGATTCAAGGCGATATGATGTTTACATCGAATGACCTCAAGAGAGAGAAAATCGATGGCCAAAATTATATTATATTTCAGCCTAATACAATTGTCTATGCTGTTCCTGAAGATTCGACTCTGGCTAAACAAATTACAACGGCTAAAATGGGTATTGTATGGCATACATCATACTCTGGTAAAAAGATGGAAGATATGACAGCATCGTTTGGTGTCGATGTTGGTAGATTAGGAAATAGTAAAAACGTGTGGTATCGCGATGCTGATTTTATTGACGCTTCTGGTCAAGCAACTTTTACGTCTAAAGAAACAGAAGAAATGAACAGTTTGTTATCCGAAGCAGGAAATTTATTCAGGAATATTTCTCCGAGAACTTTAAATATAATATCAACAAATGATACTTATAAGATACAGATTAAAACATGGAACAATAAAAAGGTCAGAGCCGGTCAAAAGATTACCAATACAGTAGAGCATGTAAGGGGTCTAATCAACGAAATTGAACAGAAGATGAATAAAGAAATACTCAATGCAAAGAAAGCAGATACAAAACAAAAAAGACTTAAAGAGAAAAATATTGTGGTTTCTTTCTACAGACAAAATGCGGCGGAACTTAAAAAGATTTTTGACTTGCAGAATATTCTGGTCGATGCTAAGATAATGGTAGTGAGAAAACTGGAAAATATTAAAGATATAGGAACATTTATTAGAACCGACAATGGATACAAAATTACTTCTCCTGAAGGGTTTGTAGCGGTCGATAAACTAAAAGGAAATGCAGTAAAATTAGTAGACCGGCTCGAATTTAGTCAAGCTAATTTTAATGTTGCTAAAAATTGGAGTAAGTAATGTTAACATTTATACAGTTCCTGCAGGAAATGAAAAAGCCTCGTTGGGAAGTTCCAGCAGATTCCAAAATAAATGAAGATTTATCGTTTCCTTCGCGAACTAATCATGGCTGGTGGGCAGATAATCAATCTCTAAATCTTTATCATGGAACGCACAAAAGAAATGTCAATTCGATTAAGAAAGAAGGTATTTCTGTTCCTGATCCTAGAACAGGTATGGTATCGATGACTCTTGATCCAAACACTGCTCATGGATATGCTGCCATGTCAAGTGGCGAAAGAAGAGGTGAAGCAAGCTTTCGTAGGGCCGGAAAAAAGGCAGTCTCTACGCCGCCAGAAGATCGGGCGGTGACACATTGGCAAATTCCAATGGAATGGGCAAAAAAGCATATAGATCCTCAATTAAGAGGTAATATAGGAAACGCATCGAATAAAATGAAAGATAAGACTGAATATGATAAATGGAAAAAAGAAAATCCCGATAGATCGGACCATGAATATTACGCCACAACAGAGTTGAGATTTAACAAACCTATTCCACCAGAATTTTACCAAGGGCATTCATTCAAGGTTAAAAAATGAAAATACTAAATGTTTTTGATATAGATGATACTCTTTTTAAATCCGACGCAAGAGTTGGAGTAGTATCTAATGGGAAAAGAATCAAAGACCTTGAGCCAGGTCAATTTAACACCTATCAATTGAAAAAAGGTGAAAAATTTGACTTTGACCAATTTCGATCCGGAAAACATTTCAAAAAGACTGCCAAACCTATAATCAATGTTCTAGAAAAAGCTAAACGGATCGTTAATGCTCAAAACAACAACTCTAAGAGCATTATCGTAACAGCTAGGTCTGATATGAAAGATAAGAAAGATTTTCTGGATACATTCAGACAGTATGGTTTTCCTATAGATAATGTATATGTCGAAAGAGCCGGCAATCTTGAAAAATATAAACCAGGCATCAAACCGCATATAACAAAGGCTGCTATATTAAGGCGTTATATTAAAACAGGAAATTATGACAAGATAGTTATGTGGGATGATAGCAAGAGCAATCTTGACATATTATTTAAATTGGCTAAACTTCATCCTGAGATTAAACCTGAAGCTTATTTGGTAGATGACGGAAAAATATCCAGATATTCTCCAAACCTAAATGAATCGATTTATATACCACCAGAATCATTAAATATCAGTCGCGAATTGATGCCACAAATAACTTCATCTAAGAGAGATGATTTTATCAAAACTCTTAAAGAAAAAGGAACCAAATCGAGGCTGATTAGAATCAGTCCTAGAAACATGAAGGCTACTCAATCCGAGTTTAATGTTGACTCTGTTTTAAATATGATACATACTAAAACTAAGTTGAAGCCTACGATAATTTCGAGGGATAATTATATATTGGATGGACATCATCGATGGTTAGCAGACCTTAATACAGATAAAAACAAACCAGTTCAGGCATTACAGATTGATCTGCCTATCCTGGATCTACTAGCCGCAGCTAAAAGCTACTCTGGAGCAGAGTTTAGGACACTAGATCAGTCAGCTAAAAGACTAAAAACTATTCTAAAAGAAGCTGCAAAAGAAAGATCATATAAATAGCCATATAATAATTCCTATAGAGGGGATAATATATGTCTACAGGTGTTGCCTTTTATGGCAAAGTAAGAATTCCTACCATAGGCCATGCCAAGGCTATCGAACACGCTAGAAAAATAAGTAAAAAAGTCGGCGGAAAATTATCGATAGGTCTATCAGGAGCCGCACAACCTCTATCTATTCCAGATAAAAAGAGACTGGCCGAGAAATTATTCAGTCATCCTGTCGAGGTCGGCGAAGAACATACCAAATCCCTCACAACATATCTACAACATCTTGGTAAGAAACACGATGAGTTGCATCTGGTAGCCGGTTCCGACCGTGTGCCTGAATATAGAAACTTTTTGGAGAGATATAACAATAAACCAGATAGATCAGGTAAAGTTCTATTTAACTTCAAAAAATGGCAAGTACATGAAGTTCCTGGCGAAAGAATTGAATCTACTAAAAATCCTACAAATATGTCAAGAGACGAACTAGAAAAAACAGTTTCGGCATCAGAACTAGAGAAACTGGCCAAAGAAGGCAATTATGAACATTTTAAAGCATATCATCCAGGTATTCCGGATAGTCATGTTAGAAGAATATTCTCTCAAATCAGAAAATCAGGAACAATTACAGAAGATATAGACCATAAAAAGTTTGGTCCTATGCTTGATTCTTTCGTTTCGTTTGCTAGTGATAAGCTAGGGTTAGATCAAAAACCAAACATACAATTCGTAAAGGGTGAAGGAAACAGTTTTGGTGGATATAATCCTCAGTCGCAGCAAATTATAGTTGTGACAAAAGATAGACATCCTATGGACATCTTTAGAACAGTGGCGCACGAATTGGTTCACCACAAACAAAATGGTGAAGGCAGAATACAAGATGTTGAAAGAGAAGGTTCAACCGGATCTGATATTGAAAACGAAGCCAATGCTGAAGCTGGCAAACTGATGCGCTGGTATGCTAAAACTAATCCAAAAGCTTTCACCCTATCATATGTTACTGAAGAAACTATCGAAGAAGGGCTTAATGATCCTGCAATATTTAAAGCTGTTATTCTAGCTGGTGGTCCAGGATCAGGTAAAGATTATATATTAAAACAAACTCTATCAGGACACGGTCTGACCGAAATAAACTCTGACGATGCTTTTGAATATTTGATGAAAAAGCGCGGCTTAAGTATGACTATGCCAAAAAGAGAAGAAGTTCCTCGCGAAGTCGCTAGAGCTGGAGCTAAAGAAATTGCAGGTAAGAAAAAATCTTTAGCTATTCATGGCAGACGAGGTGTAATTATCAACGGAACGGCTGCTGATCCTGAAAAGATAGCTAGACTTAAAAGTGAAATGGAAAACATAGGTTATGATACCAAAATGTTATTTGTCAATACTTCGGATGATGTGTCTAAACAAAGAAACATAGAAAGAGGTATGCGCGGCGGCAGAAAGGTTCGCGAAGAGCTAAGAAAAGAAAAGTGGCAGCAATCTCAACAAGCTCGACCAGCGTTTCAAAATTTATTTGGACCAGAACATTATCATGAGATAGATAATTCAGCAGATTTAAGAACTGCTTCTCCAGAAGTTCAAAAAAGAAGTATGGATAATTTTCAAAGAATTCACAAAGAGATTCGTAGATTTACTAGAGAACCTCCTAATAAAATATCAGCACAGAATTGGATCAGATCCGAAGCTGAAAAAAGAGGTGTAACAAACTATAAACCAGCTAGAAGTCAAAGCCCTATTTCAGAAGATTTGAGAAAATGGTTTAGAGAAAAGTGGGTTCGATTTGACACAAAAGGAAATATAAAGGGTCCTTGTGCAAGAGAACCAGGTGAAGGCAAACCGAAATGTCGTCCTTTGTCGGCCGCACAGTCAATGACTAAAGATGAGAGAGCTAAATCTGCAAGAAGAAAAAGAAGAGAGGATCCAGTGGCAAATAGATCAGGAAAAGGTAATAAACCTATATTTGTAGCTACAGAACAATACTTAAGAGAAAAAAATGAACCCACTAATCCAGAATTATGGAGCAAAGCTAAAGCTTTAGCAAAACAAAAGTTTGATGTTTATCCTTCAGCCTATGCCAATGGCTGGGCATCAAAATGGTATAAAGAAAAAGGTGGCGGTTGGAAATCTGTAAATGAATCCGAAAAGAATGTATATATGTCTAAAGTGAGTGAAAAAAATATATCTAAAAAAGGTAAAGTAAGAAGAAAACTTCTAGGTAAAACTATGGATGAAAAGTTCTCTATATTTGCCGAAGAGCATGGTGCAGGAGATTTCGGAACAACTGAATTAGCAGATAATTATAAGATGAATACACCAGGTCAAGAAATGACCGTTTCTAAAAAGAAAAAGAAACTAGAAAAAGAATCGGTAGGTTTTGGTCCTATAAAACCTTTTCCTTATGGTTATGAAATGAGTTCTAGTGAAGGTCCAGGGCCAACATTTGGTGTTGTTAGATCACCAAGCGGTTTGGGCGGAGGTTATTCTATACCTCTTGCAGAAGAATTTTTACCCGAAAATGAAAAGATTAGAAATTGGGCCTTGAGTGAATCGACGCAGAAAAGATTTTTTGAGAAGTATTCTGATTCTGCTGCTGAAAAATTAATTGAGGTTGCCTATAAACTCGATTCTATAAGCATTGAAAATGTTTCAGGAGCAAAATCAGTTTCAGCAATAAAAGAATCCTTTGATAAGGGTATAATGGATATTTCAGGACTGTATTCTGGTAGAGGTGGAGTATATGGTGATTCTGTTACAGAAACTATACCAGAAACACCTAAAGCAAAATACAAGGTTAAAAGAAAAGCCAAAAAGATAAGTGAAACTTATGATGTTGAGCTAAAGTATCATCTTGATAGAAACATTCTTATTTCAGAAAATGTTTATAGATACGGTTCAAAAAATTACTTTGAATTAATTAACGAAGCTAGAAGGCTTGTCGATGAAGGTAAAATCGAATTGAGTGATATCGATAAGAATTTTCTTAAGACAGATATAGGAACATTTGCAGAATATCATGGCCAAGAAGTTCCTCTAGATATGCCTATGCTTTATGAGGAAGAAGAAAAGACTCCTGAACTGAATAAACCAAAAAGAGGCGGTCCAAAGAAATTCTATGTATACGTCCGTGATCCTTCTACAAATAACATCAAGAAGGTTACATTTGGAGATACAACCGGACTATCTGTTAAAATGAACGATCCAGAAGCTAGAAAGTCATTTGCAGCCAGACATGGTTGTGGAACAGAAAGAGCTAGTGATAAGACTAAAGCTGCATATTGGGCTTGCAATCTTCCACGATATGCCAAATCTCTAGGAATGTCAGGTGGCGGATCTTTTTACTGGTAAACCTTATACCGAAACTAAGAATGCTAACATTATAACCAGATCATTTGCTGAAACGGTTGATGATACAGATTTGATTTGGCATAGAGATAGAAGTGATCGAAAGATAACAATTATCGAAGGTAATGATTGGTATTTACAGATGGATAATCAATTGCCAATTCTTCTTGAGAAAGATAAAGATTATTTTATACCAAAAGAAGAGTTTCATAGAGTTATCAAAGGTGTCGGACCACTAAAAATTAGAATAGAAGAGTTTTAAAAAACTATAAATACTAAAGAATTATTATTGCTTTGTAGCCAAAAGGAACAACAAAAATGTCTAATTATTTTAATAATAAGAATAACCCACTACTTGATAGTGTAAAGTCCGTCATGATTCATAACGAAAAGCTTCGTAAGATAGAAGAGAGCCTTAATAACGAATTGGGCATTACTTCAAAGAAGGCTCTTCCTCATGAACTTCATGCGGAATATGATGCCGCTTACAATCAAATGGTTAACGAAGCTCTTCATCCGAATCAGCAAAAGCTTGATGTGCATGAGCCGGAAAAAGACGAACTAACTAAAGCAGATTTCGATAAGCTCCGTGCTATGAAAGAAGAAAACATAGAAGAGGCCGCAAAGTCAAAGAGACAACAACGTTTTATGGCGTTGGCCCTCAAGATGCGTAAAGGTGAATCTGATATTGGTGGTAGAGATGTTGCTAGAGCGGCAGCAGATATGTCGGAAAAAGAATTGAAAAAGTTTGCAAAGACGAAACATGAGGGTCTTCCTGAAAAAGTTGAAAAGAAGAAAATGTCCGAAGATACCCTGTATGAACAATGGAAAAAGATAGGTAAAGGAAAATATTCACATCCATCACAAGGAACCTTCGAATATACTGAACATAAGGATGGTTGGACTAGTTGGCAACATAAACCAACAAATAGTATAACTTCAATGAGCGGACAAGATCCTCATAATGAAGTGAAGCGCAGAATGAAGAGGCTGGGAATAAAGGAAGAAGCGGCTGACATTGATACGGTCCTTGAAGAAATCGCAGCCAATCTTTATGCTGAATATGAATATGTATGTGAGAACTATGATGATGATGATATCCAGTCATACATCGATAGCCTCAGTGATGAACAGTATGAGATTCTGGAAGCAGTATCAGATCGGGATATCATGAATGATGCCAGATATAAGGCTAATGTCAAGGCCGCTGGTGGTGAAAAGGGTGCAAGACGAATGAAGGTTGGTGCTAGTGTCGATATTGGCGGTGGTAAGACGACCAAACTCGGTAAGGGCCAATCAACGATATGGGCAGCCATCAAGAATGCAAAAGCCATCGAAGACATTGCAGCCAAGAATGCTGCACGAAAGGCTAGCATGAAAACACTCAGCCCTGCACAAAAAGCCGCAGCGGCTGCCGTAACTTCTAAGAAGCCTTTAGCGCAAAATAAAGATGCAGGTCTTTCCGGAGGCAAGGCAGATCCTAAAGGACCTGAAATGTCGCCAAAACCGATAGCAAAAACTCCTGTAGAATTGACGAAACCTATTCCACCTTTTGGTGCTAATGAACGACCAGTTCCTACAACAGTTGAAAAACCAAATTCTGAAAAGGTGGTGTCTGGTGCCACTGCACCGGTACCCGCTGGAGGATTTTCACAAAAAGCACCAGCAGCCAGTTTCAATGATAGATTTGGTGGACCACCAGCCAGTAGTACCACATCTGCTTCCGGTACAAATTTAGCACTAACGCCAATGGCCGTAAGAAACGCGGCTCGAAATGCCGGCGTTGGTTCAAAATAGCCATAGTTAAATGAAAACATATATTCGAGAAGTTATACGCAAAAAAATGAAGGAACAATTTGGCGGTGCTGGTAAGTATAATCCAAAGCACTATAAGGCAACTCATGGCGAAGACCCTGAAAGTCCAAATCAGTATACTCATAAAATTGCCGAAGCTCATTATCGAGTTACTAATTCACAAGGAAAAGCAACTCTAGGTGCGACCGAGATCAGACACGCTATTGGAAAGCGACTATCAAACCAAACCCAAAGGGGTGGAAAAAGATATAGATATACGGAAGAAAATACTGTCGATCTAGGATCAACAGATACGGGACAAAAAAGAAAAAAAACTGATACTGTCACGATAAATCCTGTTATCGATAAGCAGCCGGTCGCTAATCATGATAATCAAAGTAAAAAATAAGGAGTAATAAAAATGCCTCTATGGGGAAATTTCGATAATGCAACTGGCAATCAAAAGCCTCTATTTGCAAATACATCAAATGTTAGTTCTAATTCTACTATCAATGGTACAAAGGCAAACACCAGCAAGTATTATGGTATTGTCGCCGGCGTATCTGCTACTGAAGAAGAAGTATCAAATACGAGCGTCCAGCATCCTGCACACGCCGGATGGGTAAGTCTCAAGATTGGTACAGGTCCTATTTCTTCTGTTGCCATTTCTGATGGTGGAACAGTTAATGCTAACGGGTTCATCATTGTAACAGATACTGCAACTGACACCACATCAAATATTACAGGTTCAGGTGCGAACATTTCTTATACTATCAATGCTGTAACCAACACCATTACATCTGTAAATCTAGTTAATGGCGGATCTGGATTCTCTAATGTCTCAAGAATTACTTATACTGTTACCGGTGCAAATCTTGCACAACCAACACTAGTATTTACACTAGGTGGTCGTGGAGGACGCATTCAAACAGAAACACTTGTTGCCATGGGTAGCATCACTGGTGACGATCCAAGAGACAATGCTTACTTTACAGGAGTATAATTATGATTTCTTATATAAAGAAAGTCTATAGAAAAATCAAATATTTTTTTATAGGTCTTTTTGATAAAAGAGTTAAAAACTTTAAAATTCCTGCAAAAACAGTAAAGGCTAAGAAATCAAATGTTAAAACTAAGCGAACAATTAATACAAAGACTAAGAGAAGAAACTAATCCTTTCTCATTGACATCAAAGAATTTTGTTGGTGTTGAAATGTCGGATGTTAGGGATAATATTAACGCATTACTCAATGGTGTGACAAGTACTAAATTTGTCACACCATATAATGCTCTGGAAAGAGTTAGAAAAGTTCTAGCGAATTATCATATTTTTATGCCAAACTACACCTTTATGGAAGGTGATCAGGGAGTAGCAGTGTTTCCTATTGATCAATTTGGTTTCAAGTCAGGAATGACCGATACAGGCAAATTCGTAACAAAGGGTGAAGCAGAAAAAGACCAAACCCACGGACCACATCGAGGCGGCGAAAGCTTTGGTGCAGGAGAAGAAAATACTGCTGAAACTATTGATGCAGAAGCCGATGAAAAGTATTCTGTATACTTCGAATATCAGGCATCAGATAACGGCATGTTTGAAGTTTTCTGTGAAGTTGTATCGGAAGATGAGCTAGATGAAATTATGGATGATCTAGAAGACGACGAAGAATATGAAGAGGAAGAAAACTCGGAAGAATAATATGATATGTTTGATGATTTGAATGATGATAACTTTATGTTATATGCAGCTAAAGCTTATGACAAACCAAATTGTATTATGAGTGAGTTTGAAGAAGACTTACAACGTATCAAGTATATAAAAAGACTTTTTAAAAGGTATAGAGCTACTGGTGAATTAAAGGAAAGATTGATTCTAAATCATATTATAATATTATCTAATGTATTTGGTGTAGAGGCAACAGTAAGAATGTTATTTTTAAAGATGGATGAAGAAGACTTTAAAGTATTAAAAACTTTCTTATTGTTTATTAACTTTATGCCAAAGTTCATTAAAGGTATAAACGGTAAACAAATTGATAGTAGAGATATATCAGTTGATCTGTTTATAGGAAAAAGATTAAGAGATATATAGTTATTCATATCATGCAGGACATAGATAATATAGAGTGTTGTCAAGAGGTTGTCAAGAGGTAAAATGAAAAATAATCACTACGAAGCCATAAAAGATATTCATATCAATCTAGAGAATCGTAATCATGCTATTGATGAATATGGATATGGTCCTATGAATCCTCTAGACGAAAAGGGTAGTGAAAACTTCTGGAAAGAAAAAGCCGATCTTTGGAAAAATACTGTTGAAGAAGCTAAAAGTTCTAGATGTTATAATTGTGCCGCCTTTAATCAAAAACCTGAAATACTTAATCAGATAGCGGATTCAATGGGTCCTGCTGGAGAGATTGTAACAAAGAAAGCAAATCTCGGATATTGTGAACTATTCAAGTTCAAATGTGCCGGTGATAGAACCTGCGATGCTTGGTTGATGAACGGACCAATCGAAGAAGAGTCACCAGCCAACGCAGCCGGAACAGGTAATATCGCAGGAATTGGTGTAGGACCAAAAGGCGAACCTGGTGTTCCTCCTAGATCAAGAAGAAAATACAAAGATAAGAATGCTGAAGGTCAAGAAACTGTTACCGACAACATTTCTCTAATGAGACGCAAAACTCCCATGATGGAACAAACTGGCACATTTGCTGGTAATACTACATTTATAGTACCATCATACATCTTTAATGAAGCTAGATTACAAAAGAAAAAAGGTAAGCACTGGCGCACATATATTGGCGAAGAAGATCACTGGAAACATATTAGAGAATATGCTAATAAAAATCCAAACAAAGCCATCATACTTCAAGATGAAAGAACCGGTGCAATGTGCTATGCAAAATACGGAAGAAAAAAATGATAACAAAAGAAATGCTCAAGCAAATTGCTCCAAATTCGAAAGATAGTATTATTAATGATCTTGTGAAGTATCTTAATATTCACATGCCAAAATATGATGTAGATACTTTCCTTAGAGTCTGCCATTTTCTAGCGCAAGCGGCCCACGAATCGGCATCCTTTAGAACACTAGAAGAATATGCATCAGGCGCGGCATATGAGGGTCGTAAGGACCTAGGAAATGTTAATAAAGGTGATGGTGTAAGATATAAAGGTCGCGGAATATTCCAGTTGACTGGTCGCGCCAATTATAGACAAATGAGCAAGATACTTAATGTAGATTTAGAAAATAATCCTGAGTTAGCGGAAACGCCCGAGATTTCTGTGTTGACCGCTTTAGAATATTGGAAAACAAGAGGTCTTAATAGATGGGCAGATGCTAATGATATTGTCACCATTACCAAGAGAATTAATGGTGGAACAAACGGTCTTTCTGATAGAAGAAAATATTATAAGAAAGCTATTACTATTATTACTCCAAATTTCAAGTTTGAGGAAAAGAAACCTGGGCCTAAACCTGAACCACAAATCAATAATGAAGAGTCTGTTTTAAATATTATAGTAGCAAAAGTAGGTGATGACTCTTCTTATGTCGCCGATCTACAAGAAATGCTAAATAAAAAAGGTGCTAAATTAGAAACAGATGGAAAATTTGGTCCTAAAACAGAGTCTGCGGTTAAAACTTTTCAAAGAAAAGCAAAGCTGAAAGTAACTGGTTCAATCGATACACTAACACTGAATGAATTGATGAAAATATGATAAAGAAAGAACCTTATTGGATAAAAAATTATTGGAGACCGGCTATTGCATGGCAATATTTTGCTGTGTGTTTATTTGATTTTCTATTGGCTCCTATTATGAATGCGATTATATCTGGAGTATTCGGTTTTGATTATGTACAATGGGATCCATTAACATTAAAAGAATCTGGTTTCTATCATATGGCAATGGGTGCTATCATCGGCGCTTCGGCATGGACAAGGGGTCTAGAAAAGATCACAGATATAAAAAAAGATAAGGATAGTTAATGATGCTAACACTGCTTTCTCCTCTCGTAGGTATATTTGGAAGTCTTTTGCCTTCTGTTGTTCGTTTTTTTGAAAGAAAACAGGAATTAAAACATGACCTTGAAATCGCAAAAGTCCAAGCGCAAAGTGCTGATAAGGCCGTTGAAGTTCAGCTTCTTGTGGAAAGTTACAAAGCGTCTGTTGCAGATAGAGAATCAGTTCGCACTCATGATAGCAGTATTGTTTATAACGGCTTTACTAACACATTACGAGCTACTATTAGGCCCATAATCACATATTGTTTCTTCATACTTTTTGTTGCTATTAAAGTTTCGGCTGCTTATGTAATGATTTCAAGCGGTATTCCCATGGCTGAAATGTTATCTGCTGTATGGGACACAGAAACAGCATCGCTCTTTGCAACCATAATGGCATTTTGGTTTGGTTCTAGACAGATGGAAAAAATGGAAGGAGCATCACGCTCTTACTATGAATATCCTATAGATGGAACTTTAAAGCCCTCTGCTACCGTTCAACCCAAGACTAATTCAAATCGCAGAAGGCGCGATAAATAAAGGTTTTATCTATGATTTCTACAGCCGAAAGAGAAACGAGAATTGAAATTGAACTTCTAAAAAAAGATGTTACAACAATGTCCGCATTGTTGGAAAAATTTGATGTTACTATGGAAAAGATGCAAGAAATTGCAACCAGTCTTTCTAGAATGGTTTCTCTCCACGAACAAAGACTAGAAACACATGAAAAAATAACCAGAGAAGTTCAGGAAATACTAGAAATGCGTAGGCAAGAACATAGCAATAACATCAAGGATGTTTATGATAGAATTAATACAGTCAATAAAGAATTAACCGATAAGATAGAAGACACTGAAAAAACGATTTTACAAGAACTAAAGAAACTTCATGAAGAGATTAGTAGTAATAAAGAAGGATTTGGAATTCGGCTGGGCCAAATCGAAATGTGGAAATATGGTATAGGAATCGTAATCATAGTGTTTGCTTGGTTTATTGGAGAAACAGAATTTCTTACCAAACTATTTAATTAATTGACTTTCCTACCTCACCTGATATAATGCCATCTATATAACTGTAGGTGGCATTATGTCTTTATATACTGATAAAAAATTCGTATCATTTTTATCTCCTAAATTAGATAGGTTTTCACAGAAGAGTGAATTTCTATGGAACTGTCGATGTCCCTATTGTGGAGATTCCCAAAAGAATAAACTAAAGTCTAGAGGTTATATCTATAGGAAAAAGAGTAATCTTTTTTATATGTGCCATAACTGTGGAGCTTCAACTACCCTTTCCAATCTTTTAAAGCTGATTGATAATTCCTTATATCAAGAATATGTCATGGAGAGATTTAAGGGTGAAAGTACTGGTAATGTAGCTAAACCCGATTTTAATGCACTTAAAACGAATATTCAACTAGCAGAGAAATTTAATTCTAATAAAATTAATCTTGATAGTATAGAAAAACTAAATGATAATCATATTGCAAAAGTTTATCTAAAAAAGAGACAAATACCAGAACAATATTACAGTAAAATCTACTTCGCAGAAAACTTCAAAACATTTGTTGATGGTCTTTTTCTGGATCATAACAAAATTCTATATGAGGAACCGAGAATAGTATTTCCTTTCTATGACGAAAAAAATATTTTACAAGGAATACAAGGAAGAGCAATTGGCGCTTCCAAAATTAGATATATAACTATTAAAGCCCACGAATCGGCAAAGAAAGTATATGGACTCGATACAGTAGATTTCTCAAAGAGAATTTACGTTGTAGAAGGTCCTATAGATTCTTTGTTCCTCGACAATGCAATAGCATTAATGGACGCAAGTTTGTATAAAGCCAGTCCTTTGATTGGCAAGGCAGATTTTGTGTTCATTTATGATAATGAGAATAGGAATAAACAGATAGTGCAGAATATGGAAAAAACAATCGCTCTAGGACACAAGATTTGTATTTGGCCAAAAAATATTGTTGAAAAAGATATTAATGATATGATTTTAGCTGGTTATACGAAAAGTGAGCTACAAAGTATTATAGATAGTAACACCTTCGGAAATTTAAGAGCAAAAATGGAGTTTGAATTATGGCACAAAATGTGAGACTGAAGGCAATTACAAAACCCATAGATGATATGTTAGTACAAGATTTTATCGCTTATGTTGCTAGAGTTTCTAATCCATCAAATCAAAATAATACAATGACATCGGAAAAGCTTTTGAAATATTTGATAAAGCATAAGCATTGGTCGCCTTTTGAGTTGGTCAGTATTGTAATGGAAATTAATACTACTAGGGATATTGCTCGACAGATACTCAGGCACAGAAGCTTCAGTTTTCAGGAATTTAGTCAAAGATATGCCGATCCTACACAGAGTTTGGACTTTGCAATAAGAGAAGCAAGATTGCAGGACTCAAAGAATCGTCAGAATTCAATAGAAACTTCTGACTCCGAATTACAAAAAAGTTGGTCGATGAAACAAGACCAAATTATTCATGAGGCCAAACTAGCGTATAAATGGGCAATTGATAATGGAATAGCAAAGGAACAAGCCAGATCAATCTTACCAGAAGGTAATACAATGTCGCGACTTTATATGGCAGGTTCACTTCGTTCATGGATTCATTACTGTGAACTTCGTATGGAAGAAGGCACTCAAAAAGAACACCGAGAAATCGCTACATTATGTTGGAATAATATAGTAGAAGAATTGCCTCTATTTAAAGATTTTATATAATTATAGAAAAGGAAGAAAGAACATGGACAATTACCTACCGACACTTTATCAATCATATATTCATAAAAGTAGATATGCTCGATGGCTATGGGACGAAGGAAGACGAGAAACATGGACAGAAACCGTAGCTAGATATTTTAATTTTTTTGAAGAGCATCTAAAAGATAATTATGAATTTGATATTCCTAAATCAATTAGAAACGAGTTAGAAGAGTCGGTTCTTTCTCTAGGTGTCATGCCATCGATGCGATGCCTTATGACTGCTGGTGAAGCACTGAAGAGAGAAAATGTTGGTGGTTATAATTGTTCTTATGTTGCCATTGATAGTCCGCGATCTTTTGACGAGATTCTTTATATTCTAATGAATGGTACTGGAGTAGGATTTTCAGTTGAGAGACGTTTTACCGGTCTACTTCCTATCATACCAGACGAGTTGTATGATACCGACACTACAATAATTGTTGCCGATTCAAAGCTAGGTTGGGCAAAGTCTCTAAAAGAACTTATTCATTTACTTTATAGTGGACAGATTCCTAGATGGGATCTTTCTAAGGTTAGACCTGCTGGTTCTCCTTTAAAGACTTTTGGTGGTAGAGCCTCTGGCCCAGAACCTCTTAATGAACTTCTCAAGTTTGTTATTAAGACTTTCCGTGGAGCAACAGGTCGTGGACTTTCTCCTCTAGAGTGTCATGATATCGTTTGTAAGATAGCTGAGGTCGTTGTTGTTGGTGGTGTTCGTCGGTCCGCTCTTATTTCTCTTTCTGATTTGTCGGACGATCTCATGCGCGGAGCAAAGTCAGGCAGATGGTGGGATGATAATCCACAAAGAGCATTGGCTAATAATTCTTATGTTGCTAATGAAAAGCCTGAGATTGGTATTTTCATGAAAGAGTGGTTATCTCTTTATGAATCCAAGTCGGGTGAAAGAGGTATTTTTTCTAGAAGAGCATCCAAGAATCAAGCAATAAAGTTTGGAAGAAGAAATTCAGATCATGACTTTGGCACGAATCCTTGTTCGGAAATTATTTTGCGTTCCAGGGAATTCTGTAATCTAAGCGAAGTTGTAATTCGCGAAGGTGATACACCAGAGACACTACAAGAAAAAGTCAGGCTTGCTACTATTCTAGGTGTTTTTCAATCAACTCTAACCAACTTCAAGTATCTTACAAAGAAGTGGAAGGAAAATTGTGAAGAAGAAAGGCTACTGGGAGTATCATTAACTGGTATTCTTGATTGTGATTTCACAAATGGTAAGAATCCTAATCTAGAAAATCTACTGGAACTTCTTCGCGAACAAGCACAACTTACAGCAAAAGAATGGTCAGAGAAGTTAAATATCAATTATTCTGCTGCTATTACTTGCGTAAAGCCCAGTGGTACTGTGAGTCAGTTGGTTGATGCTGCTTCTGGTATTCATGCTAGACATAATCCATATTATATTCGGACGGTTCGAGCAGACAAGAAGGATCCTCTTGCGAAGCTTATGGTCGATCTAGGATTCCCTGTCGAAGATGATGTTATGAAGCCAAATAATACATATGTTTTTTCGTTTCCAATTAAGTCGCCCGAAAATGCTATTTTCCGTACAGATATGACGGCCATCGAACAACTTAAACTTTGGCTAACATATCAACGTCATTGGACAGAGCATAAGCCCAGCGTTACAATTTCTGTAAAAGAAAGTGAATGGATTGATGTTGGTGCTTGGGTATATGAGCATTTTGATGAGATGAGTGGTGTATCTTTTCTCCCATTCAGCGATCATATCTATGCACAAGCACCTTATCAAGATTGTTCAAAGGAAGAATATGAAGAGCTACTGGCAAAAATGCCTAAGAGTATTGACTGGACGGAACTGTCTAAATATGAAAGCACCGATCTAACTATTGGATCTCAAGAGTTGGCCTGTAAAGTCAATGCTGATGGTACCTCTGGTTGTGAAATTGTATAAGGAAATTCAATGTCAAAGGAAATAGAAAACAATACATGTAAGTTTTGTGAATCTGTTTATAAACTAAGCTATGATTTGGATAGCACTTCAGGCCATCCCAAATTCTGTCCATTTTGTAGCGAAGAAGTTTATGATGATGGTTTGCATTATGAAGAGGAGATAGAATAAATAGAACCACAAAAGGTGGTTCTATGAGTGATTGGTTATATAATTCTTTACCCATAACAGAAAATGATATAGACGGATTCTTAGGATTCGTCTATATCATTACCAACAATATCACCAATAAGAAATATATCGGTAAAAAACTCCTGAAGTTTTCCAGAAAGAAATCTGTCAAAGGTAAAAAAAATAAAAAAAGAGTTCTAATAGATTCTGATTGGAAAACATATTATGGATCCAACAAGGAATTAGCAGAAGATGTCGTTAAGTATGGTGAAGAAAGCTTTACTCGCGAAATATTAAAACTGTGTGTCACAAAAGGCGATTGTTCCTATTGGGAAGCGAAACTTCAATTTGAAAATGACGTTTTGATTTCTGATCAATATTATAATTCCTGGATCATGTGCAAAATTCATAAATCACATATTAAAAATATTTCTGCTGCAACGCAACAATAGACATTGACAAATAGCTATATAGTAATATATAATGGTATGTGCGATTAAACAAGGAGAAAATATCGTGCTGAAGCTTTTTTATACCAATTTAATGACGACACTACCTTCTATTCCGAAGAAGGATTGCTTATCTGAAATGATTCGAATCGAATATGGAAAAGAGTACAGGCTACTAAAGATTGCTCTTAACGATAAGAACACCAATAAGTCTTACATGCAGAATAAGATCCGCTTTCTTACAACCTAGAATTTAATTCAGTTTCAATACAACTAAAGGTAAATAGCTGGTATGTGTTTTTCGCATACCAGCTATGCTTTTTTGTGTATAGACATTGTTCCCTTTCTTTGATACTATAGTGCGTAAATTAGAGAGGAAAGATTATGCCCAGTTTGAATATCCCTGTAGACCGTCTTGAAATCTATCTCGCTCGAATTCGCGAGGATTATGTCAAGTTTTGGAAGCCAGAGGATCTTGAGAAGACTCATATTCAAGATATGATCACCGAATTCAACCAGAATCTTACCTATAAGATTGGTAATTCTTATATCAAGGTGATCCAGGGTAGTTCCGTTCATTCTTTCATCGTCAATAAGACTGGTAAGTTTCCTGTGGGTAGTATCTTGATGGCGGCTAGCTGGAAAGCGCCTGCTACTAATTTTGCTCGGGGCAATATTCTACAGGACGATTATGTAGTTCGTTGGACTGGTGCCATCTATCTAAAATGAGGTCGCAGATGAAGATCAAGTTTCCCAAGAAGCAGAAAATTCGCGTCATTTATCGCAATGTGGCCATATATACCACTGTAGGTAAATATGCATTCACTTTCGGAACTGGCACAATGGTCAACGGAACGTTTTGTGCGTTGATGGATTTGCAAAATAGTAATCCGAAATCAACCGGAATTGTTCGTGATTATTGTGGCGAACAGATTCAAGTCGACCTTTTGAATGGATAAGTGATGACAGAATCGGCATATAATTTCCGAAACTACGATGATATTCCTGTACTGTTGCAGGAATATCTTTTAACCGTTTCTGATGCGGATAAGATTGATCGACTAGAGATTGAAGATATCAATTCATTTTTGAACGGCCTGATGGAATTTACAGTTCCGACCTATCCTATTCCGGAATAAAATATGTTTATCTATGTGAAAAATACTTCTGGTCGTAGGAAAGTTTCCAAAAAGATTTTGGAAGCAAATCGCGCCCATAATGAATATATTAGAGATATCATATATAAGCATGGGTCTGTATCCAAGGTAGATAAAACGTTTAATTTAGATACTCCTATCTATTATAGGGAAACAAACTTACCGCCTGTATCTAATTCGATTCCTGGTGGCGGTTATAAGAAGTCTATCGATGATTATAAATGGAAGAGAGGTAAAGAAGAATCTACACAAGCTATCGTGGAGATTGAAAAGAAAAAGAGAAGGATTGCTCCGGCATATAATAAAGGAGCCAACCAATATATTAGTGATGGAGCAGATATCAAAACTTTAGGAAGAAAAATATGACAAGAGTTAGAATATATACGAAAGATGATTGTATTTGGTGTGATCGTGCTAAGTTCCTATTAAAACAATTCGATCTTCATTATGATGAATTGAAGCTTGATGAGGATTACACCAAGGAAGATTTGAGATTGCTAATCGGCGAAGAAAAGAGATTGATTGTTCCTCAAATTTTTATTGACAATCGGCTAATAGGGTCGTATAATGATCTGACAATGTATTTAGAGGATCATAACGTAATGGGAACACAACAGTAAATGAGCTATTTTAAGCCTTCTAACAGAAAGATGCCCAAGGATTGTCCAATCACGTTGGAAGATATTGAGGATGAATGGGATCGAATGGTAGACTTTGCAATGAAGAGAGGATATCTTAAGAAGACGGGCGGTATGTATAAGGGCCGTGGAGAACCAGATGATTGGTTCGATGCTTATGAAGATCACTCCAAAAAGTACCGAAAATAATGCAAATCAAGAGCGAACCCACAGTGCGATATGACATTTTCATGGCTGGTGATATAGATCAAGCCAAACAGTTTTGCCGTGAGTTTTGTTTCATTGCCGGTCTATGTGTTCATATTGAACCTGTCGATTATATCTATACTGGTGGCGAGGAAGCAGGATTCAAGATCGGTCTGCTGAATTACCCTCGATTTCCGGCTAATAATGCCGATCTTCATGATACAGCATTGAATCTGGCCGAAAAGCTTCGCGGCAGGCTATGTCAGCATTCATATATGATTGTCGGTCCCGATATGACCGAATGGTTCTCGGTAAAAGATATTAAAGATACAACAGGAGAAAAGAAATGATTGATACTTATCAGCTAAAGGAAAATCTGGTCAACGGTGTCGTTACGGTTGTCTTTGAAAAGACCGACGGCACTCTTCGTGAAATGCGCTGTACCCTCTCACCTGAATATCTTCCACAACTTCTTACAGAGGAAGGTTCGACTCGATCTCGCACTATGAGCAATAATGTTATTGCCGTCTGGGATATTGAAAACGGTGGATGGCGATCTTTTAGGATCGATTCGATCAAGCAGATTATTGTTGGATAGTTGTATTCAAAAAATAATATAACTGCTATGCAGTATTGCTATTTACTTTCTGGTCAAACCCTGTATTATATAGATTGAAATGGAGAAATGATTCTAATGGCTAAGGCTGCGACAAAGTTTCGTGGTAAGACGTTCGACCAGAGTTTTATGGGACCAGAACCCGATCTACAGGGCAACATCACTCAATCCGATCTGATCAAGGCTTACACCTGGTATCAGTATTTTCATGATGGTGATGACGCCAAGAAATTTGTTATCGATTATCTTAGAGAGACAAAGGCGAATAAGGATGTTATTCGCAACGTCTCTAAAATCAATTCCAATGACTTAAAGACGATTGGTTGGAATTTTCGTATTCTCTCCCTCGGTGGCAATCTACCCGATGATGTTAAGACAAGGTCATTCGAGAAGTTAAAGAGTCTCTTTCTGATCGAATCTACAAAGAAGGAGGAAATTGAGCCCGATAAAAATAAGTTCGTTGTATCAATTCAAGATCGAATTTCCAATCTCACTTCAAATCTTATTGCCGAGCTAGAAGAGCAGATTGATATTTTTGCCACCAATGGTGGTAATGATTTTGATATTGCAAAGTGGTTGCGAGAAAAGGATGTAAAGCCACAGATCGCCCTCAAGATAGCTGAAAAATACAAGCCGCTTTATTCTGAAATTTTCGATACGATTCAAAATAAAGATCCTCAGCTAAAGGAAGCATATAGTTGCTGGAAAAAGGCCGATCTTAAAAAGTTTATGGAGTTCGTTCGCGGCTTTATCGCAGAAAGCGAAAAGAGAGCTAGTATCATTAAGTCAATTCGCAAGCCGAGAAAGAAGAAGGAAAAGCCGGCGGCTCTTCAAATTGCGAAACTTAAATATCAAGAAAAGGATGATTCGTTGGGGCTTGTCAGTATCAAGCCCACAGAGGTCATTGGTTCAAACCAGCTCTGGACATTCAACACCAAGACTCGAATGCTCACCGTCTATAACGCTATGAGTGCAACAGGATTGAGTGTTAAGGGTACTTCCATTCTGGGCCTAGACGAGAAGACTTCTATATCCAAGAAGCTTCGAAAGCCAGAATTAGCCAAGTCTGTTGTCGATGCTGGAAAAGTATCACTGCGAAAGATTATGGATTCTATTCGAGCTAAAGAAAAAATAGCAAAGAATAGAATAAATAGTGATACAATTCTATTGAGGACTATTAAATGACAGAAATCATAGGTTTTCCAAAAAGCAGAATCGTCCGAGAGAATATGAATGAGGATTATATCAAAAAAGCAAAAGAAACTGGATTACAAAATTTCTGTGAAGCTATTCTATATGATTTGACTGAAGGCATTATATATGAGTTAGAAAACTATGGAATTGATACTTCTTCAGAAAAATTTATAGAAGACTTTAGTTTTGCAATAGAAGCCCTTAGAGCCTCTGTTTATCGTGTAGTAAAGATAGATCACACACTTCACGAATTTCTAGATAATAATGTGAAATTGAAAAGTTCAATGAATGCTTCTGATGATGTTGATGATCATTAGAGAATATACATAATAATATAAAAGGATTAGTTATGCTTTTAGTCGATTTGAATCAAGTTATCATTTCTAACCTGATGCAACAGTTAAATTCTTCACAGAAAAAGCTTCTGGACGAAGATTTGATTAGGCATATGGTACTCAATAGTCTTCGATCATATCTAAAGCAATTCAAATCCAGATATGGTCCTATGGTAATCTGTTGTGATAGTAGAAAGTATTGGAGAAAAGATATTTTTCCTTTCTATAAGTCAAATAGAAAGAAGGATAGAGAAAAGACTGATATAAACTGGACTCTTATCTTTGAGACGATCAATAAGATTCGTGATGAATTGAAAGAGAATTTCACACATAAAATTGTTGAGGTTGAAGGCGCGGAAGCGGATGATATCATCGGCACTCTTGTACACAGATATTCCTCAACGGAAGAAATTCTTATTCTATCTTCGGATAAAGATTTCGTACAATTGCAGAAATATTCAAATGTCAAGCAATATAGCCCTATTTTAAAGAAATTTGTATCTACTGACGATCCTAGGCTTTATGTCAAGGAACATATTATGCGAGGTGATAGAGGTGATGGTATACCTAATTTTCTTTCAGCAGATAATGTATTTGCCTTAGGTGAAAGGCAGAAGGTTCTAAATAATAAAAAGTTTACCGAATGGTTGAACAAAGAACCAGAAGAATTTTGTGACGAAAGAATGCTTAGGGGATACCGAAGAAACCAAAGGCTAGTTGATTTGGATTTTATTCCTGAAGAATTGAAAATTAAAATCAATGAGACATTCGACAGCACAGAAACTGGTAATAAACAAAAGATGATGAATTATTTTATTGAGAAGCGGTTGAGAAATATGATCGAGGTACTTGATGAATTTTAGCATAAATATATAATAACATGGAAAAACCTTATGAAAAATATATATGAAATTTTTGAAGAATTTAATAACGCAGAAACGAGACAAGACAGAATCGAAGTCCTAAGAAAGAACCGGTTGATAAACAAAAGACTGGTTGTCGTGCTTCAAGCAGCATTTCATCCTGATGTAAAATTTGTATTCAAGAAACCTCTTCAATATAAAAAGTCGGATGCACCTCCAGGTCTAGGATATACCTCTATTGAAATGGAGACAAGAAAGCTATATCTGTTTCTAGAGAACAGTAATAGAGTCGATCCAAATTTAACACAAGAAAGAAAAGAAGTTCTGGCTATTCAAATACTAGAAGCTCTAGAAGCCAAGGAAGCCGAAGTCTTTATGAATATGTTAATGAAGGATTTAAAGGTCAAAGGTCTCACATATAAGTTAGTTAATGAGGCCTTTCCTAATCTTTTGCCTTGATTTTTTTGGTTGACCATATATAATGCTATCCAAGTATAGGAAAATATATGGGAAAAAGAAAATCGAAACTAGAAAAAATAATGGAATCTAAAGAAGAAAATTTATATGAGACTACAGTAGAAGATTGTGAAATTTGGTTTAAGATTCTCAATAAAGAATTGTTTGATAGAAAACTAAAACCTATAGATGCCATAGAAATAAAATGGAGAAGAAAGGTATATGCCTATTACGAATACAAAAATAATATAAGCAAACTTTGTATGAATCGAAAATATAAGAGTAAGAAATTTTTTATAGAGGTTTTAGCACACGAAATGGTACATCATTATCAGTTTATGCATAATATTCCGGTCGATCACGATCATATTTTTATGTCATGGAAAAAGAAATTCAATCAGAAAGGTCTAAACTTGGAAGAGGCTTATTAAAATGAAGTATAAGAAGAACTATGATAGATATGAAAGAGAGTGTGATGAGGATGAAGAGGGTCTAAAGAATAGGAAGCTAGATGCAAAGCGCCGACCAATTCGAAATTGGAAAAAGGCTGTGATCGAAAGATTAGATAGCGAAGATGATCTAGAAGAAATTTATAACTAAATCTAGACGATAAAAATATTTTGATGATTACTCCAAGTTGTATGCAATCCTGCATAGCTGCTATGTGATAATAACATAGCTCCAGCACTTGAATCCGGCTCTAGAATCATTATATCTAGTATGAGAGATTCACGACACGAGGTTATCATGACTGTTTACACTTTTGACGAAAACATCATTTCGGACCTTCACAAGGACGCTTTTGGTTTTCGTCCTTCGGCTACCTGGTATGAGCAGTTCGCGGCCATGTCGGATGATGAAAAGCAGGAGGAGTGGGACTATCTCCTGAGGGCCCTCGAAAGGTCAATGGAAGAAGAAGCCAGGCGCGAGAAGGATGCGATATTCGAGTTCGATTGTCTCGTCCGGCGCTATATGGAGTTGGGCGCGGCCAATCGCGAGACTGCGATTCGGTGGATACTCGATTCGATGGAATTGGGTGAATACGACCTGATGTATGGTGGCAGTTTCGTCTGCTATGAGTTGGGTCTCCCCTATTCGTTCGCGAGTGAGTTCAATCCCATCGTCAGGGAAATGCTCGCAAATAAGGAGGTCGCTGAATAATATGAACCCCTGCATCCACTTCATTGGTTTTCGTGGAGACGAGTTTATCTCCGCGATCAAGGTCTGGGGTCGACCAGACTTTTTCCATAGAGTGTGGGATGTACGGGCACAACAGGAAATTGCACCTGGTGATACTGCGATCTTTGCGCGAGGCACCGACCGCGATACACCGACCAAGTGGACTTTTGACGACTCAAGGGAGTTTTGATCATGAATGCGGAATTTACCTAGTCAGTTCCTGCATATCTGCTATGCGGAAATAACATAACTCCAGCACTTGAATCTGGAGCCATAATCATTATATCTATAGTATGACGAAACGTGAGGAAAAAACATGCCCGTAACAGCACATTTTCGCGTCGGTGATACCCACAAATGGGAACTCGACACCCGGTATGAGGGTGCAGTTCTAGAGGTGGGCTCCAGGACTGTCCAGGTCATGTCCGACATCTGGGACACTGAGTTCTATGCAAAGGTGTGGGATGAAGCGACCGGCAAGCCGCTGGACGTT
>Ga0208644_1000610_pt1 | contig 31539 bp, 38 predicted proteins | sample VirMetDEL_Nov_18_FD_184517 | JGI IMG/M metagenome (GOLD analysis project Ga0208644, IMG submission 184517) | Aqueous microbial communities from the Delaware River and Bay under freshwater to marine salinity gradient to study organic matter... | ecosystem: Environmental > Aquatic > Marine >...
CAAGCAGACGGATGTGGGCGACCACTACAAGAGGCGGCTCGTCGATCACCTCGAATACTATCCCACGCGCTTCCCGGAGTACACGGCAGCGCAGGAAGATGGGATGCATCCGAATCATTCACGCAGGTCAAATCGTTGGGTCTACTGATATGGCAAACAGCAACAACTGGGGAGAGATTTACAAGTCCACATGGTGGGGGGACAAGGCATGGAGCGCGAACACGCTCTTCATTGATTCAGCCCCTCCCGGCTTTGGGCTCAACTTGCTGAAGGCTTCCGAAGACATGAACATCACTCGCGACTGGAGTCAGTTCCTTATTTCAGTTGCGGCCAATAGCACAGACGAGGCAGCTCCCAATGCAACGGACACGGCCGAAAAGCTAACCTTCACGGACGCACCGCAGTCAAGGATTCAGCAGCAGATCGCCCTCGAGGCAAACACGACCTACACCTTCAGCGTATACGCAAAGGTGCGGACGGGCACAAAGAACTTCAGGCTTCGTAATGTAACTCTCGGTCAGGCGCAACAATTCACAGCGGACACATCTTGGGGGCTGAACCCAGACGATGGACGCTACTCCTTCAGCTTCACAACGGGAGCGACAGCGATCACCCACACCTTGAGCATTCAGAACGCAGCAGCGGCAGGGACAGGGGAGGTCTTCTTCTGGGGCGCGATGTTGAACGAGGGAGCGACAGCGGGCGACTATGTGAAGACGGACGCCTCGGTCGGTGGCAGCGCACCCGCGCCTGCATATAGCGGCTTCGGGGATGCCTTCGGAGGGGTTACGGCTTACTATTCTCTGCGCCAGTTCACAGAGGCCGAAACGCTCAACGCCATACGGGTGAGAAGGTCAAGCGATGACACCGAGCAAGATATAGGCTTCGATGCGAACGGAGATTTGGATAGTACGGCTCTCCTTGCTTTTGTGAATGAGGATGTGGATGTGTACACATCTGACTTTTCAAGTACCGAGGACTTATCCGCAGGTAATGGAACGGGGGCAGCAGCCCAAAGTGTGGGAGGGGTAAACGATGCATATAAGTTTACTTTGAGTGGTGGTTCTACTTTTCATCTTGCATCTTTGCCGTCAGTTATGCCAGTTGGACAAGTTTTTAATGTAAGTTATGAGTACTACATTCCAAGTGGTCAAACAGTTAATGAAATAAAATTTATTGATAGTGGGTTATCATCACAATCAACACTCGACCAATGGGTAACGGTTAATGAAATAAATAAAACCTCAACGAGAGCAAGTTTGAGATTTTTTGCATCTGACGGGACAACTACAGTAGATGCCGATGACGATGTGTTCTACCTCAAAAACATTGTAGTCACCCAAACCACCGCAGACGGAGCGGTCACAACTTGGTACGACCAAAGCGGCAACGGCAACCATGCGACCAACTCGACCGCATCCGAGCAACCATTGATTGTTGAGGGTGGAGATATCATATATGAGGGAGCAACGATATCACGACCGGCAATTGAGTTTGATGGGGTGGATGACTACTTCACGGCAAGTAATTTGATTACAGAACTTGACAACACTGACTTTTTAATTTCAGTAGTTAGCGCAGATGAATTTAGTGGAGGCTCTGAAGCCTCTGTTCCTCGCTTGTATTTAAGGCATAGAGCTTGGTCATACAACACTCTTGATACAATGACATGGAGTCCTTTAACGGGTCAGTCACTTATATCATTTCAAGTGGATGGTGCTACGCAAGAAGTTTTTGGAAATGGAACATCCGTAGCCACGGCCTCAGAGGCTCAAGTAGATTTTACGCCAACAGATTTTTTAATTGGTCGTTATGCCTCAACGGGGTGGATGGATGGAACGTTGCAAGAAATCATAATTTTCGCTTCCGACCAATCAGCCAACCGAACCGGCATCGAGGGGAACATTGACAATTATTTCAGAATCACATCATGAGTTGGTACATCGGGACACATGCGGAATGCACCGCATACAATGACAAGGTCAACGAGGTCAAATCGTACAATGGGAGCATCACCGCAACATGGGGAATTGTCCGACCGAATCAGAGCGATCCGGAGCAATTTGCAATTGTATCATGTCCGGGCATTGAACCGGATGAGGAATCATCATTGAAATTGGTTGAGGAATTGGGATCTGAATGGTATCCAGCAAACGAAATTGAATAGACATGGCAACACTATATGACACCGCCACGATGCTCTATGTCCCATCCGGGTACAAAGCATCCAAAGTTTATGGTCTGAAACCCACCGGAGCGGATGGTGAGGGTACTGCAACGAGATCCACCATCTCCTCCAGGATCAACTCAAGCGGAGTTGTGGAGGAATCGGTGGCAATCAATACCATTGCCCACGATTACGGCTCGGTCTCATCACCTCTGAATTGTCCGGAGGCAATTGTATCTCCCGATCGCACCAATCACCTCCTCAAATCCAATGTGGTCAACACCGGTGAAGCGGAATGGCTCGGAACGGCATCGAGCGGAACGGCAATCACCTCACCAAATGGTGCAACCGAGGGAGAGGAGATCGTGTTTTCATCGAGTGCATCCGATTATGTCGGTCAGCGACCATCGGGATTGTCCGCTGGTGTGGAGTACACTTTCTTTTTTTGGGTGCGGATAGCAGATGGTGGAACGGCAAAGGACATTCGGATACAACATTACGATGGCACATCCACCAATCTCCTTGCATCTCCGACCATTTCATCCAATGAATGGGTGAAAGTATCGTACACATTCACGGCAACGGCAGATGCCACCGAGAGAGTTGACATCAAGAATTGCACACCGGGAGTTGCCGGATCGATTTATGTGTGGGGTGCAAATGTTCAGAAATCGGGAACGGACATTCACATTAAGACCGACACATCCACCGCATCCAGGTCATTCGATATCATCGCATTTGACGATTTGCAGACCAACAATGTGTTCAGCAACGCATCCGGAACTTTCTTTTTTTATGGAACGATTGGAGTTGATTCCGCTAACAATGATTTGTTGTCGATATGGGACACCACCACCAACAACCGGATCATTTTGGAGGGAGGTGCATTCAAATCATATGTCGGTGGATCAGCGGTGACTGGATTGGAGGTACTCTCACCATCGAGCAACGATCGTTTCAGCGGTGCATTTGCAATTGCATGGGACTCCTCATCATGCCGGATCTCGGTCAATGGGGCAACGGCTGATGCAAGTGGGTTGACCTCATTTGCTCCGGCTACTTATTCCGATCTCCGCATCTATGGATCGAGTCAAGCATCCACCACACGCATCAAAGCGATTGCCGGTTGGAATGCTAAACTCACACAAACCGAATTGAACACTCTGACCGCTTTGTGATGAAATGTGAGGTGACACTCCACCGATTGTCCGATGATGGCATACAGACCATCGGAGAGATGGTATATCAAGGAAAGAGAGTGTGCCACACATTAGAATTGGCATGGAGGGACAACAGACGATCCATCTCATGCATCCCTCCTGGATCATATGTGGTCAAGTATGTCAACTCTCCTCGATTCGGAGCGGAGACATATCACATCACCGAGGTCAAAGGGAGATCGCACATCCGCATCCATGTGGGCAACTTTTACGATCAGATCGAGGGATGTGTATTGGTAGGGACTGATCTCAAGGATCTCAATGGTGATGGCAGATTGGATGTGGTTAATTCACGCAAAGCATTGGCACATCTGAAAAGCATAGTCGGATCACCTTTTACACTACACATCAAAAATTGTTTGGCATGAACTATTGGGGGGAAATCGCAACCGGTCTGATCACCGCATTGACCACATACTTTGTGACGATGAAACGCACAAAGGCAGAGATCCGAGGGATCGAGGCAGAGGCATCCGGGAGTGAATTGGATTCGGTGGAGAAAGCCATTGAGATTTGGCGAAAATTAGCGGAGGAGATGACCGAGAAAATGACCGAGCAGAGGAATGAGATGGAGAAACAGATGGACATCTTGAGAGGCAAGATTGAGGAATTGGAATCCGAGAATAAGAAATTGAAAAGGGAATTGTCCGCTCTCCGGAGGAATAGCAAATGAGGAGTGCATATCTGATCCTCATCATGCTCTCGATGGGTTGCCGGTCAGCAGATCAGCACATCGGGAGAGCCATTGCCAAAGATCCCACACTCATCCAATACAAACCGATCCGGCTGGATACAATGGTGGTCACCTTTGCACCATCCATTGACACATCCATCAGCATCACACCGGACAAACCGATCACCATTGAGGAGGATGGGTTGATCGTGACTCTCCAGGAGGAGGACGATGGTCAATTGTCGGTGAGTGCGGAATGCCCGACCGATACCATATACATCGAGAGAGTTGAATATGTGCCACAAATTGAATACCACGAGCCACCATTCAAGGTGATGGATCTGTTGTATGCATTTGGTGGATTGGTTGCCATTTCGCTCATCGTTTCTATCCTCCGCAGATAGCTGAAAATCAGTCCATCACACATGGATTGATATTTTTCTTTGCAGTTTTTTTGATTGTTTGTTTGTTTTTTCTATACATTAGCGGAAACAAACAACACACAATCATCATGCGTAGAGCATCATACAATCAGATCCAGCGATATCACGATGCGTTGGTCAACTTGAAATCCATGAGCGGTGAGGTATTCACACAAAAGGATTTCAGCAGAGCGCACAAGGTCACCACCGAATTCCTCCGGGCATGTCAAGATATGCAACTCATCGAGAGAAGAGGGAGGCAATACCATTGGATCAGCACCGAACCGATCACATTGTACACCGCTGATGAGGTCAGAGAGCGCACCGCAAAGATGCATCGGGGATATTTGGAGGCAATGGCAAAGAAATCCAATCCGGAGATCAAGGTCACGCCAAAGAAATCACCAGCACCACGAAAGCGGAGAAAGGTCACACCACCAAAGAAAAGGGAGATCTCTATCCTTTGGGGAATGTTCACCATCAAATACTGATCGACATGACCAATCAACCAACACTCCTGGAGCAACTGACCGAGGAATGTCACAACAAATTGATGGCATATGAATATGAGGTCACCAAACAAAGGCTCATCGACATCCTCAAGGATAAGCATTGGATCAGTGAACTCACCATCGGTGATGCACAAGATCTGACCGATATCATGGAGGATCAACCATTCCCTCTCTTGGATGTCGGCAAATTGTTTAAATACATCAACAAATGAGCATTCAAGAAAACATGGAGCAGTACAATGCCGATCGCATTGTATCTCTTGAAAAGCGCATCAAGGAATTGGAGAGTGAGTTGAATGAGGCAATCTCATGCACCGCATTGATGACCATTGCGTACATGCAAAATCGAAAGGTCAACAAAGCCGGAATGGACAAAGTTGTCACATTCCTGGATCGTCAAGATCCCGATGCACTCACACAATTTCCGCAGAAAGAGGAAAAAAATCCGTAAATTTCGGAGCAGAAAAAAGGGAAAGCACCATCCCTCGACCGGTGTACCTAAACAACAAAGAGTGAAAGATTACTCCATTCTATTTGGATTGACCTATGATTTCAATTGGCGAATCAAGGTCATCCAGCGCAACGAACAATCCACATTGTCCAAGGATGGTGGACGATTGACCATCGATTATGATGAGAAAGTCGTGACCACCAAAGGATATCAACTCTCCGAACTTGAGAGAGTATTCATCAACCACAAAGGCTATCAAATCCAATGAGCATGGAAATCAAGAAATCCACACCGGTAACGATAACCGGCAACGGCACATGGGAATCTCAATATGGTTTGTTCTACAAATTCGAGATCGAGATGGACAATGGTGATATCGGTGAGTATTCATCAAAGAGCAAGGATCAAAATAAATTTGTGTTGGGTCAAGAGACCGAGTACGAATGGCACTCCAGGAATGTCAACGGCAAAGTGTATCACAACATCAAGCCGGTCAAACAAGAATTCCAGCCCAACAGATCCGGAGGAGGATTCCAAAAATCCAACAATGCGGATCGGGATCTCATGATCAACCGACAATCATCCCTCAACCGAGCCACCGATCTTTGTATCAATGGCAAAATCGAGTTGGCTGATGTGCTGGTGTATGCGGAGGTCTTTGTAAATTATGTTCAGAGCGGAGCAAAAGCGCAATCAAACAATCCCGGAACTCAAGAAACGATCGATCAGATCAAGGACAATGCAGAGAAAAAGAGCATCGTCCAAAACGGATCGGATGGGTTGCCATTTTAGGGAATAAAAAAAGGGAGGCACAAGCGGTGTGACCTCCCTTTACAAACAAAACACATACCGCAAAATTAAGCAATCAAAACACACATGAAAGATTCAACTCTCAACACAATTGCCGGAGATGAGCAAGGCATCAAAGCCAAATCAGATCTGCAATCGGTCAATGCATTTCCATCCCTAATATCCAGCATCGTTGATGCGGTGAAAGATGGATGGCTCGATCCCTCTGATGCATTCATATCATTCCGCAATGCGGAGAAAATTCTGAAATCTGCGATGACCTCAATCAATGAGGATGTCATCGATCAGATTGATACCGGACAACCGGTCGAGATCGGGGATCAGAGATTGGAGGTGAGGAATGGTGCTGGACGATGGACATTCACAGACGATGATCACAACGATCTCAAGGTGAAACTCAAGGCAATGGAGGATGACCGGAAAAAAGCGTACAAGATGCACCTCAATGGTCAAGTGATGGTGAATTCCATGACCGGAGAAATCATCCCACCGGCTGAATTCACACCGGGAAAGCGCACCATCTTTTTGAGCAAGAAAAAGAGTTGATGTGTATATTTGCATATTGTGTTCCCTCTCACTATACGGACACATGATTGCATTTGCCTAAAGCCTATTTGATGAGATGCCATGTGAGAGGGGCATTGATTCGGATGGGCTTTTTTTATACGAAACAAAATGAGCGGATGGATAAAATTGCACCGATCACTTAAAGATTGGGAATGGTACGATGACCACAATGCATGTCGATTGCTGGTGCATCTGTTGATCTCGGTCAATTACGAGGAGAAAAAATGGAAAGGGATCACCATCCCTCCAGGGAGTATGATCACCTCATTCGACAAACTTGCAAACGATCTTGGATTGACACCCAAACAAATACGAGGAGCGATGCAGAAATTGGAAAACTCCGGAGAAACGGCACGAGAAAGGGCACGAGGAGGGCAGTTGGTATCCCTTGTAAAATGGGATAAATTGCAAGGAGGAGACGATGAGGAGGGCACGAACTTGGGCAGAGGGAGGGCAGAGCGAGGGCAGATGGAGGGCAGACAGAGGGCAACAACTAAAGAAATAAAGAAGAGAAAGAATATAAAGAAAGAAAAAGAAGAGATGGTGAGACCATCGGTCGAGGAGGTGATGGAGTATTTTGAGGTCAATGGATATGATCCGGAGAAAGGGAGAAATGCATTTCGGTACTATGCCGAATTAGATTGGAGGGATGCCAAAGGCAATCAAGTACGATCCTGGAAAGCCAAAATGAATGCCGTTTGGTTCAAGGAGGAAAACAAACTCACCGCCAAAACCAACCGGATCAACATCATCGATCAAGCCAGGCACGATTTTAATTCCTAAAATTGCGAAAATGAACACACAACTCATCCAGCGGTCAGACCTGGAACACCATCCACAATTCAAAAAGCAATCACCGGTCATCCGGGATGCCATGATCTCCCATGTGGAGGGAGTGCCATTGATGGGAGATGCACGAGAGAAATTTGTGATCTCCGAAATCGCAAAGGCATCCACACGATGCGGTCAAAACGAGATGCCCGGAGAGAGGTATTTCCTCCTCCGCAAAGACCTTGAGCATTACATCCAATCGAATTGTGCCACATGGAAAGCCGATCAGCTATCCAACGCATTTCGGGATGGTGCGATGAGAGATCCCGACCGATCCCTCACGATCAACACATTCATCCGCTGGATAAAGCACTACGATGAGCATGTGCGGAGAATTGCACTCCATGAGTTGAGGTCATTGGACAAGAAAAAGGAGAGGGAGCAATTCAAGGTGAGTGAATTATCGTCTGACAAACGAAAGGCATTCATCCGATCGGCATTCGACCGCTGGAAAAAAGGCAACAAAAAAGGATTGTCGGTCGTGTACGATTATCTCACCGAGGAGAAATTGATTGAGATCTCGGTCAAAGAGCGGTGGCGGTACATTTATGAGAGCGCAGAGGCATTGACCAAATCCCTCAAGGAGCAAAATGAGGGGATGATGATGTCATTTGTCCGCATCCGGATGCATCAGATCAAAGGCATCAAGGAAAATGAACCATTATCCGTTCCGGGTTTCGTCAAAGTGGAGGCACAAACCAGGATCGTTGAGGATTATTTCCGGACATTATGAGTGACATGATCACATGCACCAGCATCTCCGGTGGTCGTACCTCCGGATATGTGGCATCCAAGTATCCATCGGATCACAATGTCTTTGCTTTGGTACGCACAAGCGATCCAATTTGCAAATATCCGGATGCAACATTGCGGAAAAGAGTTGAGGATCGAATACAAAAACCATTTGTCGGTACTCTTGAGGATGATCTCATCATTCAAACCATATTTGATTTGGAGCAACACATTGGGCGTGAAATCAGTTGGGTGAGCGGTATCACATATGATGAAATCGTTGATACCAAAGGTGGATGGTTGCCCAACAAGTTGCATCGATATTGCACAACCTGGATGAAACTCACTCCGATATTTTATTGGTGGGCGGAGCATATCGGTGAACCGGTACAAATGCAAATTGGATTCCGAGCAAATGAAGGGAGAAGAGCCAAAAAGATGATGGACAAGACCAACAAAAATGGATTGCTGGAATTCAAAGCGACATTCGGTAAAAATTCAAGAGGACAAAACAAATGGGAGCAAGTAGAATGGCAAAAGCCATCATTCCCATTGATCGACAATGGCATTTTTAAGGATCAGATTCAAGCGTATTGGGACAAACACACCGATGTTGAATTTGCTCCATTCAATAATTGTGTGGGATGTTTTCACCGCAATCCCATATTCCTCCGCAAAATGGCTGATGAGCATCCAAACAAAATGGAATGGTTCGCCAAACAAGAGGAGAGAGAGAGCAAAGGTCAATGGAGATCCGATGTGAAATATCGGGACATCATCAAATCCAAATTGCAAATGGAATTGTCATTTGACGATTTCAGCGATTGTGATTCGGGATATTGCGGAATGTGATGAGAGAGGAGGAGCATCACATCCAGGTGGCATGTGTCAATTGGTTTCGCTATCAATTCCCACAATACCGGACAAATCTCTTTGCCATCCCGAATGGTGGGCATCGACACCGAGTTGTGGCATCCAAACTCAAAGCGGAGGGAATGACCGCTGGTGTCTCTGATCTGATCCTCATGGTTGCAAGGCATGACCATCATGGATTGTGCATTGAAATGAAAACGCCAAAAGGGAGACAATCAGACACACAAAAGGCATGGGAGGAGGTGGTGACCGATGCCGGATATCTGTATTGTATCGCTCGATCCCTCGATGAATTCCAATCAATCATCAACACATACCTCATCGATGCGGAACATTGAACACGATAAGATCGGGACGATGAAAGTGATCTTGATGAATGCCATTTGGATCATGCAAATCCCTCTGATGGATCTGATCTCACCATCTCGGAAAAGAAAGATTGTGACATGTCGAATGATCATCACCGACATTGCACTCCGGTATCAGATCAGTATGGTATCGATCGGGGCAATGCTCAACCGGGATCACTCATCCATCAGCTATTGCGCTAAAAAGCATCAAGATTTCATGGACACCGATGCCCAATATCGGGAATGGCACTCTCTTATCCTGGAGAGCATCAAAGAATCGGAGTGCAGAAATCTCATGGATCAATGGAATGCATGGTATGTGGAATCCCCGATACCCAAACAACCATCGGTGCAAGAGTTGTTGCATCTGTATGTGGAGAGGTAATTCACACCAATTGCATAATTTTGAACAACTAAACAATCAACATGGCAAGAAGAGGCAGAAAACCCAAAGGTGCTGGAGATGTGGTCGAGAAGATCACCAAAGCCACCGGAATCAAAAAAGTGGTCGAGATATTTTCCGAGGCAACCGGGATCGATTGCGGATGTGAGGAGAGGAAAGAGAAATTGAATAAACTCTTTCCGTACAAATATCCCAAATGCATGACCGCTGATCAATTCCATCTCTATTCGGAATACAAAGCGACACGCACCAAAACGCTCTCCAGCATCCAACAAGAATTCATCGCATCTCTTCATGCTGATCTCTTCCAACATCAGAAATACAAGCCATGCACATGTGATCCCAAAGCATGGATGACGATGGTTCACGATCTCGACAAGATGCATGGTCAATATGAAAGCGATATCCAGGATGAGCGAAAGAGAGGAGGTCAGAATTGAGCATGACATCATCGATCTCGATGACCTCACATGCCATCCGCACAATCCCCGATTGATACGCAAAAAGAAATTCAGCGATCTCCAAAAATCACTCAAGGAGGATATGTGGATGATGTCGGTGAATCAGATCATCATCGATGAGAGCAATGTGATATTGTCCGGCAACCAACGAGTGAGAGCATTGAGAAAGATGGGCATCCAAAATGCACCGGTGATGCGTTTGATAGGAGCATCGGAGGAGCAGAAAAAGAGACTCCTATACAAGATCAATGACCATCATGGAGAGTACGATCCCGATATGGTTGCAAATGATTATGATGTGGTCGACATGGACAATCTGAAACACTATGGAAACGAGTTGGAGAAAATGAATTCAACTCTGATGGAGCAGAATATCCGCATTGTGCTGGAATATTCAGAGGAGAAACACGATGAGGTCATCTCCAAATTGGAGGAATCGGAGGAATCGTACTCCGACCAGGTATATCAACTGATCACCAACCGGACATCCACCACATGAGATGTCCAGGAGACCATATCAATTCAAACTCGACTATTGTTTCCGATGCAAAGCGGTCACGCTATTTCGCAAAAAGGAATGTCAGATGTGCAAAATGAACCTAAACACCAAAGAGAGATGATGCAGATATGCACCATTGACTCCCTCAAACGGCAACAACGATGCAAACACACATCAAATGCGATCTCCTCCCAAAGGGATGCGATTGTGGAATCACCGAAATTCAAAAATGCCAAAGCATGACAACGGAAAAGGAAAGAGAGCAGATGGTTGAGGAGATCATTGAGATCGTCAACAGAAAGAAAATCAAACGATTCTCCCATGTGTTCAACACATTCACAAAGATCTCCCTCCGAACTGCATACAATTATGGATTTCACGAATTGCATGAGATAAAAGATGCGATCGAGAAACAACGAGAGAAAGCAAAGCAATACCTCCTCGATTCCTGGATCACATCCGACAATCCCACACTCAACATCTCTGCCATGAGATTATTGGCTGATTCGGATGAACACCGGAAATTGAATCAAAATTACATCGACCACACCACCGGTGATGAGAAAATCAGCACCATCAATGTTGTGGTGCATAATAAAAAAGACGATGAGTGACAATTCAATTATGGGCATGATGGTCGTTGTGGTGGTGAGTGTGCTGGTTTTGATTTGGTACATGGTGAGACAATGCGATGAATGAGATCTGTTGATTTCAACACCTCCTGGATCTTTGCAGAGAATTACAATGCGACCGAGAGCATTGTGATCAATCAAGGTGGTGCACGATCCTCCAAAACATACTCGATCCTCCAAATGCTGATTGTCAAATGCATGGAGAATCGGGATCTGACCATCACCATTGTGCGGAAAACTCTCAAGGCACTCCGGTCAACTGCGATGCGTGATTTCTTTGACATCCTCAAATCGCATGATCTGTATGTCCAGGATGACCATAATCGAACGGACAACATATATCAGTTGAACGGCAACCGAATTGAATTCATGGGGATGGATGATCCCCAAAAGCGGAGAGGAGCATCGAGGGATATACTATTCGCCAACGAGGTCAATGAACTGACCAAGGAGGATTGGATGCAATTGGAGATCCGCACAAGAGGTCAGATCTTCGCTGATTTCAATCCCTCGGATGAATTCCATTGGTTGTATACCGAGGTGATTCCACGATCAAAATTCATCAAATCCACATATCGTGACAATCCATTTTTGGATGCAAAGGTGGTGGAACGCATCGAGCGATTGAAAGACACCGATCCGGAGGCATGGAGAGTCTATGGATTGGGAGAGAAAGCCATGTCGATGGATCTCATCTTTCCGAATTTCACCATCAGCGAAATTCCGGAGAGTGCAAAATTCCTTGCAAGAGGATGTGATTTTGGATTCACAAACGATCCCACCAGCATCATTGATGTGTACCGAGATGGGGATGATCTGTATTTCCATGAGCGGATGTACAAATGGGAGATGACCAATGCCGACATCCGAAAGGAGATGCAACTCCTGGAGATGGATGTGCGATTGCCGATGTACTGCGATTCAGCAGATCCAAAGAGCATCGAGGAATTGTATCGGTTGGGAGTCAATGCAAAGCCATCGGACAAGGGAAAGGGATCTATCATTGCCGGTATTCAATACCTCAAATCGTTTCACCTCCATGTGACCTCGGATTCCCACAACATGATCAAGGAGTTGCGGAATTACAAATGGCAAAAGGACAAGGAGGAGAAACGCATCAATGTCCCGGTGGACAATTTCAATCATTGCATCGATGCGATGAGGTATGCGGTATTCACCTCCCTCCATTCTAAAGGGAGCGGAAAGTATTTCATTCGATGATATATTGCATCAAACAAAATACACATGACCATATTTCATCACACCGATGGGGACGATCAAATCATGATCGCTCGACATTTATCACCAGCAACGGCACAAAAGATCGTTGATCTCATGACCTCCGATGAGGAGGAGTCACGGATGACCATCTCACACGATGTCTCCATCAAGGAGATCCCGGAGATCATCGGTATCATGTATCCATCGATGAATCAAACCATCGGAGATGTGCCGGAGGCAATACAACCACGACACATCCACGATTCAAGCCATACGGAAAATCCTTAAATTTGACAAATGGAATTGGAGGTCAGCATACCAAATGGATGGAATGAGATAACCATTTCCCAATACCGGGACATCGTGTCATTGCCCGATGACATGTCCGAGGAGGAGCGACAAAATAAGATCCTCACCATCGTGTGTGGTGTGCCGGAGAAATTGCTGGAGAGCATCCCGGTGGCTGATCGGACAATGATCATCACCAAACTCAATGAGGCAATCAATAAAGAGCCGAAATTCATCCGGAGATTCCATCACCGAGGGATCGAATATGGATTCATCCCGAATCTCGATGACATCACATTCGGTGAATGGATAGACCTTGAGAAATATCAAGGAGAGATGACCAAGGTGCATCACCTCATCTCAATCCTATACCGACCAATCACCGAGGTCAGCGGAGATCGGTATGCGATCAGACCATACGATACAAAGCAAATGATCCCCGATGTGGATGATATCTCTGCGGAGATCCTGGTGGGTGCATCTGTTTTTTTTTATCGTTTAGGAATAGAATCCTCGATGTCTATTCTGAAATATTCCCACGAAAGAAAGACGAAGAGGAAGAGGAGCAGATTCCACAGATTGATGAATCGCAATGGATCAAAGACAAATGGGGATGGTATATCGCAATCCATAGACTTTGTGAGGGAGATATCCGGAGAATTGATCAGATCACAACACTCTCCGCACATAAGGTATTTTTGTGGCTCTCTTTTGAAAGCGATTGGTCTGAATTCGTAGAAACGAAAAGGAAGAATGAGCAAACTATACGACATAATCGATAAACTCAAGGAGACCGGTGAGGCATTGCCATCCATCCGGACAATCACCTTTGGCAATTTGGAGGATGTCGATATCAAACGCCAAACGATATTTCCGCTCATTCACATTGTTCCAGGCACGGCAACTCTGAATGGATCAACGATCTCATGGGCATTTCAAATCCATGCAATGGATCTCATTGATTTCAACAAGGATGATCTCAATGACATGGACGATCCGTTTCACGGAACGGACAACATGCAAGATGTGTTGTCAGACATGGTGCAACAACTCTCAATCATGGTTGACAAGATCAAAAGAGGTGCATCATTCGGCACATATGAGATTGTCGGATCACAAACCATGACTCCTTTCTTTGACAAAACCGGAAATTCATTGGCGGGATACACACTCTCGGTCACCATCAACTCACCATCAGCATCCGTTGACGATGGCATCTGTTGATCAAAATGATTTCCCGGAGTTGTACAATGTCCTGGAGGAGATGGGATGGTCGATCATCGACAATGCGGAGGCAAATCTCAAGAAGAAGAAGAAACGAAAGTATGTCCGGGCAAAATGGAAAGATGGAAAGCCGGTCAATGCGGAGATAAGGTATAGCAAACCGAGAGCATCGTACAACACCGGAGCAACCATTGATGGACTCGGTGTGAAACTCATCCCGAAAGGTGGATCATTCATCATGGAGATCACCGATTCAAACGGACATGCCGAATCGGTGGACAAAGGGAGGAGACCATTTGTCAAGAATTTTGAGGAGGGACACAAAGGAATCCCACCAGCCAAAATGAATTCCTGGATCAAGAGCAGAGGCATCAAGCCAAGAGACCTCACCACCGGACAATTCATCCCGATCGATGAGAAAGGGACACAAATCCGGACGATGGCATTCCTAATGAATAGGAAAATCAAATGGTTCGGCATCGAGCCAACCAATTTCCTCACAGATGCCAGGATCGACACCGAGAATGAATATCAAGATCGGTTGATCGAGGCATACGAGGAGGACATCAGAAATCAATTCACATGACGATATTTCAGAAACCGGAAAACACAACCGATATCATCTATGCTCTCTCTCCGGTGGTTTACACCATCTATTCAGCGAACAACACAAATGCCGATTTTGAGTATTTGCTGGAGGTGAGGGTATGGAATGGCAACTCCGCATCTGTTCCAGCATCGGCATCGTACACATTGAGCAAATTACCCAATGCATCCGGATCGGCATCATTCGATATCTCCGGATTGATTCGCTCAAACCTGGAGAGGCAGTTGCCGGACAACATCACCACATCCACATCACAGATCGTTGATGCGATCGAGGAGAGTGCATGGGTGCAAGTGTTGGCAACATACCGGGATTCCACCGGAGGGACACCGACACAAGCCACATCGCAAACATTGTTGGCGGTGAGGGGATACACCGATCCATATCAAGGATTCAACGGATCGAATTCCGACAAATCCACATTGTCACAAACCATGACAATTGACTATGCATCCAATTTGCCCATGTCCATTTCGGTCATCACCGATGATGTCAAGTACATTGATGTGACCACCGCATCATACACGCACCGAATTGATCTGACCGGGAAAAATACCGCTCTCTCCACCGAGGCATATGTGAGTGTATTGTGTGGGACAAATTGGTATGGTGGGAATGGCATCGGTATCCATCAGCATTTGTGGTCAACCGATGGTGCAACGATTGAAAACATCTCATGTGCCGGTGCATATCTCACCGATGGTGGGTCATATACCATCACCACCAAAGATTCATCAGAGACCACCATTGAGACCATGACGATATCCAGCCAATGTGAACTCAAATACACTCAATCGGTCATTGGATACCTCAACAAATTTGGTGCATACGATTACATCCCGGCAACATTGGTCAAGACCGAGAGTGCATCGTTCACACGCCAACGATTCCAAAACAAGAATGCGACCACCGGCATCAATTCAGCCACATATGATGTCACCGCATCCACATATCGGACATTCAACACTCAAGGGAGGCAGTCCATCACCATCAACACCGGATATCAAGAGGAGGAGATCCGAGATCGCATTGAACAGATGCTCATGTCGGAGGAGATATTCATGTACGACACGACACATGGCACACGACCATTGAGTGCAAGTGACTCATCAGTACGATTCCAACTCCAGGAGAGCGACAAACTGATCAACTACCAATTGCAATTTGACATTGCTAACGATCTGCGAAATGTGGTGACCATATGACAACCATCACTCTCAAAATAGCCGGGACGATTGCGGATCTCTTCGATGATGAGGTGGTCACTTTGACCAAGCAACGGAAAGACATGCAAGATCTCGGACGATTGTTCGCAGATTTCAGCCAACCATTCACCATTCCGGCAACCGATGTGAACAATGGCATTTTCACACATTGGTACAATCTCGACATCGATGATCCATATGATGCTCATGGGAAAGCCGATGCGGAGATCTCGGTGGATGGGATCGTCCTATTCTCCGGCACATTGGAATTGGTGTCATGTGAGATTGCAGATCACCAGCCGATCTCATATGAGGTCATTTTCTATGGTGAGACAAAGCAAATCCTCACCGAATTTGGAGAGGATACATTGAGGGATGTCACATATGGGACAAGTATGGTGATGTCGTATACCAACATCGCATCATCATGGAGCGGATCATATCAATCCGGAGATGTTGTGTTCCCGGTATTTGATTATGGTGGACGATCAGCCGGAGCGATGCAATATGACATCTCATCGAATGCGGTCAACTCCATTGCACGATCGGATGGATCACCGGTACAATACCATGAACTCCGACCATCGTTCAGATTCAAAACGATCCTGGAATATCTGTTTGCGCACATTGATTATCAGATCGAGTTGCAAGATGATTTGGACACCGAATTGAATTCTTTGTACATGTTGCCGATGGAAAAGGAGGGATACATTGATCTCTCATTTGATGGCACATGGTCGATGAGAACCGGATCGATTTCTCTCTCTGCATACCCACCACCGACAATCAATCCGGGATTGATTCTCAATACATATTCAACCATCATCAACGATCCATCCGGTGCGTTGAATCTGAATGGCATATTCACGGCACAAGCCAATGGACAACATGTATTGACAATCAATTTTGCCAATGCAACGAGAGGTGCTGGAACATTGTACATCCGAGTTTTCAATGTGGCATATCCGCAAAACACATATGATCTTGTCAACGATTATTGGCAAGTCCCGGCATCCGGGAGCGGATCAAATACAAAGACATTCACATACACTCGATCGGTCACCGCTGGTGAGACATACCGCATCAAGATTCTCAACACACAAGGAAATGCGATGACCTTTGACAGCATCACATGGTCATGCATTCAAGCACCTTTGTTGCCACCGGCATCTGATCTTGAATGGGCTGATGTCATGCCCGACATGAAGATCAAAGAATTTGTATCATCATTCATCAAATCATTCAACCTTGTTGGCATACCGGAGCGGAAACAAACCGGAGGAGGGACAATTGTCAACAACTTGAAATTGTACAAGTTTGATGATTGGATTGCGGAGGGAACAAATGTGGATGTCTCCGACCAGGTACACACGATCAAACAGATCATCCGCAAACAACCATTCCCGGAGCGGATCGAGTTGAAACATGCGGAATCGGAGGATCTTGCAAATGTCTCATGGAGGGATGCATTTGGTCGGACATTCGGTCGTGTGGTGTATGACAACGCTGGTGATGATTTCACCGGAGATCCCATCGAGGTGGAATCCCCATTTGCAATCATGCCACCATTGAGGATGATGAGAGTGACCGGATCGGGAGTGACCAATCAGTACACCGATTTGGAGGTCATGCCATTTATGGATGCGGAGGGAAAGGCAATGGAGATTCCATTGTCGCTTTGGTATTTCAGCGGATATGAGAGTGTGAATGATGAATGGTGGATGAACAACGATAGTGCAACACCAACTCTCCAATCCTCATTCCCCTATTTCAGAGCATGGAATGATGTGCCGGTCGGATCAAGTGATCAGACCATCGCATACGGATATGAGATCGCACCATCCAATGTGGTGGTCACGGATACATTGTACTCTCGGACATTCAAGAAATATTTGGATACCATCTTCAATCCCAAGATGCGGATCATCGAGGTGGACATGTACCTCACCATCGCACAATGGCTCACCTTGAAATTGAATGACACATTGGTCATCACCGGGAGAGGATATCAGATTGAATCGGTCAAATACAATGTGATCACCGGCAAAGCATCATTCAAGTTGTACACCAGCAATGAGAGAGTGAGAGCGATTCCAACATTCACATGGGGATCGGGCATCATGTCGGTGACATGGGACACCACACCATCCGCATCCGATCTCACTTTGTACAACACTCAAAGGTGGACATCATTGGGTGGATTCAAAATGAAATCACCGAATTTCAACACGATCCCCAATGCAGTGATGCGGAACGATGCCCACCGGCAAAAATCCGAATCATTACATCTGACCAATTGCATCGAGATTGTCAAGGATACGACCACCACATATTCATCAATCGGCACGACATATGAGAATATCACCGATTATGATGGTGAGCAAATCAAACAAGGAAAGGGATTTGATTGGGATTTGACCACCGGTGAGATCGTTGCCAATGAGAGCATGATTGTCCATGTCTCCGCATCGCTGGAATTCAGCCATGATGCATCAAGAGATATAGTATTCACATTCCTTATTGATGGAAATGAAACCGGATTTCAAAACTTTGCAGAGCGGAAAGCGGAGCATCTGAATTTGATCGGCACATTCAGAGTTGATGCCGGGCAAAGCATTACGATTGCAATGAAATTGGCAACATCACACACAATGGACATTGATATTGACCATGTCCATTTTCAAGCGCACGAAATATGATCACGGAAATCATCAAGATGGTGCAAATGATCCCTCACTATGGAGTGAGTGAGGACATGGAAATCGCAAAAGGGAGATATCACATTCCCCGATCCTGGAGGAGAGTGTATGAACAAATCAAGAGACGATGGAAAAGATAGTCATTGAGTTGGAGGCAAAGTTGGATAAGGCACTCCAACAGATCGAGGAGTTGAAAGATGAGGTGAAAGGAGTCGGAGAGGAGACGAAGAAAACCAAGGAGGAGACAAAATCCCTTGCAAAAGGTTTCAAGGGAATGGGATTGGCAATGAAGTCAATGGGCATTGGCTTGATTATGAAAGCCTTTGATAAGTTTGTCGAGATCCTCGGACGAAATCAGAAAGCGGTGGATCTGCTCAATACCGCAATGGGGACAATTGAGGTGCTATTCAATGACCTCATCGAGGTGGCTGATCCATTGTTCGACATCCTCTCCAATCTGTTCAGCAATCCATTGCAATCCATCAAGGATTTCGGGACATCCATCAAGGAGTATGGCATCAATGCGATGAATCAATTTTTGAGTGCGGTGGGTCATGTCGGAAAGGCAGTTGGTCATCTGTTTAAATTGGAATTTGATGAGGCAAAGAAATCAGTCCAGGATGCCGGGAGGGACATGGTGGATGCAATGGTCGGAGTTGAGGAGGGAGGAGTTGAGGTGGTCAATGAGGCATTGGAAAAGACCTTGGAATATGCCAAAGAGATTCCCGGACGAATCGCAGAGGCAACAAAGACCGCACAAGTATTGACCGATGCTCTCAAGGAAATGGAGATGGCAGAGGTGCGGAGAGCGGAGATTCAATTAGAATATCAGCGACAAGAGGAATTGCTCCGACAATTCAGAGATGATGAATTCCAAAATCTCACCGAGCGCATCCAAGCCAATGAGGATCTGTTGGGGATGCTGGAGGAACAGACCGAAAAGGAAGCGGAGCAAATTCAAATCCGCATCGATGCATTGAGATTGCAATATGCAATCAATAGCAACCAGGAGAATCTCATTGCACTCAAACAAGCCGAATTGGAAATGACCGATCTCCTTGAACGATTGGAGGGACAACGATCCGAGGCATTGATGAATGTCATGGGTCTCCAAAAGGAGCAACTCGATCTCAAGCGGTCAGAGGTAGAAACCGAGGAGGAGATCCGGAGGATACAAAGTGAGGGAGAGTTGGAACTGATGACCAATGAGATCGGTCGCATGGAGGCAACTATTGAGAATCAGAACAAGATATACGATGTCACACGGACACGCATTGATGATGAAATCATGGCTCTCACATTAGCCGGTCAGACCGAGACTCAATTGTATGCCGATTTCCTCAACGAGCGAAAGATCCTCGATGCCCAATATGAGAAAGACTCATTGAAAGGTGCAATGGATCTTGAGAAAGCAAAGAGCAGTTTTCGTATCAAATTGACCAACGACACATTCAATGTGATCGGAGCATTCGCCAAAGAGGGGAGCGAACTGCAAAAAGGATTGGCGGTCGCACAAGCAACGATGAACACATATGAATCGGTCACCGCATTTTTGACCATGAAACCGGCATCACCATTCAACTTTGTACAAGCCGGGATCGCCCTTGCAACCGGCATTGCCAATGTCCGGAACATACTCTCCACCGATCCGATGGGAGGTGCTGGAGGTGGTGGTGCACCCGGAGGATCTGTACCTCAACCAACGATGCCAAATGTCGCAGTCTTGGGAGGAGGCATGGGATCAGATCCCTCATCACAAATTGCGGAGAGCATCGAGCGGATGAGAGATCAACCGGTGAAAGCATATGTGGTGGCTGATGATGTCACCTCTGCACAAGCCTATCAAAGGAGAATCGCACGAAATCGAGTTGTATAAATGAAATGATATCACCATGAACGAACAACAACGCATCCGGGAGATTGTCCGAGATTACATCGTCCGACACAAAGAGGAGTTGGAATTGGGGACGATCGGGAAAAAAACATTGGCAAAGATGGTTGTCATGGAAAATCCGGAGATGTTCGATGGTGATATTGCAAAGGCTCAAGAGAATGTGAGAGATATCATCCGGTATCTCACAAAATCAAGAGGAGATCGACACCGGAGGCAGATTGATCCAGCCAATGCAATTGATCTCGACATCAAGGCAGATGCATCAACGATCGTCAAAAATGCCATGAGGCACATGCCATCATCCCGGTCGATCGACAAACCCAATTTCATCATCCCACACAAGAAAGTTGGCATCATGTCCGATGTCCACATTCCATATCACGATGAGGAAGCGGTCATCATCGGTGTGCAATATTTCCTGGAGAATGAGATTGATTGTCTCCTCCTCAATGGTGACACATTGGATGCATGGCAAATATCCCGATGGATGAAGAAAGGAGCGAGACCGGACATCCATGAGGAGATGGTCATATGTCGTGAATTCCTCTATTGGTTGCGGATGCTATTTCCGGAGATTCCAATCATTTGGAAATCGGGCAACCATGATGTGCGTGTTGAGGATCACATGTGGAGCAAAGCACCGGAGATGGCAAAGTTGTTTGAATTGACAATGGGTCATGCTGGATTGTTACAACAGATCCTCCATTTTGAGGAATTGAAAATCCAATATGTGGATGACAACACACTCATGGAGTGCGGAAAGATGATGATCATTCATGGACATGAATTCGGGCAATCGATATTCAGTCCGGTCAATCCAGCACGAGGGATGTTTCTCCGGGCAAAGTACAATGTCATCGCTGGACATATGCATCAGACCTCGGAACACCATGAGGGGAATTTGAATGGGGACAATCATGTCACCTATTCGACCGGATGTTTCTGTGAATTGAAACCGGCATACAGACGAACGGCATTCACAAAATGGAATCATGGAGGTGCAATCCTCCATGTCGATGATGATGGATCGTTCAGAGTTGACAATTTCCGGATCAAGGATGGTCGGGTGCTTTGATTAACTTTGTAAGATGCGGAAACGGATCAAGTATTATCTCCAATCGTTCAGCGATTATCCCGATGCGGTGAGCAACAACGCAAAGAGGGGACGATTGCTCAATGAGAAACATGGGATGAAATGTGCAACGGCAATCGGTCGCAGACGATCAGCCGATCTCGAAGCAAAGAGACCGGTCAGCGTTGACACGATCAAACGCATGTACTCTTATCTCTCAAGAGCGTCCGAGTATTACGATCCATCCGACACCTCTGCATGTGGCACGATTTCATTTTTGCTATGGGGTGGGAAATCTGCATTGAATTGGTCACGATCTAAATTGAAAAGCATTGGCGAACTCAAAGAATAACGAACCACCAAAAACGAATCCAAGCAACACACCATCCCGGTCATCGCCAAAGGGAGGGAGTCGAGCATGTCTATGTGAGGACAACACATATCATGTGAAATGTTGTGAGGGATATCTGTTAAATCAAGGAATCGGAGCAGTATGAAAATAAAGGAACTGATCATCAAGGATGAACATGAGATCTCGGTATCCGCAATTGCATTGGTCAATCAACCAGCCATTGAGGATGATTTCATCGCACTCTCGGAACACAAGTTTGCGATCCAGGACAAGGACAAACGATTACTCATCGGAGCATCATTGATCCCGAACAAACTGATTTACCGCAATCAGAACGAGGAGGAGTTTTATATCTATTTCACAAAGGACACCATTCGAAAGACTGCGGAGAAATTCATTGAGTTTGGAATGCAACGATCGGTGAACATTGAGCATGAAATCGCAACGAGAGGAGCATCTGTCGTTGAATCATGGATTGTTGAGGATACCGAGAAAGACAAATCCGCTTTGTACAATCTCTCATTGCCGGTTGGCTCATGGGCAATTGCAATGCGTGTGCATGATGATGAATTGTGGAAAGGAGTGAAAGAGGGATTGTTCAAAGGATTCTCGATTGAGGGACAATTTGCGGAGCGACTAATGGAAAAACCATCAGAAAAAACGCAAAGCAAGTTGAAACATTATTCCATCAAGGAAAAGGAAAGCAAGTAATTTTACAACGAAAAGCATTTGATATGTCCATTTTGAGCAAAGTATTGGAATTCATCCCGATCAACCTACACAAAGAGGTCATGACAAAATTAGCCACCGCCACACTCCAGGAGGGAGCAACCATTGAGGCGGAGGAATTTGCAATCGGTCAAGTTGTGTTTGTTGTCTCTGAAGATGGTGAGAAAATGCCATTGCCGGAGGGTGAGTACACATTGGAAGATGGATCGATGCTGGTGATCGATGCGGAAAGCAAGATCGCAGAGGTGAAATCACCGGAGCAAAAAGAGGAGGAGGTCAAAGAAGAGACCGAGGAGGTGACCGAGGAATTGGCAAAGAAGAAGAAAGAGGAGAAAGAAGAAGAGCCAAAGGAGGAGGTCAAAGAGGAGGTGCAAGAATCAGCACCGGTCGAGGCAAAAGATCCGGAGGAGGATGAGATCGTCAACCTTGAGGAGGACAAGCCAATGACCGAGGAGATGAAAAAGATGGTCGAGGAGATGGTGGATGCCAAACTCAAGGAGATGAAAGAGGAATTGACCTCTCTCATGGATGACCGATACGGAACGAAAGAAGAAAAGGAGGAGGAGAAATTGTCAGCACAACGCAAGGTGGCGAAACTCAAGCCAAATCCCGATGCGGACAAGACCTCAACCACAATGCCCAAGATCAATCTCACTCGGAACATGAGCGGAATTGAGAGAGCATTGCATGTCATTAACAATTCATAAACGGCTAAAAAAGATAAATCATGCCAACACCAGCAATCACAAGTAATTTCACCGGCGAACACGCCGGGAAATACATCAACGCTGCTCTCCAAAGCGGATCAACCATCGGCAACGAGGAGGTGACTATCCTCCCCAATGTCCGATATAAGACAAATGTCACTCGACTCACTTTGGGAGATGTCATTGCAGATGCCACATGTAATTTCACCGATGGCTCTTCATTGGCTCTTGTTGATCGGGAAATTGCCCCGAAAGAGATGCAAGTGAATTTGCAACTCTGCAAACAAGATCTGTTGGATTCTTGGGAGGCTTTGCAAATGGGTTTCTCTGCATACAAGGAGATCCCACAAAATTTCACCGATTACCTCCTGGCATATGTCGGAGAGAAAGTTGGTGCAGAGGCAGAGAATTACATTTGGACAGGTGATGCTGGAACATCCGGAGAATTCGGTGGTTTTAATGCAACTCTGATCAGCGAGACTGCATCGATTCCAGCCGGTCAGAAGATCAATGCCGGTTCAGCGGTCGCAGTTGATTCAACAAATGTCCTGGCTCGTTTGGGCGCAATGCTCGATGCTTTGCCACAGAGCGTGTACGGAAAGAATGATGTTCGTTTCTATGTCGCTCCGAATGTCGCTCGTGCGTACATGCGTGTACTCGGTGGATTTGCCTCCGGTGGAGTTGGCGCAAACGGATACCAAAATGAGGGATCTGTTGGTTTCAAGCCATTGAATTTCGATGGAATCGACATGGTAATGTGCCCCGGTCTGACCGCATCCACAATGCTCCTCACTCGCAAATCAAATCTGTTCTTTGGAACGGGTCTGATGAATGACTGGCAAGAGGCACGAGTGCTGGATATGGCTGACATCACCGGTTCAAACAATTATCGTGTGATCATGCGTTTCTCCGCTGGTACTCAAATTGGAATCATCGAGGATGTAGTATTGGATGGTCTCGGAGCATAAGTCTAACCACTAAAGCAAAGAGCCATGTCATGTACTATTTCAACGGCACGAACCGAGCCATGCAAAGACAAGATCGGTGGAATCAAGAGAGTGTGGTTTTCCACATTCTCTGACACCATCGCATGGGACACCACAACACCGGGAACAATTGCGATTGATTCCGCTGGAACAATTGCCGGGACGCAATATGATGTCCGTATGGCATCCGGTCTGACCAACACGATCACCAGCAGTCGGGAGAATGGGACAACATTTGTCACACAATCTCTCACTCTGCAACTGAAAGGATTGACCGCAACTGATGAGGCAGAGATCCTGGCATTGTCACGAGGACGATGGATCGTTGTCATCGAGGACAACAATGGATCGGGATGGGTAATCGGTCGGGAGTATGGTGCAGATGTCACCACCGGCACGGCTCAAACCGGAACGGCATTGGGTGACCTCTATGGATACACCATCACCATCGAGGGAATGGAGAGAGAGTTGCCATTGTACAACGCTGATCCATCAAGTCTGATCTCATAAAATTCAGCAACCACATCTGTTGTTGTTTAGGGGAGGAGGGAGCATTTGCTCCCTTTTTTTTTACATTTAGGGATGCCAATACCAAAACCCACACCCCAAGAGGATCAAAAATCATTCATGCAGAGATGCACCTCGGATGATGTCATGGTCAAGGAATATCCCAACAAACAACAACGGATTGCCGTTTGTTTCGTCCAATGGAGAGATGCTAAAATTCGCTAAATTTGTTTGATGCAAGTGTGGACAACATCGAGTGAGGGCAACACATGGAGATTCATGCCCCGGACAATCACCGATGCTGATTCAATCATTGCATGGGGTGAACGAGAACACACCGGAAAATCAGATCTTTTTTTCAATACCTTGACCGGAAACATCTCCGGATCATGGATTGTCATTTCAAATCGTGACATCCCCACATACAAGGAGGGAGAATTTGTGTATTTGCGTGTGTTCAAAGTAGGGACACCGGGAGGACTTGTTGAACAGATCAGAGAGCAACCATCCGAGATCCTGGCAAACATCACACACAACGATGCATTCAATAAGATCGTCACCGCATTTGATGAAGATGAGTTGTCGGAGGAGATATACCGGGGAAAGGTTCTGATCACCGATGAGACTCCGGATCTGAAATACTCCATTTATGCCGATGATCCGATGAGCGCACCTCCGAAACCAAATCGATCATGGCTGACAACTTAAAGCAATACCTCAAATCTCACCGGGTGGTGAAGATGAGTGCATATACCTCACCAAAGATCGAGGAGAATGCCAAAGGTGGGTATGTGAAATATGGTGCGAACGATGAGTATTATCAGCACCTCATCGATTTATTTCATACCTCACCAACCAACAATGCATCCATCCAGGGGATATCCGATCTCATCTATGGGGATGGTGTGGAGGTGAACATGGATGAGACCGATGTCAATGATTGGGCAATGTATCAATCATTGTTCAATGCCGATTGCATCCGGAAAGTATGCCACGATCTGAAATTGTTTGGACATGCATCATTCCAATGCACCTTTGAGGGAGGTCAACTGATCGCAGTCTCTCACATTGCAAGGGACACGATCCGACCAGGCATCTTGAATGAGGATGGTGAGATCGATTGTTTCTATTTCTGTTCGGATTGGAGCAAGGTTGGGAAAAGAGGATTTGAACTGCAAAAGATTCCAGCATACGGATATCAATCTGATGGTGATCAGTTTGCCATCTTGAGCATTGATTCGTATTCCGCTGGATCTGTTTATTTCACTCCGGTGGATTATCAAGGTGGGTTGCAGTATGCCGAATTGGAGGGAGAGATATCCAACTATCATCTCAATGCCATCCACAATGGTCTGGCTCCTGGTCTGTTGGTGAATTTCAACAACGGCATCCCGACCGAGGAGGAGCAAGATCAGATCGAGAGGGACATCAATTCCAAATGGGGTGGGTCATCCAATGCCGGTCGCACGATCATTGCATTCAACGATGACAAGGAAAAGAGCGCAACGATCGAACCGGTGCAGTTGTCGGATGCTCACAACTTATATGAATTCCTCTCATCGGAGTGCATGAGAAAAATCATGGTATCTCACCGGATTACCTCTCCAATGTTGTTGGGAATTAAGGACAACACCGGATTGGGCAACAATGCCGATGAATTGGAAAAGGCATCTATCCTCTTCAACAACTCGGTGATCAAGCCATTTCAAGATCTGATCATCGAGGGGATGCAATACATATTGCGTGACCAGGATCTCAAAGTTGACATATCATTCAAGACATCAAACCCATTCAAATCGAGTGAGGAAGATGCCGGAGATGTTGAGGTATCGTACACCGCACAACAGATCACCACCGCATTGGATGTGATTTCAAGGAATCAATCCGGTGAATTGACCGAATCTCAAGCCATGACCATTTTGGTCAGCATGTTGGGATTGACAAAGGATGTCGCAGAGCAGATGTTTCGATCCGAGGAGGTGCAGTTGGCATCCAACATGCCCAAATTGGAGGAGGAGGATGCACAATTTTGGGTTGATTACCTATCCGACAAGGGAGAGACCATCGATGAGGATGAATGGGAGTTGGTGCATGAGGAGGTGGTCGAAGATTACGACCAACCGGATTCCGATTTCTTCACCTTATTCAAACGATTTGCCGATCCGGATGCAAAGAGTGAGGATGATTCGGGGATCTATCGTGTGAGGTATCGGTACGATCCACCGGAGGAGACACGCAATGACAAAGGTGAGGTGGTCTCCAGGATTTTTTGTCGCACGATGGTAAGGAATGCCAAAGCCAATGTGATATATCGCAGAGATGACATCGACAAGATGAGCGATGCCGGTATCAATGGTGAATGGGCGAAGAAAGGACAATCCAAATACGACATTTGGAAATTCAAGGGAGGTGGTGGATGTTATCATCGTTGGGTGCGGATGGTATTCAAACGCAAAACCGACAAAGGAAAGGTGCGACCATTGGACGAATCCGAGAAAGGCACAACCGATCGGAACTTGGATAAGAATTACAATGAGATCCCCGGATCAACTGCGAAATCTGATGGTGTGCCGAATGCAAAACTCGAACCCAAAGGATACCAGGAAGCCATCACAAAGCCAAAGGACATGGATGATCGGGGATTTGTAACCAAAAAAGGATAACCGATGAGCGATGTTCTATTCATAAGGAGGGAAGATCTGTTGAGGTACACATCCATCGGTGGAAATGTGGATACTGACAAGATCATCCCACACATCAAGACCGCACAAGACCTCCACATCACTCCATTGTTGGGGACAAAGTTGTATCAGAAGATCGAGCAGATCATCACCGCTGGAACAACATCCGGAGTGTATTATGAACTCCTCACCGATTTCATCCAACCGGTGATCATCCACTATGCGATGAGTGAATTTCTGCAATTCCATGCATATGAGATCAGCAATGGAGGAGTGTTCCGGCACATTTCGGAGAATAGCACGACACCATCTCTTGATGAGGTGCTGATGTTGGTGCAGAAATCAAGGGACAATGGAGATCATTACCGCAAACGATTGATAGATCATCTGTGCTACTACACATCTAATTTTCCGGAGTACACCGAGAGCCAATTGGATGGGCAATATCCCACCAGCACCAGGAGATTAACACGATGGAGTTTCTGATATGAGTTGGGGAAAGATTTATTGCGACACAAATTGGGGTGAGAATAAGTATCGCACCGCTGGATCGATCATCAACGAGGCAACACCGGATTGTTTCCAATTCCCGGAGTTTGTCTCGTTCAAGGATCATGTCAGATCCGAGGGAGCGACATATGAAAAGATGCAATGTGGCATCGACATCCTCCTCTTTTTAGGGAGATCCATATCCATCACACCACAATCACCGGACAATCCAACATTCAGCGGAATTTTGGACACATACACCGGTGCAACGGCTGGATATAGCACAAGGAGATTGACCAACACATACACCGGAGGATTGATCCGGGTGCGGAGGTCAAGCGATGATGCGGAGCAAGATATTGGATACGATGCCAATGGAGAGGATTTGGATATCTCTGGTCTCCTTGCTTTTGTGAATGAGGATGTGGATGTGTACACATCTGACTTTTCAAGTACCGAGGACTTATCCGCAGGTAATGGAACGGGGGCAGCAGCCCAAAGTGTGGGAGGGGTAAACGATGCATATAAGTTTACTTTGAGTGGTGGTTCTACTTTTCATCTTGCATCTTTGCCGTCAGTTATGCCAGTTGGACAAGTTTTTAATGTAAGTTATGAGTACTACATTCCAAGTGGTCAAACAGTTAATGAAATAAAATTTATTGATAGTGGGTTATCATCACAATCAACACTCGACCAATGGGTAACGGTTAATGAAATAAATAAAACCTCAACGAGAGCAAGTTTGAGATTTTTTGCATCTGACGGGACAACTACAGTAGATGCCGATGGTGATGTGTTCTACCTCAAAAACATTGTCATAACCCAAACCACCGCAGACGGAGCGGTTACAACCTTCTACGACCAAAGCGGCAACGGCAACGATGCGACCAACTCGACCGAATCCGAGCAGCCTCTTGTGGTGAGTGGGGGGACATTGGTAGAGGAGAATAGCAAGGCGGCAGTTGAGTTCAGCGGAAACCCCGTATACCTTGACGCAAGTAGCGCAATTTCGGACGCATTTACGGGCAATTCTGTTTACCAAAAATTTGAAGTAGCGCAAGTAACAAGCACATCGAAGGGCGGCATTTTGTGCGCGAATACGGGGTACAGAAGTTTCTTTAATCCCCCCTCTTACGACTATGCAAATTTTCACAATCCTAACGGGTTGGAGGTTATCAGTTCCCTTAGTGTAGACCGAACGAATCAGTTTCTTTTTTCTGAATCATTTGACGCTAACACGGGCGGAGGGACATACGAACTTTATGGTAATGGTGCATTGGAAAGAAGCCAAGGAAGCGAAGGAACAAGCAACCTCGACACTCCGACAAGTGTACACATTGGACGCGACCCAATTGGCGGTTCGAGTGCTTATTTAGTTGGCAAAATTCAAGAAATCATTTTCTTTAACTCCGACCAATCAGCCAACCGAGGCACAGTTACAACGGGCGGAGGCACGGGCATCGAGGGGAACATTAACACCTATTTCGACATCGTATGAGTTGGTACATCGGAACACGCGAAGAGGTTGAGCAGTACAACGAGAAGGTAAACGAGGCCAAGGCGTACAAGGGGTCTATTACTTCCAACTGGGCGAACCCACGGCAACACCCTGACGGGAGCAAGTGGGCGATCGCTGCGAACAACTCCATCGAGCCACAAGAGGATTCAAATCTTATCTTTGAAGTTCAGCTCTCGGACGACTGGACGCCCGAGGTAGAACTCTAAAACATGGCGAACCTTTTCGACTCCGCGAGCTTGTTGCTCGTTGCATCTGCATTCAAATCAGCAAAAGCATACAGCGTAATACCGACGGACGGAGACGGAGACTTCACCTTCGCCAGAGCAGCGACATCCTCACGAACGAAGAGCGACGGCACGACGGAGACAGGCATCGCCACCAACGTCCCCGCCCTGCACTACGGCACAGCGGGAGACCCCGAGACGTGCCCATCCTTCCGCGTGGAGAACAGCACAGCAGCCGCCACCTTCACCCTCTCGGACATCGTAACGAAGGGAATCTTGACGGGCGACAGCGGCACGCTGATGCTCGAGGGCAAGCTGCCGGACAGCGTGACGGGGTTCATCGACATCGGCTTGAGCTCCGACTTCAACAACAACCGCATCAGAACCCTCAATACAGGCTTCAGCATCGTGCAGGCACCCTCGGGAGTGGTCTCCTCGGATGGGACGATCTTCGACAGCGATGGCACGCATATCGTGACAAGGATCGCGGTCTCATGGAGTGGAGCAGGGGAGGCGGCAAGCGCGACCCCGACGATCCTGATGAGCCAGAACGGAGAGACCAAGACGCACAGCATCACCGAGTGGAACGATGCGAGCTACTTCGACGAGATACGCATCACAGGGAAGAGCAGCGACGACAGCGACGAGATCAAGGTCTTCGCTTTATGGGACAGCGCCCTGACGCAGACAGAACTCAACACGATCACAAGTGGCAGCTAAAAGCGACGAGATACGCCTCCACCTCATCAGGGAGCAGGAGGACGAGTGGCAGACGACAGGACGCCTTGAAGACCGCAACGGCATCGAGCTCGCCAAAACCCTCGAGCTGCCGTGGAGGAACAACGAGCGCAACATCTCCCGAATCCCGGGCGGTATTTATCCAGTCATCAAGCACATCAGCCCCAAGTTCGGGCAGTCCTTTTGGCTTCAAGACACGGGCAGCCGTTCCCAGATACTAATTCACGCGGGAAATTATCACAGAGATACCCACGGATGCATCCTTGTGGGTGAGGGACTTAAGGATATAAACAACGACGGCCACCTCGATGTGTACAACTCCCGCAACACAATCACCAAGTTGCTGCGGGCTTTGCCTCGTAAATTTGCAATGAAGATCACGACAATCGGAAAAGATGAAGTTCGACCTTGACGAGATAGGCATCAACATCGGCCTGATGATAGGCGGCTTCTTTGGCTCTCTTATCACCATTAAGAAGAAGCGCGACCTGAAGGAGCAGCTCCTCTCCGTAGTCACCGGCACAATGTCGGCCAACTACCTCGCCCCTGTTCTCATCGACTGGCTGAACTTGACGGGCTCTTCACAATACGGCACCGCCTTCATCGTTGGCTTCGGTGGCCTGAAGATGGTCGAGGCCTTTTATCACAAGTTCTTCGATAAGGTCACCAAGTGAACAAGCAGCGATTCATCGGGGAGCTCATTCAATGGCTTGTGATCGCCCTGCTTGCCTTCGCCATGTTCGCGTGGATTGAGATCAGGTTCTTCCTCCCGACCCTTGAGCGCGACATCGAGA
>Ga0208644_1000611_pt1 | contig 31531 bp, 36 predicted proteins | sample VirMetDEL_Nov_18_FD_184517 | JGI IMG/M metagenome (GOLD analysis project Ga0208644, IMG submission 184517) | Aqueous microbial communities from the Delaware River and Bay under freshwater to marine salinity gradient to study organic matter... | ecosystem: Environmental > Aquatic > Marine >...
CTGACGATTCTGAGGTAACATGGCATTACCCGGTTGGTGACGCCAGTGCGGATATCACCAACTATGTTACATATAACTATTTAGAGGATAACTGGACAATCGGAACACTGGACCGGGGGGCATACATCCATGCTCCAACGAAAGAGTATCCGGTTGCGGCGTCAAACAGCCTGTCAGACATAGACAACAACTTTCTGTACCTGCATGAGTTTGGGCACAGCGCTGACGGTGATCCTCTAAACGCCTTTGTAGCTTCTGGGGGAATTGGCTTGGGCGATGGCGAGTCATTCATGTCGATAAGGCGCGTGATACCGGATTTTACCTTCCGGGGCACAACCTCTGCCGCAGACTTGTCAATGGAGGTTCTTGGCAAGGATTTCCCGCTCAACACAGAAACAGTGCTGGATACAGCATCAATAGATAACACCACGGGCCAGTATCATTTGCGAGCCAGAGCTAGAGAAGTGATCGTCAAGATCAACACGAATGGCTCGGATTACGGCTGGACGTTGGGGGATTTGCGCTTTGACATACGCACGGACGGTCGCCGCTAATGCCTAGATATACGACATTGCCGGTAGCGACCCGCGAGTATGAGCAACAGAATGAGCAGGTTGCGCGCAGGACGATAGAGCAGTCCTTGCAGGACATCTCCAGCACGGTCGAGGGCAATACAAACAAGACCAACAAGGACTCATCACTGGCCTTGCGCCGGTTCCAGTTCCTGTTAATGGGGGCGAGTAGTGGCTGACGTAATCAAGGTATTGGGTCAGTCGGCTCCCGCGGCAACCACGACAACCACCTTGTACACGGTGCCGAACCTCAATCAAACCACCGTTAGCTCGCTGGTTATCTGCAACAGAACAGGCGGCGCCCTCACTTATCGCGTGAGCGTGCATGTTGCGGATGCGGCGGCTGACGACAAGCAGTATCTATATTACGACAAGACCCTTGCGGCAAACGAGACATTCTCTGCCGTGCTAGGGCTGACTCTCAATCAAAGCGACGTGGTCAAGGTGTATGCGAGTAACACCGGCCTTAGCTTTAACATGTTTGGTGTAGAGACAAGCTAATGAATCAATACCCAGCGAAACCGATAATGGACGAAATGGCGAAGTATGGCCGCTACGGCGATACCATGCTGGTCCATATGAACCCCGTGGAAGTAGCGGGGATTGCGTCCTTGGTTCCCGGCGGAAAGCTGACCACAAACCCCGTCACAGGACAGCCAGAGGCGTTTCTCCCCCTGCTGTTTGGTCTTGCTGGTGGAGCGTTTGGCCTCGGCACGCTGGGCACGGCGGCTCTGACCGGAATCGGCACGGCGGCGGTAACGGGCGATCTCAAGCGCGGATTGCTAGCTGGCCTGACCTCTGGCTTGACAGCGGGAATCGGCGAAGGGCTTGCGGAGGGTCTTGATGTCGCTACAGAGGGCGTGGATGCAGTCGCTACCGGCGCAGAGGTGGCCAGTCAGGCCGTAACAGATGCTTCTACTCAGGGATTGGCTGGCTTGACGGATTATACGGGTCAAGCCGCTGATATGGCCCAGAAGATTTCAGATGTCGGCGGTTATGCGCCCGTTGACTATATGGCTCAGGCGCAAAGCATTGCAGACACTACCGCTCAGGCAGTAGCTCCTGCGGTAAGAGCGCCCAATATGAGCGATCAGATATTTGGCTCCGCAGAAGGCATCGTCCAAGAGGGGATTGGAAAGCTCGGAACCAGCGGACAGCTTGTCGGCGCAATGACAGCCGAGGGCGTGTCCCAGCAAATGCAGACCCAGCAGGACTTTGAGCGCCAGCAAGCGGCTAGGCGGGAAGAGTCAGAGGCCAAAAAGATGCAGGCATACGATGACCTGCAAGGCGCCTATGCAATGGCACAGCCCGGAGCACAGCGTGGCTATAGCCCATATCGCTCCATGATGAGCAGAAACACTCCCCCGCCATTTGTCCCCGGCATGCAGGAGGGCGGGGTGGTTAATACAAACGGCATCGACGTTCCCGGCATGACGAGTTTTGAGGCTTGGTTGGCTGGCCCCGGAGCAATGTATGCTTCAGATCCTACTGATGCTCAGTATGCGGCGTATGCGGCGTTTTTGTCAGGAACCGGCACAGGCACCACAGACACTACGGGCACCACAGACACCACAGACACCACAGGCACCACAGATACCATAAGCACTCCGGCCCCTATTAGCACGGTCCCGAGCGAGGATGAGGTCCGCGTTCTTAATATCGCAGGCAGGGGAGATATCTTAGGTCGGGAAGACCAGCTAATTCTTGAGGGATACTACAACCGACTTGCTTTGGCGAACCAGCAGGCAGATGAGGCGGACGCGGCTGTTGCGGCAGAGGAAAACACGCTTTACATCCCAGAAGGGGCGACCAATGCAGAGGCATTGCAGGCACTCCGGCAGGCAAACTTGGTCCCAACAGATGCCTACAACTGGCTCATGCGTCACTACCGGGAAAGCGGCACGGGTGACAGCCAATACTTTGCAAGTGAAAATTTCCCCGGCGTCGAAGAGTGGCTTGCAAGCACGGACTTTAACGAGGAAAACAAGAACTATCTGCGCCAGATTTTGCCTTTGATCCAGCAAGGCGCGACAACCGGCATTCCTCTGACCGGCGGAGCGGGTAGCGTTGAGGACATTGTTGCGTACAACCCATTCGGCGGGACGTATTACGGCGGAGGCGCCAACCCCGGATATGGCGGCTTAGACCCCGTAACCATCCAGAAAAATCTGCGCGGCGGCGTATCCGTAGCCCCACCAAGGGACTACATGCCCGGTTTTGAGCCGGAGTTCAGCTACTTCCAAGAAGACCCGAACAGGCTTGACATCCCGAGTCGCGCATTTAGACCAACCGCAAGGCGATTCTTTAACTATGGCGAGGGTTACTTTGACCCAATCATGGAAGAGCAGGCTTATCTTGATCAGCTTGCCGAGTACTACACCAAGCTGGGCGGCTATGGCCCAGAATCTGTGACCTACCCGACCGAGACGGATTCTACAGAAGATGATCCAGACAATGTCGGTGGTGACGACACCACTGGCGGTGGTGGCGACACGACTCAGGCGCCGACGATCACTAGAGATGAAATTAACGCTCTTTATCAGGAGTTGTTCGGTCGGGACGCTTTGGACGCCGGGGCCAACTACTGGATGAGCGAGGTTGTCAGCGGGAATGTGTCCAAGGATAAGCTCCGAGAGGCGCTTATTGCTAGTGCGCAAGGTTCTGACCGCGAGTACTACGAGCAGAATGTGCTTGGTCAGGGCGGTGACGATACCACCACCACCACCGGAGGCGGAGAAACTGGTGGCGGTCTGGTGAGCAGGTCGCAAATTGATGCCCTTTATCAGGAGCTGTTTGGCAGAAACGCTCAAGATGCGGGGGCCAACTACTGGATGGATCAGGTAAACAGCGGAAACATTGCCGTTGACGACTTGAGAGAAGCGCTGATTTCCGGGGCGCAAGGCTCTGACCGCGAGTACTATGAAAAGAATGTCCTTGGTCAGGGCGGTGACACCACCACAACCGACACCACTGGCGGCGGAGACACCACTGGCGGCGTAGGTGATGGTGGAGAAGCCGCCACAAATTACGGCTCGTATGGAAACCCGCTAACCACATACTCCAGCGCACAAAGAGACAATTACATATACCGAATGCTGGACGTATCAGGGATGGGCGGCGACTACGATCCCGTGGAGGGCGGCAAGCTATCTGGGCAAGAGCGGGGGGCGCAGAAAGAGCGTGCCAAGCTGGTAGTGCGAGATATGTTCAACAGGTATCTCGGCAGGGAGCCTGATAGAGAGGCAAGTGAATACTACGCAGAGCAAATACTGAAGGGCAACTCGCTCAAGGTTTCCGCAAGAAACTTTGACAGGGTGGTCAGGGAAATTATGAACTCTCCCGAAGGCCAAGCATACGCCGCGGCGGTAGAGGCCGGAACAGCCAATATCCCAGACAGGACGATGCCCGGAGGCAACTATACCTACACCGACATCGACGCATGGATGTCTGGCGACCCCGCCTCAAAGCTACCGGACCTTGACCCGACTCCAGACTCGGAGGGTTACTACAGCCCCGCAAATGCACGCGACGTAGACCCGTTCTTGTGGTCGAAGCGCGGCTCTTTTTCTGGCTACAAGGTCAAGGCAGACTCCAAGGCAGAAATACCTGTCAGTGATTTTGCCAGCACTCTGGCCGGCCAAACTGGGCGCTATGGCGGTCGAATGATTTTTGACCCAGAAACCGGAACGATATACGAAGGCATTACCGATGACATGTCTCAGGCAGAGCGCGATGCGTTTACGGCCGGCATTGAAGACATGAGAAGCAAAAATTCACTTCCTATGGGTATAGACCCGAGCCTGATGACTGATGTAGAAAAAATACGAAGCAAGTCGCTTTATGGAGGTCTTGGTAGAACCGATTACAGAATCGGTAACACCCATTACTTTGTTGATGATGAAGGGAATATCGTAAGCTACCAGATTAAACCAGTTAAGTACAGCAATACGCCGAAATTCAAGGGCATGAACAAGGGTGGCACCGTGCCGCTGAGAACCTCTATGGGCGAAACCGAGGTGACGGCTGGCGGTATTGCAAATGTGCCCACCGAGTTCACAGCATCCATGCCATCTGAGCAGGAGTTCAGCATGGTAGCGGCGGCAGTGCTTGGCCGGCTAGAAAACCCCGACCCTATTATTGACATGTTTGTTAAAAAATACGGGCCTGAAATGTTCCAGCGGGTTCGCGAATTTGTCTTACAGAATGTAGCGCCCAACGCTCAGACGGAGGGGATGATCCGCGGCCAAGGCGGTGGTATGGATGACAAGGTTCCCGGCATGATCGGAGATCAACAGCCTGTCGCTGTTTCGCCGGGAGAATTTATTGTCCCTGCTGATGTCGTGTCAGGATTAGGCGATGGAAGCTCTGACGCTGGAGCGGAAAAGCTAGACCAGATGATGGACCGAGTCAGAATGGCTCGCGGCGGTAACACAAAACAAGCCCCGTCTATTGACGCAGATAGAATGATGCCTGCATGAAAATAAGCCTAGTGCCGCTGGAACACGCTTCCATTGCTTGGAATCAAGCGAGGCACTGGCTTGAGCCGGCTGTAGAGACTGCCAACGGTCGATGGACGATGGAGCATCTTTGCGCGGCGGTGATGATGGGTAATACTCAGCTCTGGATTGCATTTGATGATGAAAAGGTCTGGGGCGCAGTAACCACGGAGGTCACTCGATACCCTGCAAGGACGATGCTTTCGATGCATTTTTTGGGTGGAGAGAGCTTTGAAGACTGGTATGGCGACATGCTTGATAACTTGACTCGATATGCCAAGGACGCAGGGTGCGACGGCATAGAGGGTATAGCCCGCTTCGGTTTCTGGAAGTGGCTGAAGGACGACGGATTTAATAAAACATCTGCATTTTATGAAAAGGAGATAGTGTGAGCGCGTTTAGCTTGCGTTTAATGGAGCACAGAGACGCTCCACTGGTTGCCAAGTTGCTGTCTATGTACTTGAGTTCCTCTAAGTATGCAAACCGCGTCCTTAGCGCAGAAAAACTGCCAATGACTATCTTTAATGTAATAGAGCTAGACCAAAACTTAGGTTTGGTTGTTGATGACAACTCAGGCGTGGGAAGAGGCGCGTTTCTTGGGGGGTTGTTTTCTAATCCCCTCTTTGATGGGGATGACGCTCTGGAGTACGGATTTGCGCTAGACCCAGAAATGAGACAGCACACAAGAGAGGCGACAAAAGCGGTGATTCGTGCGTTTGAGGATTGGGCTAAAGAAAAAGGGGCGATGGAAGTTAAGTACACCATCGGCTCAGGGATTCCCGGCAAGACGCTGGAAAGTATTTTTGATGAAACTGGATACGAGCGATTTGGATATTGCGCTCGTAAGGAGATATAAATGTGCGGCGGAGGCGGATCGTCCGGACCAACTGAGTCAACAGTAACCCAAACAAATCTGCCTGAGTACGCAGAACCCTACTACCGCGACCTATTAGCCCGAACAGGCTATGAGAGTGCGGTTCCGTACCAGACGTTCCGAGGCCCGCGCCTTGAGTACTTCCGCCCGGAAGAGCAGACAGCCATGCGTCGGATGCGTGATCTGGGCATGTCGGGTACTCCAGTCGAGCTTGAAATGGCCGGGCAAATAGCGGCCCAGACAGGACTCGGCAACCCTTACGCAGAGACCATGCTGGAGACAACAATGCGGGCGCAAGAAATGCCCGGATACGCCAGCACATTTAGGCAAGGAAATGTTTATAGCGGGTACCAACCTCAGTTCATGACTGACCAAGGCGTCATGCAGGCGTACATGAACCCTTATACCAAACTTGTCACAGACCCGATGGTTCGCGAGGCACGCCGTCAATCAGAGATTAGCGGCCAACAGCTTGGTTTGCAGTCTGCTGGCATTGGTGGTCTGGGCGGCTACCGCGAGGCCATCATGCAGGCAGAGCGGGAGAAAAACCTCCAACAGCAGATCGGCGATATCTACGGAGCTGGATTACAGCAGGCGTACCAGCAGGCAACGGGCGCATACCAGTTTGGCGAGCAGGCCAGACAGCAGGCGGCGGGCATGGGTATGGATGCCGCAAGAATCGAGCAGGCTGGTCGCATTGCAGAAGAGCAAGCTAGAAGCCGTGCCGCAGAGATGAACTTTGCGCAAGCCCAGAGAGCGGCGCAACTTGGCCAGTCGGCTTATGCGCAGTTGCTGGGCGGAGAACAGCAAAGGCTGGCTTCGGCTGGCATGCTCGGCGACTTTGTCGGACAGCGCCAGCAGATGGAGCTGGAGCGGCTCAGGGCTATGCAGACTGCGGGGCAGATCGAGAGAGAACTGCGCCAGCGCGGTCTGGATATCGGGTACTCCGACTTCCTTCGCCAGCAGGCGTACCCAAGAGAGAATCTGGCGTTCTACAGCTCTATGTTGCAGGGCATACCGATTGCGCCGGGACAGATATCACAATCATATGGCATCACCCCGTCCATGACCCAGCAGTTGCTGGGCGCCGGTATCGCGGGTGTTGGCCTGTACAACGCATTTCGATAGGGGCTAGCTGATGAATATCCTTGAGCAAGAAGACCTCATCAAGGGACTGCCAGATCAAGCCCTAATGAAGGAGGCGTCAGCGCCCAGCGGTCAGGTTCCCCAGTTTCTGGTTATCTCTGAGATCAAGCGCCGCAGTGACATGCGTAAGCGCTTTGAGCAACAACAGCAACCAGATGGCACCGTTAAAGACCAGATTGTGATGGAGGCGATGGGTATCGGGGGCGTGATGCCGCCGCAGATGGCTTCTGCGCCTCAGCCAATGGGTCCAGCAGGGGCGCCCCCGATGGGTGCTATGCCACCCCCTATGGGCGGTATGCCTCCGCAGGGAGCACCTCCAATGGCTCCCCCCATGCCACAGGGAATGCCTCCGATGCCGCAGGGCGGTATAGCGTCTGCTCCACAGGCTATGCCCCCGATGGGTATGGCGCAAGGCGGGATAGTGCAGATGCAGACTGGCGGCGCTCTTCCTGCTGGTCAATATCGCCTTTTTGATGGATCAACTATTGCCGAAAAGATGGCGGAGTTGTTGAACAGGGTCCGCAGAGGGGAGCTTGCTTACGCTGATGTGCTTGCAAACATTTCCTCACTGCCCGCCTCAGAGGCTCGGGATATGGCGTTAAGCTATGTTCAGTCCGAAGCTGGAGGCAAGCGCGCTCCCAACCCCGAATCCAAATTCAGGATGGATGAGGGGATGTTTGGCTACTCAGACAGAGATGCCCGAGTTATGGGGACGATGGAGTCGCCACTACCCGACAGAGAAAGTTACCCCGCTGGCAAGCAGGGTCGCGAGCTTTTTGAAAGGGAGTTCATGGATACCTTGAACGCCAATGATGCGATCTTTTACGGGCAAAACGCCATCGCGCCTGATGCCTCGGAAACGGATCAGGGCATTATGGCAAATCTGGGCATGCCAACTAGAGAGCAGGGGCAAGCCGCAGATCGCTCAAGAATAGAACGTATCAGAGGGAAACTCAGCCCCCCTATCGGGCCTATGGGCGCTATTGACGTGGATAGCGGAATTGCAAGCATGGTCAGTGAGCGTGCGCCAAGGTCAACAACTGCATTTGATTTTCTGAGCATGAAAGGCAGTGACTTCGGGCCACTGCCAGAAGGCAAGACAGTAGGACCAAGCCCGTTTGAGCGCTTGGTGCCGGAAGGAGGCCCGTATGCGCGACAGCTTGCAAGCGAGCTGAACGAAATCGAAGACCTGACGCTATACGGAATGCTTACCGCTGACGAAAAGGATCAGAAAGTGGCGGACCTGTTTGGCACCGGGTTTGGCGGGGCAGACTACTCTCAAGTCACACCTTCTGACGTGTATCGAACAGCAGGGTCGGGCGCCAAGGAGGGGACTGAAGAGACCCCTGTGGGCAGGGCTGTCAGCGAGCTATCGAACTACCCATCTCTTGATGAAAGCAATCCATTTATGGAGCAGATACAAGGGACTTTAGATGCGGCTAGAAAGATTACTGGCGACATCTCAGTGCAAGGCAAAAGCAAGATACAGACCCAGCCTGCACCAGCAAGCAAAGCGCCATCAGACGCAGACATGCCTGCTCTTGACTTCTCAGACCTAATAGCCGAAAGCAAGCAACAGGCTCTGGCCAACGCAGTGATACAGCTTGGCGCTGGCGTTTTGTCTGGTGACGTAGCGAAGGGGCTGTCTGCCGCAGGCGCCGCCGCTATGGAGGGCACTGCCGACGCCAGAGCGCTGGATATGAGGCGCCGTCTGGCTGAGTACCAAGCAGGCCGCGAAGACATCCGTAGAGGCGACGAGGCAACCCGATACAAAGAGGGGATGGATCTCAAGCGCGAGCAGTTTGATACGAGGCTCCAGTTTGACATGGCAAAATTGGACGCTGAGATAGATCAAAGCAACGAGGTAACTCGTAGGTCGCTCATCAACAGCATCCCAGATTTAATCAGGGAGGCAAATGACGAGATCACTAGGCTTCAGCAGTTTGGCTCGGACGAGGCGGCACTTTCAAGGATTACTGACCTGCAAGATCGGATAGAGTCGCTGTACAAGCAATACGAGAAGTATTCCACGATGCCATCTAGAGGGAAAAATCGCTTCAGCGGTTATTCACTTGTAGGCCAGAGGTAAGGGTAATCCATGCCCGTATCAGAAGTTCGCGTTCCTGACGGAAGGGTATTTGAAATATCTCACCCAGAAGGTGCCAGCAAAGAAGAGATATTCGCCTTTGCAGAGTATCAGTATCTTCAGTTTGAAGAGCCTCCAGAGAGGACGATGCCGGTTGCTCCCCCTGTCGAGGAGGAGGAAGATACTGGCATGCTCTCCGATATTGCGGAGTTCGGCCAGCGGACTCTTGGGGCGGCAGGCAGAATACTGGGTCAAGCCCCGGCTGGCTTGCAGTCTATGTTCCGCGAGGGCATGGAAGAAGACGAGGAGCTTGTCGAGCGCAATCGCGCCATAGAAGAAAGCATCCGGAGCGGCCTCGGCTATGACGATGAGTATGACGACTCAACCCTTGGGCTAGCCGCAGATGTCACCGGATCAGTACTGGGCTTTGGCGGCACCACTTTAGCCGGCGCGGCTTTGGGCAGTGTTGTTCCGGGCGTCGGCACGCTTGTCGGGGGCGTGCTGGGCTTGGGTTCGGGTATATTGCTGGGTGCAGGATCAAATGTGGCTCGCGGCATGGAAGAAGCGGCGAGGCAGGTTGAGCGCGGCGAAATTGTTAGCGATGCGGACTACGAGGCGGCAAGTACAAGACTGGCGGCGATTGGCGCCTCCGAAGGACTGCCGTTTATTGGCCCCACGTTCAGAGTATTGCGCCGTATATCAGGAGCCGCGGCTAAAAACCCCAAGGCGGTAGAGACGCTGGGGGATTATATTCGTAGTGCGGCTTTGCAGGGCACGGAGGAGGCGGCTCAGGAAGCGCTTGCCGGTATAGCCACAGATGCTGTACTAAAAGAATACATCAACCCAGACATAGAGATTGGTGACTCGCTCGGTATTGACCTAGTTGCAGGCGGCACGGCGGGAGCGCTTTTTGACGTGGCGATCAATCTTGCGACCCGCAGAAGGCGAGCGCCCACCGCTGTAGATGAGGAAATCAAGCCGTTCCGAGAGGAGCTGATTGCTGAGGAGGCGGCGCTACGCGAAAACATTGAGTCCTCTGAGGAGGCAAGGCGCGAGCGGATGGGCGAGCTTGCCCGTATGCCAGTAATTCCCGCCGAAACGGGCGAAGTAATACTTCCTGAGCTGTTAGAGGCAGGCAGGGCGCTTGTTGAGCCATCACCAGCCGAGATGAAGGTGCTGGAAAAGCGCCGGACAGGGGAAGAGTTGACAAGCGCCGAAAGGCGCATCCTGAGAGAATACAAACAGCGCGTCCCTGACGCCGATGCATACAATGAGATTGCTAGACGGGTTGTGCGCCAAATGGGCGATCAATTCCCCGTTGAGCCAGAGTTTTATCTAGACGATCAAGTTGACGGCATGCCCGGAATGGTGGCCATCAGAGACGGTAGCGGCAGGATGTATGGCTCTCCTCTCCGCGCAGATATGGCCCCCAAGCTACAGCCTGCTGTCGCCGCGCTCAACGCACAGACCGTTGAAGAAAACATATTCCAAAGCAACCGAACGGCAATCGCCGAGTCCAAAGAGCAGTACTCGCCAGATCAAATTCAAACACTCCAGCGGCTTGGCCGCATAGCGCTTGGGCCAGAGTCCCTTTCGTATTCGTCAGAGGCCGCAGACTATGCTGGCGGCACTACGGTTGAGAATGGGTTTATCCCGCATCTCTCGGCAGAAAAGGCGCTTGAGGCAAATATACCCCGAAGCAAGCAGACCGTCTCCCAGCGCATCAACATCCGCCGCCTTAAAGAAGGCAAAAGCCCCACAAGGAGATTTGCCCTAAGCGAAATAAGGCGGGAGATCGGCAAAGATGTTGGACGGCTGGCAGAATATGAGGCAGGCGCGTTTGACGTAGACACGTTCAGAGCACTGCCGATGCCGGTGCAGGGCAAATTTGCCGTTGTCCCAGAGCGCATGAACGCTAACGGCGTTATGGAAGCGTCGGGAGAAACGCTGTTTGATCGCCCCCCAACAAAAGCAGAAAGGCAGGCGGCAAGGGAGGCAGGCAGGAGTATTCCAGCGCGGGTGCCATTTCAGTCCGCTCAGGATGCGGCTAACTTTGCGAGAGAGGCAAATCTTGCGAAAGGCGGCGCATACATCCCAAGCCAAGAAATTATGGGCGACCCTGACTTCAGTATTGAAAAGATACAGGAGTTGCTTGACGGGAAAAACATATCCTCCGACATTAACTCGCCAGAAATCAAGGCGCTTGCCTCGCGGTTTACTGGCAACAAGTTAAGAAAAGACCAAACGATTGGCGATATGACCGCTGGTGAGCGGCAGTTGTTTTACCAGAAATTGCGCCAACTACCCCGATTCACTTCTCCCACCAAGATCCCTTTATTTAAACTGCGAGCCAGACCGACCGCAGAGCCAATTGTGGAAGAGCAGGCCCAAACTGAAGTGCTCGGGTTGCCATCACCGGCAGTCCCGCAGGGGATGGATGCGGCCACAAAGGGCATGCTGGAGCGTGCCCTTGAGTCCAGACTAAGGCAACTTGGCCTGACAGATTACAAGACAATGGTCACGAACACACTGAAGGCGGTTGCTCGGGACGCGGACGGCAACGTCTATATGCGTAGCCTGCCAGAAGATCAGGCCGCAGGCGCTCTTGCTGAGGGCGGTATCAGTGTGGACGGCGCTCGCGTTATCCAAATTGCTGTTGACAACATCATGGCAAGAAAGGTCAAGCCCGATGACCTTGAGGCGGCTGTGGTCGATGTGCTCAACCATGAAGTGGTTCACGCTCTCCGCGAGCTTGATGTCATTACGGAGCAAGAGCTACGCTTGTTACAGAGGCTTTCTTCTCGCTACCGCAAGACATCCACCGGACAGACCTACGCCGACTGGGCGATTGAAACATATGGCGATACAGAATCAGACGTAAACATCGCCGAAGAAGCAATCGCAGAGATGATTCGAGATGCTATTTCAGGGCGCGTCATTATTGACAATAAGCCAGCAGTAGTATCAGGCAAGCCACGGTCAATCATCAACAAGATCATCAAGTTCTTCAAAGGTCTGATTGGCGTAGCGCAGGATGTTGATCCCGACTACACGTCCTTCACTCAGTTCATGAATGATCTTGAGTCGGGCCAGATCGGAGCGAGAGAAAGGGGGCCAATTAGGACTCTGTACAGGCTAGAGCGGGGAACGGGCCAGTTTATCGACCGGCCAGCGCCATTGCGCACTCAAAGGCAGGTGGAGACCTATGAGATTGAGACCCCGACAGGCCGCACCGTTATTGAAACAGACTCCCCCCAAGCGGCTGAAAGAGCGGCTGAGGCGATGGGTGGCACTGCCACGCAAACTGCGCGAGCGGGTGATCTCATGGAGGAGGCCGGACTTGGCGACATGATGCTGAGTCGTCGTGCCGACATGAAGCATGGAATTCCCAGAGAGTACATTGTCTCGTCGAAGGGGCAAGTGTCTGGCAAGCCGGCACTGCCAAAGGCAATTAACCCCAACAACGGCGAGGCTCAGGCCCAGAAGCTGGCTGAGCTGGCAGAGCGGCACCCAGACCCGCTAGCCAGCAAGGCCGCATGGCTTAAATTTGAGCGCGACCTTCTAGGTGACAATGAAACCCCGTCAGCGCCAACAGGGTTAATCGACCTGTACAACGACATGGATTCTTGGGTTGACAGGCACGAACAGCTCACCCCAGAACAACTCACCGCCGCAGGCGAGGGGTTTGAGCTGGTGGAGGATATGAGCAAAGCCTATGAAAGCGGCGATGCCACCGTGGACACGACAGGAAAGTTGATGCTGTGGGGCATGCTGTCCCGAATGCTGTCAGCGCACCCACATGAATCTGCGTTTCTTGATGCCGCTGTAGACCGGAAGCTATCTGAATTTATTAAAAGAGCAACCGAGCGGGAGTGGACTCAAGCTGACATTGACGAGTATCTTGAGTGGTCTGATACGGTTATTCCGGACTTTGCTCCGTCCAAGCAAGGCACATCCAATCTCCGCGCCTTTGGCAAGACGTTCCTGCCAAAAATGTCAAAGCGCATGCCGAGCGGCAAGTCCGCCTTGGAAGAGTTGCATGACCTTATAGCTGACAAGTCTGTGCCAACAAGCGATATCCGGGCCAAGTACTACGGCTTGAATCAGGGCATGGGCATACAGAATAAAGTGCTTTCATTTGTCCTCCTCATGACCGGCAGAAAAGATGTTGTAATCCTAGACCGCATACAGATCAACTCCATGTGGGATGCCGGTCGGTTCGGGAAGTTGATATATGACGATGTGGCCAGCCTTTTTGAGGGCGCTCACGGTCTGGCAAGGTATGAAGCACTGGAGCGCTCGTTGGCGAGCAGGATACAAGGGCTTTATGACAGAATTGGTAGGCCAGAGGATGCGTCTGTTGGCCGCTATCATTGGGAGAGCTGGGTAAGAGACTCGGGTCAGGTCGTGTCTCATCCGACAATAAAGGGGCTGATTAGGGAGACTAGGGAAGATCAGCCGCTGGCCAGCTCTTATGCAGACATAGGCGCGCCAGAGGGGCGGTTCCATCAATTTGCATTTGGCTCTGTTTATGCGCGTGACGCAGACGGCACCCCGTATATCATGTACGCAGACAGTAATGGCGTCCCGTATAGGTTCGGACTAAAACGATTCAAGGACTTCTTGGATCAGATAAAAAAGCCGGCTAGCGGAGTCATTCCTGCTAAATTTAGCGTAAAATCATACAGGGACGCCGGCTACCCGTGGTATCAGTCAGAGGAAGTAAATCGTGAAAGACTCGACCAGATCATCCAAGATTTCTCAGAAGGAGCAACGTCTACAGAGGCGGCTGTTTCAGACGCTGTTAAATCTGAAGCAGAAGCCGATGTCTCCGGACAGCGACCTCGCGATGAAGACATCTTCGGTCAAGACCGCATCGCCTTCTCTCGCCGAGCGGCAGACAGGAATGTAGAGCAGTCAAGCAACGAGGCTATGGCGGACGTTGCTGAGTATGTAACAGAAACAAGCCCTGATGCCGCAGGAATGGCGACAATTGAAGCAGGCCCAATGGCCTACTCAATCAACTCAGGATTCGCAGATCAAAACGGGTACGCCCCGACCTTCACCACGCCATCCCGATCTTGGTTTCAGAAGATCGTCTTCCAAGTGCAAGACAAACTAACCGACCTCAAGTCCATAGAGGATGCGATTAACGAAAACAGAAAGGCCAGAGGGCTTCGCCCGCTCAAGGCGGCAGAAAGCGCGTACACCGGAGAGGAGACGCTTCCCGGCAAGATTGGCGAGTTTGACCGGCGATTCAAGAGCAACGAGCTGGAGCCGTTACTCAAGGATATGGCGGACAGCGATGTCACACTGGATCAGATGGATGAGTTCTTGGTGTTGCGTCACGCGGTGGAGCGCAACGACCGTGTTCGCAAGATAAACCCAGCAATACCCGATGCAGGCTCCGGCAAGTGGGCGGGTCAGGAGCTTACTGACCAATATGTTAAGAACAAGATGTTGTCTGACTTCGGCATGAAGTGGAACGACAGCAAGGGCGAGTGGGAGGGTGGCAACGAGCGAGGCCGTACTTTGTCCAGACTGGCCTCCCGCGTTGATAAGATCAACAGCACGACGCTAGCGATTAGCCGCAAGGGCGAGTTGATCACCGAGCAGGAGCGTGAGTTTCTGGACGGCTTCTTTAAATACTACACTCCATTGCGAGGCATCGCTCAGGACGAGGACATTGCGGCGGAGACAGATGAAAGGACCGCTGGCTCTGGCGGCACACTGAGCATTGTTGGCAAGGAAGTAAAGCGCCTGATTGGCCGCAAGACTGAGGCGATATCGCCCTTAGCGACCATAGTCACAATGCGAGGCACGCAGGCGGCTAGGGCGGTCAAGAACACGTCGTTTGGCAAGCGGTTGATCAAACTGATACAAGAAAACCCAAACAATGACGTGTGGCAGTTAATATCTCCGGAAGACCCTAAATACAAGACGGCGTTTGATTCGTCTTACACTTACGTCGGCCCAGACAGGTCACGATACGGCCAGAAAAAAAGCGATATATCTGGGGAGTCAGACAAAAAGAACTGGGTCAAGCGGGTGCGGGTGGTTCAAGACCCGGTGTTTAACCCTACTGGTCAGGAGTTGTTAGGAGTAAAGGTTGACGGCCAGCAGTACTACGTCTTCTTCCAGAATCCCGAACTTCGCAAGGCGGCAATAAACCTTGACGCCCAGAGCGTCGGATATTTGGTGGAGAAATTGAACGGGTTTACCCGCTTCATGTCATACGTCAACACCAGCCTCAACCCAGAATTTGTCATGGGTAACTTCCCTCGCGACATCGAAACAGCGATCTTCAACATAGTTGGGGAGCAGACGATGGAGGGCGGGAAGGCGCTGGACGCGAAGGGCATCATTGGTCAGGTTCTGAAAAATACGATCCCGTCCGTCCGCACTTTCTATAAAGGATTTCGCAACCCAGACAGCCTGTCAGCCGAGGACGCCACCAACTTCCGCGAGTTCATCACCTCTGGAACCAAAACAGACTGGTTCCACTCCCAGCCGCCAGAACAGCAAAAGAAAAACCTTGAGATGATGGCCGAGATGGCTAGGGGCACGTTCAAGGGGGGCGCCGCACAAGGGTTCAAAGCGGTCAAGGACTTTGTAGATGACAGCAATAACGCCGTTGAAAATGGCGTGCGATTAGCCACATTTGTCGCCGCAAGGGATGCCATGATCAAGAGCGGCATGTCACGCTCGGACGCCATACAGCAGGCTTCTACGCTTGCGAAAAACCTAACCGTCAACTTCAATAGAAAGGGCAACTCTGGTCAACTGCTGAACGGCTTGTATCTCTTCTTCAACGCCTCAGTGCAGGGCACCGTCAACACAATGCGCGGCTTGAATGTGTTTGACCCCAACTCATCAAGGACAAAGCAGGCTGTTGTGGGTTCCATCATGGGGTTTGGCGCACTCACGACGGCGATTGCCAACGCCCTGATGGGCGAGGATGAGTTTGAGAGAATACCTGACTACATCAGGGATCGAAACATCATTATCCCAGACGCGCTGTGGGGCGGAAATCCAGAGACATACTCAACCATCCCCTTGCCATACGGTTACAACGTGTTCTGGAATCTGGGGGAGAACGCCTACCTTGTCTCTGCTGGGCAGGTGTCGCCAGAGAATGCGGCGGTCAGGGCAACCAACGTCTTTCTTGGATCATTCAACCCGCTCGGGACGTCCACCAGCGAAACGTACCTTGGCTCACTGGCCAAGACCGGAACGCCGCAGTTTCTCAAGCCCGTTCTTGAGCTGGTAATGAATGAAAACTATTTTGGCTCTCCCATTTATCCCCCAGACAGTCCGTTCGGCGGTGGAGACGACCCGCTGTCACGTCGCTCTTTTTCTAACACCTCACAAGTCTGGAAGAGCATTGCAGAAACAGTCGGCACGCTGACTGGCGGCAACGAGTCCGAACCGGGGCTTATTGAAATGCCCCCGGACGCCCTGAGCTATCTACTGTCTTTCTACGGCGGAGGCGCAGGATCGTTTGCTGAAAGGACGTTCTTCAAGGTGCCAGATGCGCTGATGGACCCGACGCGGGACTTAGAGGTCAGGGATATCCCCTTTGTTCGCAGGATACGCGGCGAGGTGGACAATCGCGTGGACAGCGAGTCATTCTACGAGCGGCGAGAAACGCTACAGAGAAAAGACAGGCAGGCGAATGACAGGCTGACGGGCGCAGAGCGTATCGCCTACATCAAGGAGAATCAGGATTACATAAAGATGCTCCCCATGCTTCAAGGAACAGAAAAGACGTTACGAGCATTGCGCAAGTCACTGAGGAACCTTGACAAATTGCAGAATGTGAGTCCCCAAAGAGCGCTTGAAATTGCCGAGCAAAAGCGGAAAATACAGGAACGTATCGATAAGACGATCGAGCGCTTCAACAAGCGGTACGATGAGGTAGTAGGAAAAACAAAATAACATTCTAGCTGGGGGCAATGAATGCAATTAGGAAAGTTTGCCGAGAGCAAGGCTCAGGCCGAAGTTGCGGCTCTGCTGGACAGCGGCCTCACAAAAAAAGAAGCGGCTCATAGGCTGGGCATTGGAGAGCGCAATGTCTATCGCACCGTAACTCGCATTAAGGCAAACGCGGCGCGGCGAGGTTACAGCCCAGAACACGACATGACGCATGTTGTGCCCGAGGGGTACAAGGTCAAGGGCGTATCCACTTACTACAACGAAGACGGCAAGCCCACCGGCCAATGGGTTAAATCTGCGACCGACGAAAGACAGCGAGTCGAGTCGATACTCCGCGCGATAGAGGACTCCTCTAAGGCACTCCCCGCATTCAAGCCGGTAAAACCGCCAAAGCAGGCAGACGAAGACCTAGCCTCCCTCCTTACTATCACCGATTTCCATCTCGGCATGCGTGCTTGGCGTGCCAGTGACGGCGAAGATTGGGACGTCAAGATTGCGCGTGACGTGTTTCTGAACGCTATTCATGACATGTTGCAGGGAAGCCCCAAGTCCGGTACAGGGATACTCAACCAGCTTGGCGACTTCTTCCATTGGGATGGCCTGATCCCGGTCACCCCTACCTCACAACATGTTCTGATTGGCACCGACGACCGATACAGCAAACTTGTTGAGATGACCATCGCCATCATGGATGAAGCGGTCAAAATGATGCTGGGCAAGTTCGGCAGGGTGATGATTGTCCAAGCCGAAGGCAATCATGATCTGTCCTCCAGCGTATGGATGCGCAAGTACATGAAGCACCGCTTCCGTGATGAGCCGAGAGTCGAGGTAATCGACAACGAGTTCCCTTACTACGCCTACCTACACGGCCAGACCATGCTTGGTTTCCACCACGGCCACAAGATGCGCATGGCCAACCTGCAAAAACTGTTTGCGGCAGAGCCTCGGTTCCGTGAGATGTGGGGGAAAGCGAAGCACTGCTACATTCATTGCGGCCACCTGCACCATGAGCGAGTTCTGGATGACGCAGGCGCCACGATTGAGCAACATCCCACGCTCTCGGCCCGTGACCACTACAGTAGTTCACACGGCTACATCAGCCAGCGTGGTGCAAAGGTAATTACATATGACAAGTTGGATGGAGAAATACACCGAGTCACAGTGAGGCCGAGGTATGACAAAGATTCTTGAGTTCAAGCGCCCGATGGCGTGGGAGTCAGCGCAGGAAATGGCTGAGGCATTTGCAGAAAGGTTAAGTGACAACGATGACGGATTGGCTGAAAGTCTTTACAGCGCAGTAATCATGTACCGCCTCAAAGATGGCAGTATTGCCTTTGAATGTAGCGACAACGCGAACGCCCTTGACGTGGGGATGATGGCCTCAGCCGTTCACATTGCCTGCCTATATGAGCTGGGGGCGGTTAACTCAGAGGAGGAGGTTCTGCACTAGCCTCTGGGAAGAATAAAGCAACCGCCGACATAAACAAGACAATAACCACAGCCCAGACATACTCTGGCACCCCCTCCTCCCGCAACTTCTTCTTGCACGACTCGCACAACGCATCCGATATCGGAATGCCTGACTTGTTGCAGACGTAACAGTGCCTCACTGGGAATGCCTCCTCTCCATTAAATGGCGCCAAAGCCATTCTATCGGCTTTAGATCGCGGGACTCCATAACCAGTCTTTCACCATAACCAAAATCATGCGTCTTTGCCTGAGCATGAAACAGCTTCTTGCCTACCGCGCCCCAGATACGCATTGCGGCTGGGTCATCTGTCTTGCTGACCAGCACCGCGCAGTCCGCCTTAAACTTCTCCATGTTGTCAAAGATAAGCGGGCCTCCGTACTTGTTTGTGAATTTCACGTCGATTGAAATATCATCAAACCAGAGGTCAACGCCACCGTCAGTCAGCACATTAACTTCTGGCAAGTCAGTACCAAGAACCCTCGCAACGGCAAACTCAGCCTTGAATCCATATATGTTTGCCTCAACCCGAGACTGACGCTCATTCTCCAGTCTAGGCGGGAAACCCTGCATCTCGCACAGCTTCACCGTGTCGGCGCCCATCAACTCAGAGGCATGGACATCCTTTTTACTGAGACGAACAAGCATTTATAGCCCGTTCATCTCCGCTAGCTTGTTCTGAGCCTTTTTCAAGTCCTCAATCGCCGCCTCAATAATATCCAGACTATCCGCGTTCATATTGGATATGTCTGCTATCCTCTTGATGGCCTTGTCCAACTCCTCCAGCCTGTCCAATACCGCAGTTACTGCCTGCTCTGCCATATCTCCCTCCAACTCTACTTTGATTCTGGTCACGCCATACCCTCTTCTGCCGGCGGTATGTAATATCCAATCTCTGCGGCGACACGACATAGCGTTTCTATTAGGTCTGAATAGTCACCTCTAGAGGCGTCACCTGAACGCTTGACCGGCCTTCTTCTCATGCCAAACTTGGTCGCATGTTCTGTTGAGCCATAGCATTGGCACAGCATTTCCTCATGCATTTCGTCTGGCGTCATGCCGCAGAACCGAGCAAACTCGGCGCAATACTTGCGGTAGTAATTTTCCTGCGGTCGCGTGCGCTCACTCCGTAGCGGCTTGATTTCAATGGTGACACCGTATGGTGCCTGCTTGTTGGTGGCGATCAATTCCTTTACGGCATCCGGAAATGCCGACGAAAGATACTGGAACACGTTCATCAACTGGATGGACTTAGTTCGCGGGATGTGCAACTGCATCTGCGGTCTCCTTCTCTTGGTACGGGCGGTAAAAATAGAGGGGGCAATTTGGCGCGGTACAGTTCCTTATGCTTTCGCGGAACCCCGGCTCAATGTGGTCCTTTGTACACCCCATGCAGTGGGCGCACATCGCTTTAATGGCCCTCTGCCTTGTGCGCTTTCTTTCATACTGAATTAGCGGGTTGTAAGTGGTCATGGTTTGTGTCCCTTGATTTCGATGATCTCCTGCGCAACACGGCGCACCAATGTCTGAATTATCAGGAATAAGAACTGCTCACTGAGATCGATCTTTTTGTCGAACGATGACCCATCAAAGGCCACGTCGAATTTATAATGACATCTTGAGCACAGATCAGCGATGCAAAGGTCATGCGGCTTGTGGCCCGTACCTTTCCCAAACCTGTGCGACCTCATTCCGGTGTAGTGTGCGGCAACCACGGTGCCATCAGCGGCACCGCAGTTAACACATGACTGGCCCTTGGCCCCGTCAAGCAGTTTCTTTGACCTAATCAAAACGGAATATCATCCTCTGGCACCAGAATGGGCTGTGGCTTCGGGGGAGGTGCAGTCTCCTCTCCGTCCCAGAATACCTCGCCAGTCACATACTGGTATGGCTGGCCGGTGTCTTGCGCTTTGCGGGTCCATGACGCCAGCTTGATTTTGGGCGTCTCACCCTTCTTGGCCATCGCCACCAAACCCTTTAACTGCTCGCGAGTCAGGTCAACCTTGCCCGTCATGTCGGGGTGGTTCTGCGCCTTCTTGTCTTTATTCGGCCAAAGACCGCCTTCGCTTTTGTGGTACTTACTCATTTCTTTCTCCCTTAAAATGGCTGAGGGCAAAAGCCGTAGCCAGATGTTGTTGTGTAGTGAGACGAACTGCCGATCCCACACTTCCACTGGCAAACGACCTGACCGTTTACCCCCTGTTGCTGAGACACCTTACTCCAAAGGTGCGCATGCCCCAGCGCAGATGCTGACAAAAACAGCGCCACGATGACGCCAACAGAACGTAACTTACTCATTGGTTCCCTCCTTTTGGGTCTTGAGTTGTTGCCGTAGAGCAGTGAAGTGGCCCTTCAGTTGCTCGTAGTGCTCGTTGTAGTTTTGATCCAGCAGATCAATTACCTGCTTGTTCTGTTTCCAGAAGTCGATCAGGTCTTGCTCTGTCCCTGTTGCGAACGTGTCAGCAGTACTCATCATGAACGCCAGCACGTTATCCGCTTCTTCTTCAGACCCGATATGATTCTCGGCAGGCTGTTCGGCAACCTCCTGCTTGATCGGCGTCACCTTCTGCGCCGGCTCCCTCGCCTTGGCCGGCTTCTTCTCTGGCTTCGGCTCTGATGGCGGCTCATCGTCTGGCGGCAGGTCTTCGCCAGCATAGATATAGTGTCCTAGCCCAAACATGCCGATGCATTTGGTCAAGCAACGCATGCGGGTGTCTGACACCTTGCGTATGTCTGGGTTTTGGATGGCCTGATTCTTGTAGTCCATCACCGGCAACCACATTGTTCGCTCTAGCTCGCCGATCTTGACTCTGCACCAGACCTCGCAGAATCCCTGCGCGTCCCGTTGCTCATTGAAGAACTCATAGGTCGCATCAGGATAATGCTCCATCAAGATGCCCCAAGCCCACGCCCAAGACAGGTAACTGAGACCGTTCTTGCTTTTTTTGTGCTCGTTGCAATCGACCTTCGACAGCGTCTCCCAGACCGACTCGTATGTCGGTTCAGAGGAGGTAGTTTTTTTTGTGCTCATTGCTCACTCCTAGTGTTTTCCAGACTTCGTTTGGCTTCATCTTGTAGAATTCCGCGGCTCCGATGTTGCCGATGTGTTTATCGTTAAGATAAAACGCCAGCGTGTTGCCGTGGATGACTATCTGTAACTTGTTTCTTGATTGTTGCATCATGCCAACAACCTTGAGGTAAAAGTCAGGGTCTTGTTGAATCATGCGGCCCTCCATTGGTCGCACCACTCAGCAACACGGCACCAATTATCTTCGCATCTGGTGTACCGTCCCTCTCTCGTCTCAACGATCAAATCATCCTTTCCTTCTGCGTATTCACGCGCCTGCTCCATTGAGTCAAACACCCTTAACGCTCGTTTGTTGCCGTCTTTCTTTACAGCGAACTGGTCAGGTTTTTTCCAGCGCTCCTCATCAGAGCACAGGGGTAGTGGCTCGCCGGTTAGCCGCAGGAATTCCGCTTCGTCGTGCAGGCGGACCCGTTCGCGGACATAGCTATCCCTGTCTTGTTTGCTCCAGAGCGGGATATCCACGATCACGATTGGCGCTTTCGGGTAGTTGGCCTCGCCGGCCTTGCTTCGTTGCCAGTCCCGCAGGACCGCCACGATATTGAGCGCTGACACCTCTGCGTCATGATTCTGCTCGACCAGCCAAGCGTAAAAGTTAAGTTGCTTGTCCCACTCCTTTTTGCCGTAGATGACCGACCAGACTGACGTACACTTGTAGTCGAGAATGGTGACCGTGCCATCTGCCTCGGAGCGTTGCAGGTCGATGGCGCCACTGATAAGCCAGTTATCGATCTCTGCAAACAACCTTTCCTCAACGACGTGGCCGTCCGGTTGATGGCGTTCAAACATGTTATGGACTGCGGTGCCAAGCACAGACCAGACCATGTCGGATGCGTCCTCTTCTATAACTGCATCATGCTCGGCCTTGAGAATGCGCACACGCGGAGAGTCGATCAACTGCGTAACAGATCGATTGCTGTTGCCACGGCTGTAATCGCTGTGGGTTAGCGCCTGATAAACAGGCTCCGGTAGGTTTGTGTGGTTAGTTATTCTCACTGGATTCTGAACACCCGCATCTGGTCGCCGTCACGCACCACGCTGAATTTCTTCGGAGGGTTGCGCCTTTGGAACCTCACCACCCGTTGGCGTAACGCTTGGACAAGTCGGGCGTCTTCTGACATAACTGGGGCGAGGAATGATTCGTTGATCTCCATCTCCGAAAATGGTAACTCTGGCAAGCGGGTGCGTTGCGGGATTGGAATGTTCCGTTCGATCTTGATCATACTGCTCTCTCTCTTCAGCTTCTTGAAGTTGGTAGACGTAGCGTCCCATTTTGCTCATACAGCGGTCCTCGTTTTGAACCAGTCGAAATGATAATAGGGGGAAGAAAGGAATGTCAAACAATATTGTAGAAATGGTGATCTATGGCGAGCCGTGTAGCAAAGCAAATAGCCGTAGACTTGTTAAGAGCAAGAGCGGACGACCCCTGTTCATCAAATCACAGAAAGCGCTCGATTATGTCAAGTCATTTGAAAAGCAATGCAGAAAAATTGAGCCGCCAGTCGAGAAAGATGTAGCCGTTCGGATCGTAATATTTTATGCTAGCAGACGGCCTGATCTTGACGAATCACTGATACTGGACTGCATGCAGGGTCCAATATACAAGAACGATAGGCAGGTCAAAGAAAAGCACATAATCTGGGGAGGGGTTGACAAAGACAACCCGAGGGCAGAAATCAATGTCCGGTATTTACAAGACGGTCTACAGCAAGGTGATATTTCAAGCGATTCGTGATCTCGTTGGCTCACAGCCGCAAGAAAAAGAAGACGCCGTCAAGTATTTGCAATCCCCAGCATTCCTGTCGCACTGTGAAATAGCGGGTTTCCCGTCTGGCTTGCAGGACGCCTTGGATGAGATGTTATTGCTCAGTCGCACCGAGCAGAAAGTTGTCGCCAGAATGGTGATGGAAGAGCTGACATCTTGTGCATAAAAAAGCCCCCGATGGGCGGGGGCGAGACTCAAGGGAGGTTCACCACTAGTACTGTTCTAGTCTAGTACATTACTAATTATATATAAATAGTAATGTTCTAAGCTGGTACTGTTCTAGTCTAGGACAGTTCTAGGGTCTACTCATATCACAAAAAAAGGGGGTAGGCAACCGCTATGACCGCTTTGAACGACTACGTTCTTGGCCATAGTCAGGACGCCCGAGTAAGGTGTCCCGAGTGTGGCGACCAGCGCAAAAAGAAAAATCAGAAAACATTTTCAATCACGATCAAGCCCGATCACACCCTGTACCACTGCCACCACTGTGGCCTGTCGGGCGCTGTTCGGCGTGAAAAATTTTACGAGGCTCACATGGAGAAAGTAGTAAAGATACCCACCCAGCTAAACTACAACGTGCAGTTGATACAGGATTTTTTTGGCGTCAGGGGCGTGCCGCTGGATACCCTTGAGGGGTTACCAGCAATGACCACTGGCGAGAAATACTTTCAAGGCGAAATGAAACAGGCGGTCGGCTTCATCTACGGGCCGAGAGAAAACCCCACCGCAATCAAGTGGCGATCCGTGGAAGGGAAGGGATTTCTCTGCGATGGCGCACCAAGATCGTTCTACGGTATCGAAAACGTGGAAGATACCGACGAGGATTTGACGATAGTCGAGGGGGAGTGTGATGTCATTGCCTTGGCTAGCGTTGGAATTAAGGCCGTATCTTGCCCCAACGGCGCACCTGCAAAGGTCAGCCAAAATCGGGTCTCTCCGGAGGAGGACAATAAGTTCTCGTATATCTGGGAGGAAAGGGAGCGTCTGGAGCGCGTCAAGCGGGTTATTCTGGCGACCGACAACGATCAGGCAGGCGAGGCGCTGGCAGAGGAAATCGCCCGTCGAGTGGGACGGGCCAAGTGCTGGCGGGTCAAGTTTCCCGAGGGCACGAAGGACGCAAACGATGCTGTTGACAAGTTAGGAGCAGATGAAACGCGCCGGATCTTCGATAGCCCTGAGCCAGTTCCGCTGTCCGGAGTCTATGGTGCGTCGGAATATCTAAATGACATCAAAGACATCTACGCCAACGGCCACGGAAGAGGGGCCAGTACCGGGTATCACGCTATAGACGAGTTGTTCACAATAGCGGAGGGACAGCTATCTATCGTTACCGGCATGCCCAGTTCGGGCAAGTCTGAGTTCATTGACCAGATCATGATTAATCTGGCACAGCGCGAGTCATGGAAGTTTGCCGTGTGCTCGTTTGAGAACCCACCGCACATGCACATTGCCAAGCTGGCAGAGAAGGTGTCGGGAAAGGGTTTCTATGACGGTCTGGGGCCGCGAATGACTGAGAGTGAGCTGGATGAGGCGGTCGAGTTTATCAACAACCATTTCGTCTTTCTGGAGTCAAAAGACGGGGGCATGAGCACCATTGAAAGCGTGATTGAGCGCACTAAGCAGGCTGTGATGCGGCTGGGCGTGCGCGGTCTCGTGATTGACCCCTACAACTACATCGAGCAAGTCGGCTCAGAAGAGCATAACAGCATCAGCCAGATGCTGAGTCGGATCACGGCTTTTGCCAAAGCCCACGGCATCCATGTCTGGTTTGTCGCCCACCCACAGAAAATGTATCCCCGAGAAGATGGGAGCTATGCAGTGCCCAAGGGCATGAACATCTCCGGTTCTGCGGCATGGTTCGCAAAAGCCGATCTGGGGATTACCGTCCACCGAGGCGATGACTGCGTCGAAATCCATTGCTGGAAATCTAGATTCAAGTGGACGGGCCAGCAGGGGATGGCTTGTCTTACATATGAGCTGTCAAATGGAAGATACAGGGACTACGCTCCGCCGGCAGAAATCAGGACGATCAAGGGAGTTGACCGGAGTTGGGAGGACTTTGATGAGTTCTAGTTTTTACAGTATCGCGCAGGCTGAAAGCCTTGCGGTTACTGGGTTTGATCAGTTTGATCAGTTTTTCACACGCCCCGAAAAGCCTACTCCTAACAAGTTACCAGTAGTGTTTTATTATCCGGGGACAAATTCGCGCTCCGGGGAGATGGTTTATGTCTGACAAGTCACACACAGACCTCGGCACGAAGGAAATCTACAAACGCCACGCAGTGATGGTCGAGGGCGGCAACATGCCCCGCGCCAAGGTCATGGATCAGTGTCTGGTTGACCGATACCTGATGGACGGATTGTTGACGCTTCCCCAGCACCAAGCGGCAGAGTATGTCATGGCGCAGGCTTCGCAGGCTGGAATGTACACAAGGGCGCTTAACTTTGAGCCGTCTTCTGGGGAGCGTGCCAAGGACACAATGGCAAACGAATCGCTCATGCGCTACGGGCGCACGCTGGATTTAATTGGGAGGCGGTATGGGCCGTATCACAAGTATCTGGTGGAGGAGGTTGTGCTACATGACTGGGATGTTTCAGATGACGCCAAGAAAATGGGCGTGCTGAAAGAGGGGCTGGACTGGATATCGGAAAGGCGTCTGGCTGGCGGCAGGAATCCGCTGAGGAGATTGAAGGGTGAGTAGCTTTGACGAGCAGGTAGGCGGGGATCATTACAAGCGGTTCAAGATACAGCCGCTGGAGTATGCGCTGGAGAATGGTCTGGGGATTTGCGAGCACGCCGTGATTAAGTATGTGACTCGGTGGCGTGACAAGGGCGGTGCTGATGACTTGCTAAAGGCAAGACACTACATCGATCTTTTGCTGGAGTTTGAGGGCAAGGGGGGGGTGTAAAAACTGGAAAACTGGAAAACTGGAAAAACTGGAGAGGGGTGCGGTGGATAGCGTTTTTGCCAATCACTTTGCGTGTAGCCCCCTGACAAAAATACTTTGCCGACGCCACCGCTCGCCGTTAGGAGTGTGGGGCTAACTCAGTCTAGCACCAGTTCGCTTTTTCCGTAAAGCCGCTGGGCAACGAATTATCTCAATGGATGGAGAGTCTACCTCCCTTAGCAACAACACCGATAAGTTGGGCATTATCGCCACATCCTCTCCGAATCTTTCGGCCATCTGCGTGGCCGCTTGCACTGCTATCTGGTAATCGTCTGGCTCGGCCATTCATGATCCCCTTGCGCCTGAGAAATCGTGAGTAAGCGCCGGCCTCAAGGTCAGCGCATTTGCCTACCCCACACAAATCGGTTGATTCGTAGATAGCGGGGCAAGCGGGGGCGTGGATGCCCCCGTCCATGTCGCAGTACTGGCAAGTCATGAGACCATCGCCAAGATCACGATCACCAATGTGGTGAATGACATCATCGCGCCAGCGCCAGCAATCAAGGTCAGCATGGGTATCTGCTGAACCATTCGCTCGGCTTCCAGCACCCGATCCAGCATAGCATCTGGCATCTCGGGCGGCTTGGGCGCAGGCTCCGCCCTTGGCGCAGGCTCCGCCTTCTTCGCAGGCGCTCGCAGGGGCAGTGACCTCTGGGTCGTCTTGCGAATGTATGTTGCCCTCCATGCGACAGCGTCCCTTGTCCTGCCTAGTGCTTGGGCAATGACCGCCTTACTCAGTCCCTTCTCCAAACACTCCGTTAACACGGCATCATCTTCCTTAGACCACTTGGTAAAATGTCTTTCCATTGTGATTACTCCTCACAGTTGATATCTGGGTTGTAGGCAGGCCAAGCCTTACCCTCAACCATTTCACAGTAGTGGCGCTCGCTAGCGACTGCATCTTGATAATCGCCCTCTCCCGCCACAGCTAAAATGAGCAGGGCGATAATCACCCCAGCCCAAATTGACAACGCACTATCCATTTCTTGCCGACTCATATACCCCCCTCGTTGACGTAGCACCCGCCGATCACGATGCCATATTCGTTGGTGATGTCGGCCTCGCCGTCTTCGATAACAGTCGAGGGGCTGAACCCCCACAGCTTGGCGGCGGTGCGCATCTCCGCCTCGCAGGAAAGCCAGTCATCCATCGGCCTGCCGGTCAGCCACAGCGTAAAGGTCGGCTCTGGAGCGTCCTCAGCCTCTGGGCAATGGGGGTGGTGCGCGTTTACGCGCAGGCACTCGTTACACATTCTGATCATGTCATTCACTCCTACGTTGAGACAATGTTTATGTTACGTCCGCATGGACGCATAGGCAAGTACTATCATGCAAGTAGCTCAGAAAGTCCTCCAAAAACCCCTCGGCTATCGCGTAGTTTTCGGCGCGTGTTTGCTCACTTTTGTCACCTTGCAATTCGCATAGGATTTCACCCATGGCGAGTTTTGCGGTATCGATATCCATGATTTACTCCATAACTTGTTAAGAATAAAAATATCCGACATACCTCGCTTCACCAGCGTTCACTTGCGTGCGCTGGCGATACAAAGTTGGGTACTGGGGGCGCGTGGCCCCCGTGGATTACGCCGCCTGAGCGGACGATGGTGTCGGCACCGGACTCGGCGATCATGCGTCGAATGCAGGGCACCGGCTCGCTGTCGAGCACCACAACCAGATTGTCGCGCTGGCCCAGTGCGTTCCAGTCATCGTCATACATCTCGCCATCGGTGAACACGATGACCAGATCAGACTCCAGACCGTTCTGCTCAAGCCACTCGACGCCAGCGGTCATGTAGGTGCCGCCGCCGCAGGGTGCCTCAAGGTCGAGAAGGTCTGCACCGGAGTACACCTCGTCGGAGCTGTGGAACTGGTGATTAGTCCATGCAACCACAACGCCGTCACGCGGTTGGAGCGTGTCGATCAGAGACGCAGACTCAATCATGAATTGATTGAGCATATCGCGGCTGACTGATGCTGAGATGTCAACCACAATGGAGACGCGCCCGATCTGACCGATTGACGTGGGGCTGATGACGCCCAGCGTCGAGAACCGGCGGCGATGAATGCGAGACCATGTGGTCTGACCGCCAGCGCCTGCGCGGTTGAACCGATCAGCCAGCTCTGCACGCCAGTCGGTGTCGGATGCATTGCTGGGGCGGTAGCGGTGCGAACCCTCGCGGATAGACTCGGGGAGTCGTGCAGGGTCGCGCCCGTCAGCCTCAAGCTGATCGATGCCATCGTCCACTGATGAGCGGATGTCGTGCTCATCTTCGCGAGCGGCGGCTTCCTGCTCCTCGTCGGTGCCCTCATACTCGGGCGTCAGGTGATGGTCGTGACCGGCAGGCTCAGGCAGGGAGCGCTCCCCATCGTTACTGTCTGACTTGTCAGGAGCACCATCGCTAGTGTCTGCGCTGTCTCCAGAGCCGTCCTGATTTTCTGGCTGGCTACACTCGCCAGACTGGTCGCCGCTGGGGGCGGGATTGGTCTTGGCGTCATCGTTGTCATCCTGCTTTTGGTACAGCTCAGCGTAGACCGAATCGACAATGTCATCGCGCCCGTAGTCGTCGGAGTAGCAACCCTGCGGGATAGGCTCAAAGCCCATCGCCTTGCAGTCGGAGTTGATGACATAGTCGGCGGCGCGGTTATAGGTGCCGTGATCGAATGGCACGCTGGGTCGGAAAAACCCGCGATCCTGATACACCTTGCCGCGCTGGGGGTGCCGCAGGATTATGTGTGACACCTCATGAGCAAGCAGGAACGCCCGCTGTGAGTCTGAGTCAAGCCCGCGGAAAAACTCGGGGCTGATGTAAACATAGACGCCGTCAGTGGCGGCAGTGCCTACGGCGTCAGTCCAGATCACCTCAGTGGCGAGTAGCACGCTGTAGTGAACGGGCGCTTTAGTTTGCAGGATGATCAGCGCCGCAATGTAGCGGCGCGAGTTGGTGAGATCAGCAGTAGGTGCGAACAGCTTCTTGGCTCGCATGGTTACACCTCCATGCCGGCAGTTTGTGCCAGCGGTAAAAGATCGTGAAACTTCTGAATGAATGCCACAGCGACACTCGACGTGAGCACCCAGCCTTGACGGGCTGAGGTGCGGAGTAGCTTAGACCCCAGCGACACCTGCAAGTCGGGACGCAGGCGCGTGACATACGCCAGTGCCGCCTCGCCGGTATCGGCATTGTGCGCGGCATTGATGGCGCGGTTTGCGGCGAGCAGTTGGTAGCCCGTTGCGTCTGGCACGTTAGCGCCAGTGGGGTCGGCGAATATGTCACGGGCAGTCGGCACCTGATCAGCCATCGCAATGTGGCGGGACAGCATGCCAGCGGCGCGGTCGCCAATGTTGGCGGCGAGCAGTGACTCGACATATGACGGCAGATCGATACCGTCAAACTCAGCCGACTCGGTGAACGCCGTCAGGTGTTGAGCGGCACGCACCAGTGAGCGCGGGGTGCAGAATGGGCCGTCCTCAGTCGGGACGCAGTCGGCGAAAAAGCCGTCATCTGCATAGGCCATCGCGCAGTCAATCGCCAGCGGGTTGACGCCATTGTCAGCGGCCCAGTCGGCCCAGCCCTTGACATCAAACTGAAGCTCAAACACCGCGCACCGGTTGAGCAAGTGCGACAGCATGCGGGTAGCGCCTGACTTGTCAGATGTACGGTTGCCAGTGAAACAAACGATCCAGCCGTCAGGGATGGGGTGACCGCCGATAGTGCGCTCGGCGGGGTCGAGCAAGTCGGCCAGCACCTTCTGAACATCAGCGGTTGCCTGCATCAACTCGTCGATCAGGATGATGCCGTATTCCTTGCCGGTCTCCCTGATTTTGGTGATCAGCGGCGCGACAGTGAAGGTCGTGCGCAGGTTGCCGTCCGCGTCTTTTGATGGCAGTGCGACACCAGCAATCTCAGCAGAGTCGCGGTTGGCAACGCGCTCTTGAATGAATCCAAGGTCATCAGCGGAGACGCCGACGTGCTCCGCGTACAAGTCGCGGAACCAGCCCTTAAAGTATTGAGTCTTGCCAACGCCCACGGGGCCGATCAGACCCACGGGTTGCTGGTTACCGCTGGCCAATACCAGCGGGACGATTTTTTGAAACTCGGCGATAGTGGTTTGAATGTGTGCCATGTGATGATCCCTCCTACAGGATTTGATTAATCGATCAGGTCAGCGAGCAGTGAGTCGCCCGTGATCACGTTAGACGCGGCGGGTGCCGCGGGTGTTGCGGTTGATGGTGCCTTGGCGACAGCGGCCAGTGCCTTGCTGGCAGTGCCAGCGGCGCGGATCGCTTGATTGCGGCGAGTCGCGCTGTGCTTGACTTGTTCAATGTTAGGTATCGAGCCAATACGCTGGTCGATCAGGTCGGCAACCTCCAGCACGCGGGGGTCATTGTCATACCCCTCTACCATGTCGCGCAGTAGGCGTGCGTGGCGCTTGGCATTGTCGAGCAGTGACTGGTGCAGGCGCTTGCCCTCAGTCAATTGCTTTTCGACAACGTCCATATGCTTTTGAGCGCCCTCGATAGCGGCCTGCTTGGCGCCGTCCAATTGCTTGCTGAGTCGGTCGTGATGGCGCTGTGCAATGTCAGCGGCCAGACCGGCAGGCAATGCCAGACTGTCAACATTGAACACCGGCAGTGGCTCAGGCGCTCCGATAGTGACGCGATACTTACCAGCTAACACGTCAGGATCAGGCATATCCACGTCAGACACGCGGCCTAAGTCAGCGCGGTTGCGGCTGGCGTAGTACTGGCGATAATCGGGCATGAATGCGTCGAGTGCGGCGAATGCCTCACCCTTCAGCTCGGCCAGCTTGGCGAGCACCTCCGGAACCCGTGACACGGGCACGATGCGCTTTCCGCGCTTCTGTTGTCCCTCTTCGCAGTCGGTGAAGGGCAAGGTGTTGTCATAGAGCCAAGTGCGGATGCTGGCGAATTTGCTGTTGACCTGTTTGAGGTCGGTAGTGAGTCGGCCCAGCGCTCCGACACGGGTGCGCACCGGCACGTTGCCGTTGACTCGACACTCGGCGGCGGCGGCATCAGATGCCACGGCTGAATGCTTCATGGGGTCGGCGCGACCCAAACTAAGGTCGAGCACCATGTAATTATTGGCGATGGTTTGTTGCATATACATATTGATTCACTCCTCAGTGATGGGTTGGTG
>Ga0208644_1000612_pt1 | contig 31531 bp, 48 predicted proteins | sample VirMetDEL_Nov_18_FD_184517 | JGI IMG/M metagenome (GOLD analysis project Ga0208644, IMG submission 184517) | Aqueous microbial communities from the Delaware River and Bay under freshwater to marine salinity gradient to study organic matter... | ecosystem: Environmental > Aquatic > Marine >...
TCTTAGCTTTCGACAACGACAAATCTGGGTTGGGTGAGAGCAAAGCTCAAGAGATTGCCAGTTCGTTCTATAACGTTCTCGTTCGTGTGCCTTCTATTCCTGGTGGTGATTATAACGATTTACACAACGCTTACAATTTAGAGAAAGTTAGACTGGAATTATTGGATCATGGTTTTGGGATTACCAAATACTCCATTAAGAATTATGTTGACGCACCACCAGAACGGGTCTGGTTGGTTGACCGCATGATTGAAACATCTAAGCCCTCATTACTCGCATCTATTGGTGGTGTCGGTAAATCCATGTTGAGTTTGAAATTAGGCTTGGCCGTTTGTGGTGCTGGTAATGGTCAGTTTTTAGAGAAAGATATTAAGAAATTCGGTAATGTTGTGGTCATATCTGCCGAAGATGATCAAGAAGAAGTGCATAGAAGGATTGACGCTTTAGATCCCAAAGGCAAAAGATTTAAGTCTATGTACGATATGTTTACCTTTACTGTCCCAGATTACGGGCAACCAGTCACATTATTAAAAGACGATCAAAGTGGGTTGGGACTAACACCCGCAGCGCATGAATTGATGGAAGAGTTGCGCTCCATTGATAACTTAGCGCTCGTGGTGATTGATCCAATCCAGTCTTTTGTGGGAGCTTCTATTACCACCTCGCAAGAAGCAGCGCAGTTGTATTGTCAGTTTTGCTCTGCTATCTCCTCGCAATTAGGAGCTTCCACTCTCTCGATTCACCACATGACCAAAACTATGTTGACCGATACGGATGATCCGATGGCAGCCAGAGGTGCGATTCGTGGTGCGTCTGCTTTAACTGATGGTCATAGAATGGCGATGGCTATTTGGTTAGCTAGTGAGGGTGATGTGGAGAGTATCTGTGCCGAGGAAGGTTTGGAATACGATAGAACTCGGGTCGTTCGTGCTGGCGTGGTGAAATCTAACGCTCAAGCAGACACTAGGGTTATGACCTTAATCAGACGTGACGTGGCCTTAGAGGTTTACAACAAGGGAGATATTGACTGGACATGATCATCTACACCGAAGCGAACTTAGACTTAGCCTGGCGTGAAGATTGCAAGTTTCGTGCCAGTATTGGTGAGGAATGGCTCGAGCGTGAGGAGTATCGCAGACGCTTTGAAGCAGAGCTAGATGATTATATTGCGGGGTTGTCGACTAAGTTTTCTATTATTATCCCCAGATGGATTTTAGAAACCATAGATGCGGAGTTTGAAGAATGATTTGTCGGTATTGTGATGGTCATACTAAAGTAACGGACACAAGGAAACAAGGCAAGGGCGATTTGATTAAACGCAGACGGGCTTGTTATAGTTGTGGTAAACGTTTTACCACATACGAAGAATATTATATAAGGAGAAGTAAATGAGTGTAGAAATTATAAGCGCTTGGGGTGAGCCAACAGGTAAACACGCCGAGATTATCAGAACCGAACAGGGTTATGAGGTAAATATTTTTAAAGGTAATGAATACCTCCGCAACATCAAGTTGCACCAGTACAGCGAAAGTTATGCTGAAAAGGTGGCAGAAAACTGGACGCTTGGTTTGATTGAATACGGGAGTAGTAATGAAAAATAAAAAAGGTACACCAGTAGAAGAAAATAAATTTCATAAAGGCGCAAAAGATGGTAAGCATTATTGGCTTACTCCGCCTGAACTATACGCAGAATTAGATGCAGAATTTAATTTTGACTTTGATCCTTGTCCATATCCATTACCAGAAGGCTTTGATGGTTTAACCTGCGAATGGGGTGAATCAAGTTATTGCAACCCGCCTTTTGGCTCAATCATGCACGAAGGTAAAAGAAAAGGCGCAACAGCTTGGGCTAGAAAAGCCATAGCAGAAGCACAAAAAGGTAAAGATGTTGTTATGGTTTACCCAATAGATAAATGGGTATTGATGATGATTGCTGCGGGTGCAGAGATTCGTAATTTAGGTGATGTTAAATGGTGCGCTACTGAAGATGGCCAACCAGGCAAAGGTACAGGCAGACATATTGCGCAATTTATATTAAGAGGTAAAAAATGAGCGGTAAAGGATCAGACAGACGCAAAACCCAAATATCAGACGAACAATTTGCCGATAATTGGGAAAAGATCTTCGGTAAAAACCAAGAAAACGCTAAGAAATATAAATGGAAAAAGACCAAACCAAGGAGAAAAATAACGGATTAATGTTAGGCTTAGTATAGTAAGTTCTACTATACTACCTAGTAAGATAGGGACATACATATAGTAAGATAGGGACATGAACCTAGTAAAACTTACCCATATATCCATTACATATACATGTAATAGAGAGATAAAAAATGCTTTAGCATTTTTTTCTCTCACTTAGGAACGAACAATGAGAACAAGGGACAAAGATTATTGGTGGCTTACTGACAGCATAGAGGACGAGAAAAGTAGTGGTCTCGTTAGACGTGCGTTCGTTAGTGAGAGCAAAGATTTTGCGTTCGTGCGTGGTGAAGTGTGGCGCTGGTATCGTGCTTGTGTGGGTGATAAAACTTTGAGCGTGAGTGCGAAGTTAATACTCTGGGCTTTGTGTGAGCGGTGGCGGTGGGAAACTTGTAGTTCGCATGATGCCATTGATTACTATGCGCAAATGACGGGGGTCAATCGTAAGACCGCAGGGCGGGCGATTGCTGAGTTGGTCGAGCGTAATGTTATTTGGTTAGTCCTGGAAGATGAAAGAGTGAGGTTAAAGAAGTCACAAACGAGCGGGAAGAAACACTTTCTGCTGGTGGGGTTAAGTCATTTTATAAGGAGTGGAAAATGAATGAGGATTTAAGATCTGTGGTTGGTGCGCCTGAGTATGAGGAGGAGCAATACTGCGTGTGTGGTGAATTGCTTGATGAGTGCGTTCATGCGTATGAGCATATGAGTAAGGGCGTATAAAAAAAGACCCGCTAGCAAGTACGAGAGAGTTGGGGAAACTTGCCGTTGGGTCTAAAGGTACAGGAACTATCTTATATCAGATTATGAATAGTTAAAAGCGACAGTTCCTGTTATTGTCCGTGCGTTCGTTGGCTCGTTGTGCCCTTGGGTGAGCCAATCCCTCAATGAGAGGTAAATAAAACATTAAAAAAACCTCTGGGCGGTTGGTATCATTACGTCACCTTATGATGGCCGTATTGTTGTACAAAGACATCATAAGCTTCTTCTTCGTTTAATGGTTCTTCACGCCATTTAAAACGTTCTTCGTTCGTATCTTGAAACCAAGTTGTAAAGTTGCTTTCAAAATTGAATTTAGGATCGTATTGAAATTGTTTTACCTCAGTCATTGTTTACCTCCTCTATAAAAGTATCATTAATTTTTAACTTATTTTTATTTGGTATTAGTGGTAATCCTGACATTGATAAAAAATCATCCTTGTGTTTACTACCTCCTACAACTCTCGTATATCTATATTTTCCTTTGTAAAATTCTTTTTCTAAAGCAATATAATTAAATATTTTCTTTTCTCTACTCATCCTTCACCTCCTCTGCTTGATAGTCGTACCAATCTCCATATGCAGTAGTATCCCATTCACAGTATTTTTCTTCAACAAAAGTCAAAGCTTCTTGTTCTGAATTTGCATCAATAAAAGCAGTTTTATAAACAGTTTGAATTGCTGTAACTCTATACAATTTACTCATCATTCACCTCCTCTGTTTCAATCCATATTTAATTAATTCTTCATTCCAAAATTCATCTCTTTCTTTTTTACTTTCGAACCACCAACTACCTGCACTAGGATATGCGTCATGTGGGTCTCTATACGCAATCTCATAAATATCTTTACCTTGCATTTTTTTGTATAATTTTTTAGTTATACATTTAGTTTCAAGTAAATAATCTAAATCAACATCACCCGTATTTTTAAATTTCTTCATAAAAACATTACTAATACCTTCTTTGTTTTTTAAAAAAACTTCCTTACACATCATTCACCTCCTCTAAATCTTCAATAGTCATATCTTCACAAAGATATTCAAGCGGTTTTAATCTGCCTTTGCAGTAAAACTCTTTGATACTTCCATCTGCATTTGTGAGTTCGTTGCCTTCTTCATCACAAACATAAAACTTAATATCTAAAACATTTACATATTGATTACCCATCATTCACCTCCAATATTTGTTCAATCTCTTTTTTTGCTCTAGCTATTTCAATATCATTCAAATTGGTTGCTAATATGTTTACCATATCTATTATTTCATCCAGTTTGCCTTCGGCATTATCTGGAGCCGTGATATATAACATAGACGCAAATTTAAACATACTAATATCGTCTGCTTTGTTTTTCCAAAGCTCCATTTTCTGTTCTATGGTTTTAGTCATTGGTTACCTCCTCTTTAAATTCAACCAGTTCATCTGTTTGTATTAGTTCTTCATCATAGCAACCAATACCAAAACTCATGCCGAATTGTTCAGTCATGTGGGCTATATCACCATGACTAAAATGCTCGAATAGTTCGGTCATAGCCCATTCGTCCCAGTCGCCATTACTTCCTTTTCCTTGGTTATACTCAAGCAAAGGTCTTGTCCAGTTGCCATCAATTAAATATTTAACAAGCCTATAGTCGCAAGTGTTTGAGCCGTTTGTTATGGTTTTTGTTAATATTTTTTCGTTACTCATCATTCCCCCTTTTATTTGCTCTGGTTTTCATGGCTACCAGTTCCATTTGTATGGTTTGCTCATCTTTGGTCATCTCAACCCATTTAAGTTCTTTAAATGGTTTATTGTGTCGTCTTTCTAATGTCTTGTTAAAAGAATCAGATAAGACCTCTATTAATGTATTGCTAATATGTTTCATATTGTTTGCTCCATTTGTTTTAAGTAAGATTTTAGCTCACTAGGACTTTTCATTAGGTCACATATTTTCATATCGTATGCTCTTCTTAAATCATGTAATTTAAGTAGTTTTTTATACTGCTCATCTGTGTATTTACCAGATGGGTTAGCGATTTTTTTAATCTCACTTGTTAAGTGATTTCTGTATTTTTGCTCTAATGCTTTTACTACTTTCATTATGCCTTCTCCTCTTCTTCTTCTACAAATGTCATAGCTAACGAAGCACAAATCTCGAAGGCATACCATACAAGTAAGTTGCGCATTGTTGTGTCGTCTGTGACATTTTCGCCACCGTTAAGTTCGGCAATATATTGCAATGGTGTTTTATCTGAGCCAAACAAGTCGTCCTCTATCATGTTCCAGATGTCATCTTTAAAGATGTCGTATAACTTAGAAGTTTCAGCGTAGTAAATTAACCCAGAAACACCACCAGAAGCGCCATGCTCTGCCAATGTTCTGATATCGTCTTTATCAAAGTTTTGAATTATATAGTCAGTTATGTTGTCGTAACTTGTCATATTTTCTCTCGTTTACAGTCATGGTTAATTCCACAACATACCTATATATTACCCGTGATTACTCATAATGCAACCCTATTACTCAAAATAAATGCTCTTTTTTACTCATTGCCCATAAATAAAGGCTCTAAATGGTAAAATTTGAGCATGGAAAAGGGAAAATCTAAGCAAAAAACAGGTAGAAAGCGTATAACTTTTACAGATGAGGACTATTTAAATATTACTAAATGGGCGGGTCTCGGTCTTTCAGAAACGCAAATAGCCGATAATTTGGGCGTTGGTATCTCTACTATTACCAGGAACAAGAACAGAAACGAACGATTTGAACAAGCATTAAAAAAAGGCAAAGCCAAAGCCATTGAACAAGTCACGAACGCACTATTTAATAATGCAGTCCACGACAACAACACAACGGCTCAGATCTTTTACCTCAAAAACAGAGATTCCACGAACTGGTCGGATCGCACACAAGTCGAACACAATCTGGATCTCAAAAGCATACTAACGAACGCCAAAGATCGTTTAATTATTGACGGCCAGGCAACGGACACTAACGAACGGGAACGAATACCAAACATAAAAACCATCGGCGCACCAAATGAGGAGTAATTTTTCTTTAGTCCCTTTATTGTTTCTTGTTTTAGAGTGCGCCCCTCGTTCCTTAGTTCGTACGGGAACGCATACATATAAGTGTGGATAAAATTGTGGATAACTTATTGATGATTGACCCCCCCGTTCGTATGTGTGCGGTGGTACATATATATAAACTAATGAGATAATTTTTTTATGAAATACGGAGTAGAAGCAGAAAAAGAACTAATGACCGAAATCTGGTCACTTGGTATCAAAGATGATCCATTAAACTTTGTTAAATTCGTGTTCCCTTGGGGACAAAAGGACACCCCCCTCGAGCATTTCTCAGGACCAAGGAAGTGGCAAGAAAAAATTTTGCGAAAAATTACAACACAAATACAAAGGAACAACGGTAAAGTAGAACCAGAGATGTTTAGACTAGCTGTGGCTTCTGGTCGTGGTATTGGTAAATCAGCTTTAGTCTCATGGTTAATCCTTTGGATGTTATCTACCAGACTTGGTTCTACCATTATTGTCACAGCAAACACAGAACAACAGCTTCGTTCCCGTACGTGGGCGGAACTAGGTAAATGGATCACACTTGCTATCAATTCACATTGGTTTGCTAAAACAGCGACCACAGTTAAACCAGCGCCTTGGTTTGAAGAAGCGCTCGTGCGTGACCTCAAAATCGACACAGGCTACTATTACGCTCAAGCGCAACTCTGGAGTGAAGAAAACCCCGATGCTTTTGCTGGTATTCACTCATCCTACGGTGTGTGTTTAATCATGGACGAAGCTTCAGGTATTCCCGCACCCATTTACTCAGTCTCCGAAGGCTTCTTCTCCGAACCAACGAACGACCGTTATTGGTTCTGTTTCTCTAACCCCAGACGTAACACAGGACCCTTCTACGATTGTTTCCACGCTAAGAAACCTTACTGGAACACCGAGCAAATAGATTCCCGCACGGTCGAAGGCACGGATACTGCTTTGTTCAATCGGATGCTGGAGCAGTACGGTGAAGATTCTACTGTGGCTCGTGTTGAAGTTTTGGGTGAGTTTCCGAAGATGGACGATGATACGGTTATACCAATGGAGTTGATTAAGTCAGCTATGGGTCGTGATGTGGCGCTCACTTCAAGTGAGCCGATTATCTGGGGTTTGGATGTCGCTCGCTTTGGTGGCGATAATTCAGCTTTGTGCGTGCGTCAGGGCAACACCGTCTTTGAGGTGCAGACTTTTCATTCGATGGATCTCATGCAACTCTGTGGTGCTATTAAGAATAGATTTGACGATGCGACTGTGATGGAACAACCGCAAGAAATTTTAGTGGATGTCATTGGTATTGGTTCTGGCGTGGTGGATAGATTGCGAGAATTGAATTTACCCGTGCGTGGGGTGAACGTAGCCGAAGCACCGAGTACCAAAAAAAATTATTTGAACTTGCGGGCGGAACTCTGGTTTGCTATCAAAGATTGGTTGGCGCAGCGTGACTGTCGGCTGCCTGAAGATGATGAGTTGTGTTCCGAACTGGCTGCGCCTAGTTACAAATATACTTCATCTGGTAAAATAAAGTTAGAAAGTAAAGAAGAAATGCGTAAACGTGGCGTCAAGTCACCAGACCGTGCCGATGCTTTAGCCCTCACTATGGCATCAAATGCAGCAGGTGCTAGTGGCAGTATGAGTTATTTAGGTTATAATTTCAGACAACCACTAAAATCACGCATAATAAGAGTGGGATAATTTATGGCAGAACAAGATAAGAAATACGAAGTCGAAGTTGAAGAACAGAACTTTGACGATCTCAGCGCATACCTCAAAAACGCAATGGACGATGCTGAGGACTACATTCACCAAGTCGGTGAGGAACGAGCAGAATCAACCGAATATTATTTAGGTAATGAACCAGAACCGACCAGCTCGGTGCAATCTTATTATGTCTCCACAGACGTTAGAGATACTGTTTTGTTTATGCTCCCTAGTGTCATGCGTACTTTCTTTGGTGCCAACAAAGTGGTTGAGTTCGTGCCTAAGAATGTTGAAGATATTCCAATAGCGCAACAACAAACCGATTATGTCAACTATGTGATTCAAGAAAAGAACCCTGGTTTTAAAGTCTTGTACGATGCCTTTAAAGATGCCCTCGTGCGTAAGTCAGGTTTTGTTAAAGCTTTCTGGGACGATAGTATCTCCACCTCCACGCACGAATACAGTAATTTAACACCCCAAGCTTATCAAGCGCTCGTCTTAGACAAAGACGTAGAAATCTTAGAAGAAGTAGCGCAAAAAGAGACTATTACCCAAATCGACCCACTGTCAGGCGAAGAAATTACTCAAGAAATACCAGTTTCTTATGACTTAAAAATTAGACGAGTGAAGTCAAAAAACCAAGTCTGCATAGAATCCATTCCACCAGAAGAAGTTTTGATTGCCCGCCACGCCCGCTCGCTCGAAGATTCATCTTATGTGGCGCATCGTATGCTCAAGACCGTGAGTGAATTGGTCGCTATGGGCTACGACATTGAAGAAGTTGAGCAGTTCGCTGGTCAAGGTGGTGCCTTGCTCGACCCACATTCATTTGAAGAACAAGAAGCTCGTAACCCATTTGATAATGCGGTTTACCCAGACACTTCAGAAGATAAAGACGTCTTATACATTGAACACTTCTGTCATTACGATTTGGACGGTGATGGTATTGATGAACTCGTTAGAGTTTGCACCTTTGGTAATGCTTTGCATATTGCCAACGTTGAGCCGTGGGATGATTTACCTATCATTCAATTCTGTCCAGATCCAGAACCACACACAGCTATCGGGTCGTGTCCAGCGGATTACTTAAAACCCATTCAAGCAGCAAAGTCGCAGATCATGCGAGACACCCTTGATTCGCTTGGACACGCCATCTTCCCACGCATGGGAATTGTTGAAGGGCAAGTCAATATTGACGATGTGCTAAATACCGATATTGGTCAGCCAATCAGAATGAGAGCGCCAGGTATGGTGCAACCTTTTGCTGTCCCGTTCGTTGGTAAAGAAGCTTTCCCAGTTTTGGGTTATCTTGACGAAGCCAAAGAGAATAGAACTGGTGTGTCAAAAGCTAGTGCGGGTTTGAACGCTGACGCTTTACAATCATCCACCAAAGCAGCCGTGTCCGCTACCATGAGTGGCGCTCAAGGCAGAATCGAGTTGATTTGTCGTCACTTTGCCGAAGGTGGGATGAAACAACTCTTTAGATTGGTTAATAATCTGATTGTTAAACACCAAGATGCCCAAGACATTTTTAGACTAAACAATGAGTTCGTGCCAGTTGACCCAAGGTATTGGGACAGCGACAAAGACATTATTGTTAATGTGGCGATTTCTAAATCTAGCGATGAAGAAAAGATTGCTATTCTGCAAGCTCTCTCACAAAAACAAGAACAGATCTTGTCACAGTTAGGACCAAACAATCCATTGGTGTCACTCCAACAATACTCCAACACCATTAGTAAGATTGTTGAGATGGCTGGGTTCAAAGATGTTAATAACTACATCAATACGCAAGTACCACCAATGCCACCACAACCACAAGAAGAGAAACCAGACCCAGCAGCTTTACTAGCTCAGGCTGAAGCGCAAAAAGCTCAAGTTCAAGCGCAGAAAGCCATCATAGATGCTGAAACCGATAGAATGAAAATCATCATGGACGATGATCGACAGCGTGATATCGAAGAAGCCAATCTACGAGTTAAGATGGCTGAGTTACAAGCTAAGTTTGGCGCTCAAGTAAATATTGCTGAGATTAATGCTATCATGGAACGTGATAGAGAAATGATTAGGCAAACGCAAAAATCACAAGCTCAAGGATTATTTACTAATGCACCAGCAGGACAACCTAACCAAAATATATAACTTAGAAATCGTGGATGGTGAATATATTTACCAAACCAAAACCATCAAAGCGCAATCACGAGCTGAAGCTGAACAGATAATTAGAGAAACGTTTTTGCATTTGATCTCCAAGGATTCGGAGATATTTGTCTTAAGTGAGGATATAATACATTAATGGCTATTACATACAGAGGTGAACGGTTTAGTGGTTACAACAAACCGAAAAGAACACCAGGTAAAAGTAAAAAGTTTGCGGTCCTTGCCAAACAGGGTGATAAAGTCAGATTAGTTCGTTTTGGTGATCCCAACATGACCATCAAAAAGAATATCCCAGCTCGTAGAAAATCTTTCCGAGCTAGACACAAGTGCGATACCGCTAAAGATAAATTGTCAGCTAGGTATTGGTCTTGTAAAAAATGGTAACGAGAAGAAGGCCAAGATGGGTGTCCATCGTTTTATTGTCATTGTGTTTTAGTTTGTATATCCATGCTCAAGAAGATACTAATGGTAACAACCAATCAGCCGACAACTTTGGGACTAACAACAACAACTCCACAGTCAGCTCTTACAACGAAACAACAGCTACTACTAATAACTATAGTGGAGCTGGTTCTTCTCCTGGTTCTATGCCTGTGGGTTCAGCTATCTCACCTAGCTTGATGTCTAATGGTATGGATTCATGTCTCATGTCTACTAACGGTGGTGTGCAATCATTTGGTGTGGGTTTATCTACGGGTGCGTACCGCCAAGACGAGAACTGCAACAGACGAAGAGATGCTAAGGTGCTGTCTGATCTTAATATGAAAGTGGCTAGTATCGCCCTCATGTGCCAAGACGACAATGTTTGGGAAGCCATGTTTATCAGTGGTACACCTTGCCCAATCTTGGTTAATTCTAAATTGGTTGCAGGTCGAGCAGCTTATTTAGCCATCAAACAAAACCCAGAACTCTATATCCCCAACTATGGTAAGGTCAGACAAGGCCGTAAACCAGCCTTAAAATGTCTGCGTTATACTGACACAGAAGTAATTATTGATTGCCACCCACAAATAATATGGGAAAGTGACAAGCGTTATAATGAAAAGCAACAATTTTATAATACAATACTCAGTATCAACGGAGATATTGATGAAGAAACTACTACTACCACTCTTAGCATTTCTGAGCGCTTCAGAAGCTCACTCAAATCAGGCGGTTGACGATTTAGTCAAACAGTCTGGGATTCTTAGAACCAACATTGACATTGCTATTCAAGGTATTGGTGGTTTTATGACCTACGCACCTTCTGGTTACATAGCACCCGATGGTGTCTTACAAGCAGGCTACATTACCTTTGAGAACATGGACGCTTACAATGCAGCCCTCGCCAATGTTGAAAATGCGACCTTTTATTCGGCTGAAGATTTTTTGACAGACAACCAACAAGCAGCCCAAGAAAACATGGAAGAAGCTATCAACGATTTTGTTGAAGCCACACTAGCTATTGTGACTGTTATTGAAGTCAATGACCAAGCCGAGAACGCTAGTGAGACTGGTGACATAGCTGACCAAGAAGCTTTACAAGATTTTATCCAAGACAACGATGTTTACATTACCGAACAAGAAGTGGCTGACTATAACCAAGCCATTACTGATATCGAAGAGTATGGTAATCAATACGCATCCTTTACTGCGGTCTTGTCCAACGATGAATACATGAACGAGTTTCAAGCAACTGCTGACCAATATCGAAACAGTTTCTTAGACGCAGCGATTGCTTTTGACGCATCGGTTGGTATGTTGACTGTTGGTTGGGAAAGTGTCTCAGTTATGGTTGACCTCTCACAATACTACAAGTCTGCTGAGGAATATTATCAAGCAGGTCAACAAAATGAATTTTATACCACATCACCAATAGTTTGTGGTTATGACTTCAGTAAGTGCTATGAATGACTTTGAACTCAAAATCGGAAACTTCACATTTAAAGGCATTTATATTGCGATCTTTTTACCTATTATCTCAGGCCTTGCTGGTGGCGTTTGGTATGTCAGCGATTTTTATAATCGTATCAATGTTATTGATGCACTAGCCAACAGCAACAGTTCGTATGGGACAAATATTAGCGACCTAGAAGCACGTTTATCTTCAGTTGAACAATCTATTGCCGACAACGATATCAGTTCGTTACAGGGCAAATTAGCCGAGCTAGGCACTAACTTATCTCTCATCATGGAAGCCCAAAAAGATTTAATGGATCTTAAAGACCAGTTCAAAGATATTGATGTGGTCGCCAAAGAGAACAAATTGCTTGTTGAATCGTATGAAAGTAGAATAAAAGAGCTAGAAAATAAAATTAAATTACATCAACGAGAAGTTGATGATATTTGGAAAGGAATGGATGCTCTAGCAAATCCATTAGGTTAGTAACATGAATGTATGGGATAAAAAGTACAAGGGTAAAAAAACCAAGATAAAAGGGAAAAAAGGTTATGCAGCAGCAAAAGAAGCTGCTGATAAAAAATTCGGCAAGAAAACATCTTTAGTAAAAAATATGTGGATTGCTAAACAAATGAAAAAGAAATAATTATGCCAAAAGTAGGAAGTAAAAAATTCTCATATTCTAAGTCTGGCATGGCTAAAGCAAAAGCCTATGCTAAGAAAAAAGGTAAGAAAGTAAAATATAAAAAATAAGGAGTAATTATGTTTGATTTAATATTTAACATTATTTGTTTTGTCTTTATAATAATTGGTCTCTCATCAGTTATTGTTTATGCACTACCTGTGCCTAAAGACAAAAAGCTAAAACAGGTTTACGACTATGTAAAACTTGTAGCATTAAAGAAAAAGAAATAATTCGATGAGTGATTTACTAACCAATTTAATAGGTCCAGTATCTGGGATACTGGACAAATTTGTTGCTGATAAAGATTTAAAAGCAAAACTAGAGCATGAACTTAAAACCGAATTACACAAGGCTAATATGGCGCAGATCGAAGTTAATAAAATCGAAGCGCAAAGCAAACATTGGTTTGTCGCAGGTTGGCGTCCGTGTGTTGGTTGGATTTGTGCTTTTGCACTTGCTTATCACTTCATTCTCCAGCCCTTTGCGATCTTTGCGATATCTCTCGCAGGCCTCTCATACGATCTTCCAGAGTTTGATATGAATAGTCTTATGACTATCTTGCTTGGTATGCTGGGCTTAGGTGGTTTAAGAACTTACGAAAAAAAACAAGGCGTAACAAAATGAAAAACTGGCCAAACTTTAAGTACGAAGAATTTGCTTGCAAACACACAGGCGAAAACAAAATGGACCCTAGTGTGATAGACAAGCTCCAAGAACTCAGAACGGAATGTGACTTTCCTTTTATTATTACCTCAGCTTACAGATCTGAAAGCCACCCAGCAGAAATCAACAAAGAAAAACCAGGCACACACACTAAAGGTATAGCAGTCGATATCTTGGTAAGCGGTTCACAAGCTTATGAAGTTGTTGCTCTAGCACCGCAGTTTGGTTTTACAGGTATAGGGGTACAACAAAAAGGTAAGGCTAGATTCATACATTTGGATGTAGATGGGGAAAAACATGGTAAGATACGACCATATATCTGGAGTTATTAATGGAACTATCAACATACTTAGTTTGGAATGTTTTTATCACACTAATCTTAGCGCCATTATTATTTTCTATTAGAAAAAATGAAACAGAGTTAAAAAGGTTGGATATTTTATTGAACAAAACTAGAGAAGAAATCCCAAGCAAGTATGTCACTAAAGAAGATCAAGAAAACGATATTTCAAGATTGTTTGAAAGACTTGACAAATTAGACCAAAAAATTGATAAACTAATAGCACAATGAATTTTTACAATCCATTCATGTCTGCCATACGATACGCCCAGTCAATAGCGGGCGGTATGCCATTTTCACAAGTAGTCCAACCTGGTATGAGTTTTTCACCACAATTTCCAATGGGTGATAGAGTTATTCCACCATCACCAGGATTACCAGCAATACAACCACCAGCAGTAATACCACCAAACATACCACCAGTTGGTGTTGGGTCAGGCATGGGCGGTTACGGTAGTGGCGGATCTTCTCGTCTTGGCGATTTTACAAGTGGCGGTATGGGTACTGTTTCCGACCCAATGGATGTTGGTCAACCTGGTGGTCCAATACCTTTTGACCTTGGCAAATCAGCAGGACCATTAGATTTTCTGTCATTGCTACCACCACAACCACCAGCAATAGGCTTGCCACCATTACAACCACCAAGCCAACAACTACCAGATTTATCTGGTGGATTAATGAACACCATACCAAGCGATCTTGGTAAAGTATTAAGTCTTATCTAAATGCCATCACAAGAAGAAATGATCAAGGCTCAAGAAGCCGAAAATATTCTTAACAGCGATTCTTTTAAAGAAGCTATTGCTAATCTTAAAGAAGAATACGTTAATCATTGGTTAAGAAGTAGAAATATTGATGATGTTGATATGAGAGAAGATTTGCACAAAGCCATCCTTCTATTACCAGAAATAGAAAGACATCTAAGAATTATTGCCGAAAAAGGCAAAATCACTAAGTCACAGTTAGAAAAGCTCAGAAAAATTAGTTAAAATATAAAAAAACTACAAAAGGAGTTTTTATGGCAACAACGGAAAAACCGATTGCACTACAGTCCGAAATGGACAAAGCAGCTTCATCATTTGAAGGATTTTTAGCACCTGAAGAGGAGAATGTTGAACCCCAAGAAGTTGAAGTTGAAGAAGCCGAATCTGAAGAAGAAGTCGAAGAAGTTGAAGAACTTGTCGATGATTTAGACGATGAGGATGAAGAAGAAGTTGAACAAGAAGATATTGAGGAAGAAGTAGAGCAACCCCAACTTTATACAGTCAAAGTTGATGGTGTAGAAACAGAGGTCACGCTCGAAGAACTCCAAAATGGTTATTCTCGTCAGCAAGATTATACGAGGAAAACTCAAGAACTGTCTCAACAGCGTAAGACTATTGAGCAACAGCAAGCTGAGTTAGCTCAAAGAGATGCGATTTATTCTCAACTGCTACCTAAGATGGAAGCACAGCTTAATGCTGAATTAGGTGATGAACCTGATTGGCAGAAGTTATATGAGGATGATCCAGTAGGGTATGTTAGGGAAAAACAACTCTGGGATCAAAAGAAAGAAAAGTTATCCGCAGTTCAAGTTGAACAGCAAAGACTTCAACAAGAAGCCATAGCTGAACAACAAAAACAAATTCAATCTATGGTTGAAGAAGGTAACAAAAAACTTTTAGAAATAATCCCTGAGTGGTCTAAACCTGAAACAGCAGCTCAAGAAAAAGCTGCTATTAGACAATACGCTATCGATGTCCTTGGTTATTCACCACAGGAAATGGATCAAGTCTATGACTACAGAGCTTTGATTGGTTTAAGGTCTGCATGGCTTCAACACGAAGCTGGACAGGCAACTAAAAAGAAACCAACACAAAAAGCAGCTGCCAGAGTAGGTAAACCTGGTTCAACAACCAGAAAAAGGTCAGCAGCTCCAGAGAAAAAGTTGCGTCAAAGGTTAAAGCAGACTGGTAAACAACAGGATGCTGCAAAATTATTTGAACAGCTATTAAAGTAAGGAGAAAATATAATGGCAAAAGTTTTAAATGCTTTCGATACCTATAGCGCTACTGCTGATAGAGAGGATTTAAGTAATATTATTTACAACATATCCCCAATGCAAACTCCATTTATGAGTTCTATCGGCACTAGAAATGTAAAAAATGTTGTCTTTGATTGGCAAACAGAAGTTCTTCCAACACCATCATCAAGTGGTGAATTAGAAGGTTTTGAACTTTCCAGATCAACAGCTCAAGCAACTGTTAGAGAATCAAACGTATGTATGATTTCAAAAAGAGATGCAACAGTTTCTGGTTCACAAGAAGTTTCAGACGCAGCTGGTAAGAGATCAGAAATGGCTCACCAGTTAGCTCTTATGGCTAAAGCTCTTAAGAGAGATATGGAAGAAGCTCTATGTCAAAATGGTGCAAAAACAACTGGTGATGCTTCAACAGCTCGTGTAACTGGTGGTTTTGAATCTTGGGTTGAAACCAATGATTCAAGAGGTTCTGGTGGTTCAGCAGCTGGTAACGGTGCAGCTCCAGTAGACGGCACACAAAGAGACTTAACAGAAGCTCTTTTAAAAGACGTATTACAACTTTCATTTGAAAATGGTGGCGAACCATCATTAGCAATTTGTGGACCACATAACAAGCAAGTTATTTCTGGCTTTACAGGTAGAACACAAGCAAGACAAATGATCGATGCTAATACTGTTGAAGCATCTGTATCAATCTATTCATCTGACTTTGGTGAGTTACAAATCGTACCATCAAACAGATCAAGAGAAAGATCTCTACTATTGGTTGATCCAGAATATGCAAAAGTAGCATATCTAAGAAACTTCCAAACAGTTGATATTGCAACTATTGGTGATGCAGAAACCAAGATGATTGTAGTTGAGTACGGTTTAGAAGTATCTAATGAGAAAGCACACGGTATCGTGGCTGACTTAAACGTATCTTAATGATATTTATGGGCGGGCTTAGTCCCGCCCTCTTTTTATGGCTAGACGAACTATCATAGATCACACACTTGGTTACAAGCATGAGTTTGCTACCGAGGATGATAAAGTCGTTTATCACACTACCCAAGACGTGCAACCAGTCTTAGAACACGTCAAACAATTAAGTTACAATAAACCAGGGAAAGATTTACGTCACGTTGCGGAAGTTCCTATGGTAATATATCAACAAGCCATGCGTGAAGGCTGGGCTAAGGACCAGAAGGCATGGAAAAAATGGTTGAACAATCCAGATAATAAATTGTTCAGAACATGGAAAGGTAAGGTATGACATATTCAGAATTAAAAACCAACATAGCAAATTACTTAAATAGATCTGACCTAACTGGTCAAATGGATATGTTTATTGATAATGTTGAAGGCGAAGTCAATAGAAGAGTAAGACGTAAAGAAATGATTAAAAGAGCAACAGCAACGGCTGATGCACAATACTTATCACTACCTACCGATTGGTTAGAAGGTATTAATGTTGAAATAACATCCAATGACTTTTCACCAATCCTACAACAGTCTATTGAAAGTTTAGACATTTACAGAAAATCAATTAACAACAAAACAGGACAACCTGTGTATTTTGCTTTTGTCGACGACACTATGGAATTAGCACCAACACCAGACACTAGCTACACATTACAATTAACTTATTACAGCAAGATAGATGCACTAAGTGATAGCAACACTAGCAACTTCCTATCCAACAATCATCCCGATGTTTATTTGTATGGTGCTTTAAAACACGCTTCTATCTATTTAATGGAAGATGAAAGGGTCGCAATGTTCTCACAGCTCTTTGAAAAAGCCTTAGAAGAACTTAAAATGGAACAAGAAAAAGCAGAATTTGGTAAAGGCTCTCTTATGCAAAGAAGAAGGTCTTATGGCAAAGCTAAGAAAAACGTTTATTATTGGAGTAACAACTAGGAAGTATTATGGCAGGATTTTCAGATTATTTAGAGGACAAAGTTTTAGACCATGTGTTTGGTGGTAATGCCTACACAGCACCATCAACATTATATGTCGCATTATATACTGTAGCACCAACTGATACAGGTGGTGGCACAGAAGTTTCAGGTGGCGCTTACGCACGACAAACTGCTACATTTTCTGTTTCAGGCACAGACCCAACAACAGCATCCAATACTGCTGCTATAGAATATCCAACCGCCACAGCAGATTATGGTACCGTTGTTGCCGTTGGTGTTTTTGATGCGCTCACATCTGGCAACTTATTGGCTTACGCTAATTTAACTGCATCAAAAGTCGTATCTTCAGGAGATATATTTAGATTTAACACAGGCGATTTGGATATAACTCTGGCATAACATCATGGCCACTTTAGGCTACGGTAGAGGATTTTATGGCAGATCCAAGTGGGACGAGCTTGCTGGTCAGCTAACATCCACCATCCCCGCAACATCAGATACTACGGCTACAGGCCGTGAATTATTCATTGGTAATTCTACTGTCGTTGTTGTTTCTGACTTTACCGCAGTTGGCACACAAGTTGACTTAGCCTTAGTCACCATTGCAGCAGTTTCCGATTTTGATTCACAAGGCTTTATCAAAGCTGGTGGCGCCTCGGTTATTAGTGGCGTTAGTGATTTTGCTTCTGATGGTTTTATTACCGCAGCTGGCTTTAGCACCATAGCTGGTGTTAGTGATTTTGACAGCACAGGACGAGCAACTTTCGCAGGTGCTGGGCTATCAAACCAAACAAGTAGTTTTTCATCTCTCGGTGGTTTAAAATGGGAAGATGAAACTGTACCACCAGATGTTTGGTCAGACCAGACAGTTAGCACTACTTGGTCAGCACAAACAGACCCAAGCACAACTTGGAGTCAGATAACAACAACAGATAAAACATGGACAACACAGAACAATCCAAGCACAAGTTGGGATGAAAAAGATAAACAAGAGGTAGCATAAATGGCAGATACAACAACAACCAATCTTAGTTTAACCAAGCCAGAACCAGGGGGTTCTGAAGATACTTGGGGTGATAAGCTCAATACCAACTTAGATACTTTAGATGCGATTTTTGGTGCAGGCGGAACAACTGTATCTATGGGTAATGTTTCTGTCGATCAGTTGGATCTTGGCGACAACGAAAGAATCAGACTAGGTGCTAGTCAAGATTTAGAAATCTACCACGATGGTAGTAATAGCCGAATAAGAGAAGTTGGTACTGGTAGCCTATTATTGGATGCTGAATCTTTATACCTAAGAAATACAACAGGAGATAGCTACTTACAAGGAATTAATGGTGGTGCAGTTAATATTTTTTATAATGGCACAGTTAAACTAAACACCACCTCATCAGGGATAGACGTAACAGGTAACGCTACATTTGACGATAATGGTAAAGCCATCTTTGGTACTGGTAGTGACCTACAAATCTACCACGACAGCCAAGATACTTTTTTAATAAATGATACTGGTCAATTAAAAATTAGAAATAGGTCAGATGATAAAGACATAGTATTAGAATCTGATGATGGCTCTGGTGGCATAACAAGTTATGTTTTGATAGATGGCTCACAAGGGACTGTCAGACTATACCATTATGGTTCAGAAAAATTACTCACCACCTCAACAGGTATAGATGTTACAGGAACAGTCGTTAGTGATGGTTTGACTGTTGATACTAATACGCTTTATGTAGACTCCACAAACAATAGAGTTGGCATAGGAACTACTTCGCCAGTATCTTTATTAGATTTAGGTACAGGTAATACATCGGGTTCTGGTCTGTCTTTTGGTAGTACTTTATCAGAAATTAGAAGAGGTGGTACTAATGGCGACACTATACAGACTTCACATTGGGGTAATGTAGCAGTCATTATAGATAGCGACAATAATGATACTTCTACACGTGCCTTTAAGGTTATGGAAGGTAACACTGATGCTGGTACAGCTAATGAACTATTTAGGGTTAGGTCTGATGGCAAAGTCGGCATAGGAACTACTAGTCCTGCATCACACCTTGAAATTCGTGGCTCTTCTGGTGGAAACGATAAGCAATTAAGATTATCAACAGGTTCAACTACATATTGGGATTTAGGAAGGTCTGGTGTAAATGGTAATTTTGAAATTACAGAAGATAGTGGAGACACTTATTTTGTTATTGACAAGACTTCAGGCTCAGTTGGTATTGGTACGACTTCGCCAGAATCAACTTTAGAAATAGCAAAATCTGACCAAACCAATGGTGCTACTTTAAGCATCACTAATTCATTTATTGGTAATAATTGGGAAGCTGGAGATACAGTAGGCACTATTAACTTTAGAACTGATGATTGGTCAACATCAGAACCAATAAGAGGACAAATAAAAGTATTTGATGATGCTTCTGATGGCACAAATACATATCCTTATGCAAATGCTATGTCGTTTAGCACAGGCTATGTAAATACCCTAAATGAACGTATGCGTATCGACTCATCAGGCAACGTAGGCATAGGAACTACTTCGCCATCATACCCACTAGATGTTAATGGCACAGCACACATACAAGGCGACATAAGAATAACAAGCACCTTCCCAAGAATATATTTAGCAGATAGTAATAACAATTCTGACTTTTCTGTTATTAATGCTAATGGTAACTTTGGTATTTATGATGATACTAATGCAGCATATCGTTTTAGAATAGACAGCTCAGGTAACGTAGGCATAGGAACTACTTCGCCAAGTTACACTTTAGATGTCAGTGGTTCTGCAAGATTATTAAGCTCATCTCCCCAAATAGTTTTACAAGATTCAGATGAAAGTAATGTTTTCGGTCAAATAATACAAAGTTCAGGTGCTTTGAGCATAAGGTCAAGAGATGGCACATCAAATGGTATCATCAAGTTTGAAGGCAACAATGGAACTGCTACTACCGAATATGCCAGAATCGACTCTGATGGCAACATGAGTATAGGGACTAGTTCGGCAGCTGCAGGCTTACATATTTTAAAATCAAGTTTAGCAGGACAATTTATAGTAAGTAATACAGAGAGTGATGCAACCACCAAATATGGTGCTATTACTGGTTCTCATTATACCAATGCAGAAGAAGTTATGACTGGTATGTTAATGACATCATATTCATCTGGTAATAGAGTTAGTATCGGTGGTGGTATAACTTCATCTAATGCAGCTAGTGAAATTTTATTTTATACAGCAGCTAATAATACTACTGTAACTGGTACTGAAGCCATGAGAATAGACAGCTCTGGCAACGTAGGGATAGGAACTACTTCGCCAAGTGAGAAACTTGATATTTTAGGCAATCAAAGAATATTTGGTAACTTGTATTTAGAATCCAATGCTCAAGGCTTCAGAGCTGTAGCTATGAATACCTCAGATGGTGCTGATAATCAAAAATTAGCTCTCTGTGGTGGTGGTACAGCTAGTAGTGCAAGAGGTGGACAGGTTGTGGTATATGGTAACGAAGTAAGTAGTACAGGTGGTGGCATAGATTTAGTAGCAGGAAGGGTATCAACTGGTAATATTATTTTTAAAACTGGCACAACCACAACAGAACGCATGAGAATAGACAGTTCAGGCAATGTCGGCATAGGAGAAAGTACACCAGAAGAAAAAATACAAGTAGCTGGTAATATTCGTATGAATTCTCCAATTCACACTTCGGCTGCAAGACCTGCTGCAACAGTTGCAACACTAAGTAGTGGTGAAATCAGAGCAAAAAATAGTGATGGAGGCGATGGAGGTCTTTTAAGACTTTCAGCAGGTGCTGGTGGAAGTCTAAGCACAATGAGTTACATAGACCTGCAAGGCTATTCAAGTGCTGAAAGCGGTAATGGCAAACACATTATTTTTGGTACTAGCGGGTCTGATAAAATGATAATAAACTCCTCAGGCAACGTCAGTATAGGAACTACTTCTAATAATGGTAAGTTAGACATTGCAGCACCACAAGTTACAACAAATCAATTCACATCACCTCATTTAAGACTGAGAGCAACATCGACAGTTGATAACACAGGCTTTACTGGTATCGCCTACTCTTCATCAGTAGTAGATAGTTATGGTTGGACTGTTGGTGCATTAAGAGCTACGTCAGGAAACAATTCAAGTTTTGTTTTTAATGTTCACAATGCAAGCAATACTGGTGCAGAAAAAATGCGTATCGATGGTGGTACAGGTAGAGTTGGTATCGGCACTACTGCACCTTCTGCAAATTTACATATTCTTGGCAATGGAGCAGATATTTTAAATGAAAGTTCAAGTGCTACTGCTGTTAGATATATTTTAAAAACTGCAAACCAAGAATGGCGAATAGGCACACATAACGCACAAAACAATAATTTATGGTTTTACAATGTAGATAATGCTGCCTATAGAATGTCATTAACTCCAGCAGGCAACCTTGGTATAGGAACTAATTCGCCAAGTGCTAAGTTACACGTTGCTGGTGCTGCCAGTACTTATATAAGAGCAGAAAGAACTATTTCAGGTAGTGAAGGTTATATATTGGTGGGTGCTGCAACTAACCAAAACCAAATTATATCAAGAGATGGTGCAGGTAGTAACAAAGACCTAACTTTCTTAACCGGTACATCAGAACGTGCCAGAATAGACAGTTCAGGCAACTTGTTGGTTGGTAAGACAAGTGCTAATTTAGCTGTAGCAGGTATCGAATTGACTGCTTCTAATTTTGCAAACTTCACTCGTGATGGTGGGTTATCTGCACAATTTAACAGACTAACATCCGATGGTGCAGTAGTTGGTTTTTTAAGGACAGGCACAACAGTAGGTACTATCTCAGTCACAGGTTCAGCCACAGCTTACAACACTTCATCCGATGCAAGATTAAAAGACATCACAGGCGAAGCCAGAGGTTTAGAGGTTATCAACGAACTTAACCCAGTTGCTTACGACTGGAAAGCCGATGGCAAGTCTGATGAAGGCTTGATAGCTCAAGAAGTCAAAGAGCTAGTCCCTAACGCAGTGTCAGAAACCGAAGATGGTTATTACCAAATGGATTACTCTAAGTTGGTGACACCTTTGATTAAGGCTGTGCAGGAGCAACAAAAACAGATCGAAGAATTAAAACAACAATTAGAAGAACTTAAAAACTAATGTATAATTGAACGAATAAGAGGAAATAACTATGCCATCATATACAACGAATTTAAACTTAACCAAATCAACAGTCGGTGGTGATACCAATGTTTGGGGTGGACACTTAAACGGGAACGCTGATACGATAGATGGGATCTTCGCTGATGCAGGGAATGGGACTAGCGTTGGTCTTAACGTTGGTTCTGGTAAAACCCTAACCGTAGCTGGCACAGCAAACTTCACAGGCACAACCACATTCTCATCCTCTGGTTTTTCTTTAAACAGTTATAGTTTTGTTGATTACAGTAGTGGTTTCAGGATTGGTGCTTTAGACGATGATGATGAAACTTTAACACTCAAAGGTTTTGGTGGTAGTACCAGTATGGTACTTGGTGATAGCAATATCACAGTTACTGGTAGCGTTGCTTTTGATACCTCAACATTAAAAGTTGATGCCACCAACAACAAGGTTGGTATTGGCACAGCATCGCCTGCTTATGCTTTGGATATTTTTAATAGTGCTGGCGGTGAGGTTTTCAACATATCTTCAGATAGCGGTTCTAATGGTGTATTTATTAGAATGGACACCGATAATTCGTCACCAATTAAATTTGGTATGGATGAAAACAACGGACATTTTCAATACTTTTACAATGGTGTTAAAAAGTTTGAAGCAAAAAACAATGGCGATATATTGTTAAACGGTGATGGAGCAAAAATCTTCATGCAATCGCCAAACGGTACAGAATATTATTTATCAGTAGATAATTCAGGTAACTTGGTTGTTACCAACGTTTAATATATAATCGCAATAGGAGTAAAATATGGCTATATCATACGAATGGAACTGCAAACAGGTCGATTACTACCCGTCACACGGTGATGAATCAGATGTTGTTTACAACGTGCATTGGCGTTTAAAAGGCGTTGATTCAGAAAATGATTCTGAGGGTAATCCTTATTCAGCAGAAGTGTATGGCTCACAGTCTTTAGATGTTTCAGATCTTTCTAGCTTTGTTGCTTACGCTGATTTAACAGAAAGCGTAGTACAAGGTTGGGTTGAAGCAGCTATTGGTTCTGACGAAGTTGCTAATTTAAAAAGCAATTTAGATGCACAAATCGCTGAACTAAAATCACCATCATCTGTTTCAGGCACAATAGGAAGTTAAGTGAATGGCATTAATTCCTATCACCCCACCAGCAGGTATCGTTAAGAACGGTACTGATTATACTAATAAAGGTCGTTGGGTTGATGGGAATTTAGTGCGTTTTGAAAACGGTTATTTAAAACCTATTGGTGGTTGGGACTTACTAAAAGAAGAACCAGTTGGACTTACTTTAAGTGGCACAGTAACTACCGCCACTAGTAGTTTTATTATTACTATTACCACAACAGTTGCTCATGGCCTTGCTGTTGGTGATAGCGTTAGTCTTTCTGGTTTTGCTACCACAGGCGGGATGCCAGCGAGCCAAATCAATCAAACCTACAGCATTGCTTCTGTCCCAAGCACCACCACTTTTACCATTAACACTTATCAGGCAGCTGTCCAAAGCATTGCAGCCACTTCAAGCAAAACATCTAGTGCTGCTAGTATTATTCAACCTTCCACACCTATTGGTATGTACGCTTATACCGATAATAGTGGTAATGCTGTTTTAGCTGTTGGCACAAGAAATGGTGTTTTGGTTTTTTACAACGAAACCTGGTACGACATAACCCCATCAGGCTTTGTCAACGATTCAGTCGTTGGCTCTACAGGTTTTGGTTCTTACGAATTTGGTGAAGAAGATTTTGGTGACGCTCGCTCAACCTCAACACTATCTTTTCCCACCAACAGCTTTACTTTTGACAACTGGGGAGAGGAGTTAGTTTTTTGTTTTGCGGGCGATGGCAAGCTTTATCGCTGGCAACCCAGCTCACCAAGCACTATCGCTTCAGCGATTTCTAACGCACCAACTGGTAATATCGCAACCGTAGTGTCCAATGAACGACATTTGTTTGCCCTTGGCTCAGGTGGCGATCCTCGTAAAATCGCTTGGTCAAACAGAGAAGATAACACCAACTGGACATCCTTAGCCCGTAACACAGCTGGTGACATTCAAATCCCCACAGGTGGACAAATCCTTTACGGCCTCAAATACAAGTCCGATATTATCGTGTTTACTGACATTGGTATTAATAGGGTCTACTACTTAGGTGCGCCTTTTACCTACGGTATTGCCGAAGCAGGCACGAATTGCAAAGCTATCTCCGTGCGTTCGATCGTTCAGGCGGGTGACTTTATTGCGTGGCTGGGTGAGAACTCTGTCTTTGCGTATGATGGGACAGTTAGAGAAATCCCGTGCGAGGTGCATGATTACATTTACAACAACATTTCAGAGCTATACAGAAAATCATGTTGGGGTGGTCACAACCAAAACTTCAATGAGATCTGGTGGGGTTTCCCGTCAGACAATCAAACTTCACCAAACAAATATGTGATATGGAACTATCGAGACAACGTTTGGTCTATTGGTGAATTGGACAGAAGTTGTTGGGTTGACCAAGGTGCGTTTGATAAACCAATCGCTGGTGATTCATCTGGTTATATTTACCAACACGAATCAGGTGTCTTGACAGGCGAGTTAGATCCATTCTGTCAGTCAGGGCCATTAGAAATAGCTCAAGGCGATAGGTTAGTACAGGTCAATCAAATCATTCCAGACGAAGAAGCTAATGCTTTGCCTGGCGTGACTATCAGCTTTACTGGTAAATTTACGCCATTAGGTGCTGAAACAGACTTTGGTTCGTTCACGTTTGAGAACGATGGTTATACCGATGCTCGATTCTCAGCTCGACAAGTAAAAATGAAAGTGACCAGAAATAGTCAACAAGATTTTCAATTAGGACAAATTAGATTAGACGTTAAGCCAAGAGGTAAAAGATAATGGATTTATCATCACAACGACAATACATACAACGTGCTAGAAATGTTACTGTTGATTTAACAACTACAAGCGAAACACTTTTATATACAGCGCCTAGTGGCGATGATTTTGATTTTGTTGTAATTGAATCAATTTTAGTAACAGAAGATGGCGGGCAACAAACAAACTTTACTTTAAAACTAACAGACGACCAATCTGTGGAACATACATTATGGTCACAATTTAATATATCAGCTCACAATACGGTTGAATTATTAACTCGTAGTTTAATAATAACCCAAAGTGAAATAATTAAATGTACTGCTGCTCATGCTAATAAACTTAGTGTTATTATGAGTATTGTTGAATATGCCAAAGGAAACTAAGACTTGGGAGAGTGAGTGGCCCAGATGCAAACCTTACATTGAGAAGGCAGTAAAGTATCAAGATTCCTATACAATAGAGGATATAGAAGATAAAATAAGGCAAGGAATATTTCATTTATGGCCTGGTAAGAAATCAGCCATGATTACAGAGTTCGTCATATTCCCGCAAGTAAAAGCCATGAACTTATTATTTTGTGGTGGAGATTACGAAGAACTCAAAGAAATGTTACCATATATAGAAGAGTTCGCTCGTAGAGCAGGCATCAAAAGACTTTATGGCGGTGGTCGTAAAGGCTGGACTAGAAAGTTAGTTAGTCTAGGTTTTGAGCCAGAACATTTAATTAGAAAAGAATTATGAGTAAAGGCGCAACAGTATCAAGAACAGAAGTTCCAGCATATCAAGAACAAGCATTTAAAGATTTATACGCAGCAGGCAGACAAGTCGCAGGTATGCCATTTGTCCCATATACAGGACCTATGGTGGCTGGTTTTTCACCAGATCAATTAGCTGCTTTTGAAGCTACTAGAGGTTTGTTTGGCGAAACCCAAGCATTTAGCCCAATTAGCCAATTACAACAATTAGCACAAACACCACTTGATGTTAGTGCTTATATGTCACCTTACCAAGAAGCGGTTATCGACCCTGCTTTGCGTGGTATTCAAGAACGTCAAGACATAGCTCAACAACAAGCCCAAGAAGCAGCGCTTAGAGCTGGTGCGTTTGGTGGCTCACGAGGAACTATTTTAGAATCAGAAGCCCAAAGACCATACATTCAAGCAGCAGCTGAAACCGAAGCTCAACTCAGACAAGCTGGTTTCGAGCAAGCAGCCCAAAGAGCAGCACAACAACAAGCATTTCAAGCTGGTTTGCTAGGCGATCTCTATGGTCAACAGTTACAAGGTCTTGGTATGTTAAGTGGCATTGGTGGCCAGCAACAACAATTACAGCAAGCTGCCCTTGAAGCAGCTCGTGGTGAGTTCGAGCGTGCGTTGGCTTATCCAGGGCAACAGCTTGGCTATTTAACAGGTGCCATTAGTGGAGTGCCAACTTTACCCACACAAACTCAACAGAAGAAAACAGGTTTGGGTGATGTTCTTGGTGGTCTAACAGGATTGTTGGGAGCTGGTTTTACTGGTGGAATTAATCCATTTACATTTACAAAGTTTGGGGGGTAATAATGGACGGGCTATTTGGACAATCAGGATTTACACAACAACAAGAACCAAATGTTGATGCTGAAAGATTAAGACGTCAACAGCTTGGCAATATGTTATTAGCTTTAAGTGATGTTTTTAGAGGGCAAGATCCATCTGTTGGTGTTTTGCAAAGACAACAGTTTTTTCAACAGCAAGAAGAAGAAAGACAAACTAAACTGCAAGAACAACAATTACAACAGCAAACAAAAGATTATCTTGAAAGTATTCCAGAAGGGACTTTTAAAGATTTAGCAAAAACATATTTATCACAACCAGACGGTTATAAATATTTACCACAGCTTGCAGACTTACAAATGAAAAGAGAACAACAAGAACAAGCGGTAACAAATTATTTAGGTCAAATAGATTTGTTGGTTGAGCAAGGGAAAATAAAAGAAGATTTAGTGCCTTATCTAAAAACACTTTCACCTGTTTCTGGTCAAAAAGCAATTAATGAAATTGTGTTTGCATCACCAGACCAGCAAACAGCAGCTATTGAAAATTTTGAATTTATGCAAAAAGTAAGAGAAAAAGGAGATCCTGAAGAAATAGAACTAGCAGAAAGAATTATTGCTGGCAAGAATCAAGGCAAATCAAGTGAAAGAATTAAATCAGAAGTTGTTCAAAGTCTTATAACAAAAACAGATCAATTTGGTAAATTAATAAGTGAAGAAGAAATACAACAAAGACTATCAACATTAGATTCTTTATTAGGTAGCGCTCCTATAAATAATACTTCCGATCAAAAATCATCATACAGTATTGGTGGTTATCAAGTATCTTTACCAAGTGGGGACTAAATGCCCGAGTACACAGTTACAAACAAAGAGGGCAAAACCTTAAAGCTGATTGGTGATAAACCACCAACAGAAGAACAACTAGATCAAATATTTGCCGAATACGAACAAAAATCTTTAGTTCAAGACCCTATCAAGCAAAATCCTCAAAAACAAATAAAGCTTACAGAAGAAAGCATTATTGAAGATCCTGAATGGATAAATGCTTCTAAATCTATATATGAGTGGGAGAAAGGGGTTGATGCTCCTAAACTAGAATCTGATGAAGATTATGCTAATTTTGGTTTAGACTATATGGGTTGGTTTAATTACAACCTTCCTAAAATGGGAGTAGAAGCGACACAATTAAAAGGAGCAACCGATCAACAAAAAAAAGATTTTATAGCTCTAATGGATATGTATGATCAAAAATCAGCTAGTCTAGCTGGGTTTGGTCGAGCTTTAAAAGGGATAGCTGCTGATCCATCAACATATATTGGTCTTGGTACATTGGGCGCTGGTACAGCAGCCGCACAATCTATAAAACAAGCCATAAAAGAAGGAGTAAAACAAGCAACAAAAGCTGGAGCAAAACAAGGCGCAAAGATTGGTGCAATAGAAGGCTCTGTTTATGCCACCGCAGATAATGCTTTAAGACAAACAGCAAGAATAAATGCTGGTGTTCAAGAAGATTTTGATTTTAAAGAATCTGGAAAAGCAGCTGTTTTAGGAGCAGGTATTGGTGGATCTTTAGGTGGGGTTTTAGGGGGTGTTGGCACTAATGTAGCTGCAAGAAATAAACTATCACAAACTATTCAAAAAGAACAGGGAGCTTTACAAAAAGAAGGAATAGAAGCTAAAGACATACAAAAAGAATCCGAAATAATATCTCAAAAAGAAATAACAAAACCAGAAGAATTATTATCTGCTCCTACATCAAAGGAGCAACCAACCTTGACACAAAAATTAGAAGAAATAGCAGAACCTGTTTCAGACGTACAAATAAAACCGCAAGAAATTAGACCTGGGCTATTAGGTCAAACCTATCAAAAGGTTGCTACACAATTTTTAGATGCTGTTAAAAAACCATTTATTAAATACAAGCCATTAAAAACTTTACCAGACCAAGAAAAATATTTAACACTTAGAGGTTTAGCTATTGGTAAATTAAATAAAGTAAGAGATGTTACTAGAAATGTTTATGATTTATTTTCCAAATTATCGCCAGAAGATAATTTTGCTGTTAGAAAATATTTAACAAAACAAGCAAATATAAATGTTATTAAAAACAAAGAATTAAAAAAAGAAGCCAAACAGCTTAGAGATGGAATTGATTTTGTTGGTGATTCTTTAGTTAAAGCAAAAATACTTGCTGAAGATGTTGTTAACAAAAATAAAGAATCTTATCTACCAAGAATGTATCTAAAATATTTAGATAAAAAGGGCAGAATGGATTACACAAAGACCAGAAAAGATTTAGATGACGCTACAGTTGAGTTTTTAGGAGAGGTTAAAGATGTTTCTTTACAAGGATCAAAAGCAATAGAAGATCCAATGTCAGATATTGTTCGCTTGAATTTATTTGAAAAAATATCTGAAGATCCTAACTGGACAATTCAATCTGGTTTGATTGATTTTCAAGGTAAAAAAGTAAGCCCTGTTTGGCTAAATGAAGAAAAAAACAGATTAAGCAATGAAATAATAAAAAAACTAAGACCAAAAAAAGATGAAAAAATAGTCAAAGAAATGGATGACTTAATAGATAAAGCTGAATTAAATATTAATAAATCAGATTTGTCTTTATATAAACAAATACCAGATTCTAAACCATACGGCGTTTTAAGAGGATCGTATGTAAGAAAAGAAATTTATGACGATCTTGTTTCTGGTGGACAGTTTATTGATCCTAATTCTGGTATTGCACAATCTATTTTAGGAGATGCTGGATATATAACTAAAGCAACAAAGCTTTGGAAAATGAGTAAAGTTGCTTTAAACCCGCCAGCTCAAGCAAGAAACTTTGTATCAAACGTTTTATTATTAAATCTTTCTGGGATACCTTTTACAAAATTACCGACAAGATTATTTCAAGCAATGAAAGATATAAGCACAAATGGCCCATACTCACAAATAATAAAAAAATATGGAATATTAGATTCTACTTTTTCTAAACAAGAAATGATTGAAATAAATAAAGCATATCTAGCAGCTAAAGCTAAAGAAACTAAAAATCCTGTAGATACAATAAAATATATGGCTGGTTCCATAGCTGACTTTGCATCTAATGCGTATCAAAAAATGGAATTAATAGGTAAAACTGCAAAGATAATTGATGAAATGACAAAAGGAGCAGATGAAGCAACTGCTGCTCTTGAAGCGCAAAAAACTTTGTTTGATTATTCTTTAGTACCACCTTCAGTTAGATATTTAAGAAATGCGCCAGTTGGTATTCCTTTTTTAACTTTTTACTATAAAGTTTTGCCAAACTTATTAGAAACAGCAATTCGCTATCCTGAAAGATACATTCCTTATTTAGCTTTACCGTATGCAATGCACTCATTGTTAGCAAGCTATAAAGATGTAACTTTAGAAGATGTTGACAAATTAAAACAATCTTTACCAGGATGGATAAAAGATAATGGAAGCGCATTTATTCTGCCAGTAAAAGATGAAAATGACAGATGGCAGGTTTTTGATTTTAGTTATTTTTTACCTTGGTCTATGTTTACAGGAATGGTTACTAATGTTGCAGAAGGAGATTTAAAAGAAACACTTTCTACTTCTGGAGTTTTTGGTGGACCACTCCCACAAATAATTTCAGCAGCACAAACAGGTATAGATCCATTTACAAAAAGAAAAATAGTTAATGAGTTTGATCCGCCAGAAAAACAAATTGCAGACACAATGAATTATATTTATAGAATGGCAGCACCAACTTGGTTAACAGACATAGGCTTTGCTGGTAAATTACTAGAAGCTATAAATAAAGATGTTAATAAATATGGCGATCCTAAAATTACTAAAACTCAAGCAATATTAAGATTAGTCGGGGTAAACCTTTATCCAATAGACCCAAACCAAAGCAGAGAAGATAATTTGAAATATATGAGAAATGAAGTATCAAGGTTAAAAGCTAGAAGAACTCAAGTTTTAAAAGATAAAAATTTAACAAAAGAAGAATTCGACAAATTAGATAAAAAATATCAAGAAATGATTATTGCTAGACAAAAACAAATTAATGAGTACTTAAAAGAAAGCGAAATTCCACAACAATTACAATGATGAACCAACAACAGATAGGCCGTGCAGGTGAACACCTTACGGCTTCGTATCTGTGTCGTTACTTCGATGATGTCTTTACCGCTTCCGAATCGTCTCGCTTTGATTTCTTAGCCGTCAAGGACGGTTGTAATTATAAAATCCAAGTTAAAACCACTAACTCACCTTTTGTCAAAAACAACAACGACTGGTTGCGTTGGGATATTAAAAAAAAGATATCTAACAAAGACAATGAGTACCGTGTGTATGGTGAAGATGAGGTTGATATCTTTGCGTTCGTGTGTTTGTTTTTAGATAAGGTGGTCTTTGTCCCTAACAAGAATGTTGGTAAGACTTATCAAAAGAAGGTGGAGTTTATTAGCGAGATACAGACCTTAGAAACTTTAGTTTCTTCAGCCCAAGTGGTTAGAGATCTTAAGTTATAAAGAATCTACGTCTAACTGCACTTTTTGGTTATTTGAATGTATTAATAGTTTTAATGCGTAT
>Ga0208644_1000613_pt1 | contig 31483 bp, 42 predicted proteins | sample VirMetDEL_Nov_18_FD_184517 | JGI IMG/M metagenome (GOLD analysis project Ga0208644, IMG submission 184517) | Aqueous microbial communities from the Delaware River and Bay under freshwater to marine salinity gradient to study organic matter... | ecosystem: Environmental > Aquatic > Marine >...
ATGTGTAAAGCTACGTCTCAATGGTCGTCCTTCCCATACACGTAGTGCTTGATCATATGATAGTGGTATCTCTTTGTTTGGCCACTTGTTTCTAGAATCTGACGGTTCCCACAGATCAAAATGTCTTTGTCTGCCAAGTAAAGTTCTTATGTATCCACGAGTACTAGCAGCCTTACTACATTCTTGTGCGAGTGATCGTACAAACGGTACACGTTGATGATACTTCTCAAACAATGGTTTAGCTTCATTCATTTCTAATCCTAGTTGTTGGGATAGCTTGAATATACCCATACCATAGAACATACCTAAATTGATAGTCTTAGCAGATTTTCGGGGGATGTTTGCCATATCGGACACAATCTGGTGGAAGTCTGCATCCTCATTTGAGTTAAATAGCTCGACTGCTTCTTCAGCACCATGTAATCTTCTTAAATATGCGTAGTGTAATAGTACACGAGGTTCTTGTTGTGAATAATCTAAGCAAGCCCATTGGCCACCATCGTCGGGAGTAAACAACGACCGTACCAATGGACCCCAATGATCGTCACGCGCTGGTATCTGTTGTAGATTAGGAGTCGACGAACTAAATCTACCTGTACGAGTACCATCAGAATCTTTACGAAGCGCATGAAACTGAGCGTGTATACGACCATTATGATTTTGCTTAATACATATACCTTCAATAAAATCTCTTCGCATCTTACATGTCTTACGCCATTGTGCTATCTTACGTGGAAACTCATGTTCATGATTGTTTAACCAGTCAGACACAAATGATGCATTACCTCTTGCTGTTGTTGGATACCATATACCAACTTTATCAAATGCTTTTTGTAAGTCGTCAGATGACCATGGTTCGATAAGCATACCACAATCAGATCTAATCGACTTTAATAAATTAACTTCTTCTGTTTTGTATTGTTCGTTGAGTTGTTCTGCTTTATCTATGTCAACAGCAACACCTCTGAATCGCATGTCAAGTATAACCCTAGTCAATGCTGATTCTAATTCGAATATTTCCCACAAGTCTTGGTTCCTTAGCTTTTGTATTTGACGTAGCCATATGTTGTATGGTAAGTCAGCATCGGCTTCAGCATATGGACCTACATAACGTGCAGGTAGTTTCCATAGTCCACCTTTCGGATCGACGCCATGTGCTTGTGCAGCTTGTATTAATAAATCTTCGTTCTTGTCTTCACCTAAATAACGTTTAGCTAGTGTTGATAGACTATAGCCACCTTCAGATTCTTCATTGATAAGTGGCTCAGCGATCTGTATGTCTCTTAATGTTCCTTTGACATCAATATCATAAGCCCTTAACCATTCCATATCGTATGAAATATTGGCTCCTACGTACTCTATATCGCGTCCTAAGATGTCTTTGGCCCAACGTAATACCTTCTCTTTTTCTAAGTTATCTCCACCTTCGTGACCAAAGGGGAAGTATCCACAAAAGCCACAATCTGATCGTACTGATATACCTACTAATTTACCATCACGTCTCACGCCACCAGGCCCTTGTGTTAACAAGTTTGGGTCATAAGTTTCTACGTCAAATGCAATCATCTTTGCATTGTCTAACGTAGGAAACTCAGTCGGTGGTTTCCAATTCGATTTTGGTAAAAACATGCCTAATTGATCCATGCTTAATCCAGCTCCTATTCCATATTTTTCTACCTGAATTAGGATAGCTCTCTAAAAATACTATCGTCTTACAGGATGTGTTTAATAATAGCTTAGTACAACTTACACAAGGTGCAGTTGTAACATAAGCAGTTCTAATTTCTTGTGTGTCTTTACATTGTAGTATAGCATTTTGTTCTGCATGTATTGCTTTACAATCATCAAGACCTTCACCTGATTTATGCACAGCACCTTCACATGGTTTATCATTACAATGTGTTTCACCTGATGCTACACCATTATAACCTGTAGCTAATACTCTACCTTTTTTGTCAACTAATATACAACCTACTTTACGTCTTACACAAGTACTACGTAATGAAGCTAGCACAGCTAGTGCTAAAAAGTATTCTGATTTAGAAACCCTTGAGGTTACCATTGTTACTCCATACTTCTAATTCACTCATAAGATGTCTTCGTGATTGTGTATTTAGTGTAGGTTCTATTCTACGTAAACGATCACCTGCTAATAATGCTTTTGCTTTTTCAAGATCTGATTCGTACAGATGCATACTGTTTGCATGTAAGTATAAGGCACCTAGCTCATCAGCAGGACAAGCATAATTTACATCTCTTAGATAATGTATAACATATTCAGCCATACAACTGAAGTTAAATACATCATACGGCCAGCCAAGCCATAGATCAGAAGATCTCATATTGACGTGACACTCTAATTTATTATCTCGTATCATAAACTGTACATTTAAAGTACATGGTACATCTTTTGTAGCTCTTGGTTTTTCACGCCAGATATTAATTACAGCTTGACGTGACTCAGGGTCTTTTGTAAGACAATCAACAACATAACCTACTTGCTCAATAAACTTAGGACCATACGCCCCAAAGTAAGTAATACCATCATCAGAATATTTAGCGATGTTTTTATTAAACGGTACGATGTCTTTTGTTTGATTACTACCAGACAGTATCCAGTGTGCTTCAGCTGCCATAAACTTATAATTAAGTTTACGGTCTTTGATTGTTACACAAGGATAATTCATAAGTGTAACAGTTGTTTTATTTAGTTCGTAACATGGTATACCTCTAGGTTTGGTTAGTCTACCATGAGTCACAACTTGTTCTAGTGTCTGTAACCATACGTCATTTACATACAAAGACATCTTTTAGTTCCTCCATTAAATTAACTTTACCGAATCGTTTAGCATATGACGGATGCGGTAACTCTTTATGGGTAATTACTCCAAGATTAGCTACGGCATCCGCTGCGTGGCCACCCAATGTAATAATTTTGGGGTCGTATTGATCAACGATTTGCTCAATATTCGTATTTATACTTTCATCGTGATTGTATGCATTGCACCACATAATACCTTCTTCAGGTATCTCAGCTGCTTGCAAACATTGTGTTAGATATAAACTTGAATTCTTATATTCGTAAAATGGCCAGTACAACTCTCTAAATTTAGGATTGACTTGTTCACCGACAATTAAATACTTTAGATTCTCAGTATTGCCGAGTACATTCCAGTTATTGTAGTCTAGTGCTGGCTGATATTGTAATTCTCTTGTAAGTCTAGCCATGTCTATTGCACGTTCAGCAAATAGATCTATGTAGTGGCCATGTTCTTCTATATTATAACGTAAGTGGTCACGCCTATTTTGTAGACCGCCATTACGTATTACGAAATCTATATAATTCTCTCCTTTCTCGTGGAGTTGATTGCCATACCATAAATTCATGTACTTAAATGTGACTTCGTATATGTCATCGTACATCTCTTCTCGTGTCTCTTTTAGTTTCATAAATTTTTCACAGTGTTCTGTCACTGATTCAGGTAAACAGTATATGTATAATGCACCGAATTTACGTGCAACTCGGTCGGCCATGCGTCCTTGCAATGGCCACGGTGACTGTCCACGATAAGCTGTAGCATATATAGCTTCTGACGGCCACCATCGATCGATAATAACGGGTCTGTTCTGACGTGCAGCATAGCGTATGGCCGCAGTATGATATAAGAATATCTTTTGTGGCCAACGGTAGCTCAGGTGTAAATAAATACCTCCTGTTTGTTTGACTAACTCATTAGCAAGTGTCGTCTTACCAGCTCCGTCAGGACCTTCAAGTATTATTATCAATTAACTCTCCGTTTGGTTTTATGTGATGCATCATTTCCATGATCAGCATACCTGTTAGCTCTTCAACTTTACAGGACATAATATTATTTTCGACATAGTATTGAGCTGTCTGTCTTGCAGCAGTCTCAACATCGTCTGTTTGTTTATAGTGGTCTTTGCACTTATTAAGCATTTGTATGCCTAAATCGTGCGACATTTTGTACTCTTCTGGGGTCATATTAGTCTCCGTTTAGTTTTTTATGTGCTTCACTTATTAAGAATCCTACCTCACCTGACATACTTCTAAATGTTTGTTTAGTGATATCTCGTAGCATCTTTTTTACTTCATGTGTAACCACAACTTGTGTGTATTTCTCCTTTCTTTTTTCATCCCATTCCATATTAGTCTCCGTTAGTTAGATCAGTAAGGTCTGGTTTCTGCCAACCCTCTGGTTTTTTAATCCCGGATTTATAGTAACCGTCATCGTCTACTACTCTTTCTTTACGCATATTGGCCTGATGCACGCGGTCCCAACCAGCCTCAAGGTCAAGACCCTGCATGCGTGCAGTACCTATTGCTAGGTATATCAGATCAATTAATGCGTCGAACTCTTCTGCTACAGTTCCAGCTTCAGAATACTCATTAAGTTCTTCTTGCATATGACGTATGCGTTCATCACGTGTAGCTATGTCTAAGCTACGTGGTAAACCGCCATACTTTAAGCCAAACTTAGCTAGAAAAGCATCAACGTCTTTTATCATGGTTGTAATTGCCTCCAATCTTCAGAGCTTGACCAACGAGTATCTACGTCTCTGAGTGATGGAAACCTTCTGCTCCATGCCTCATTAGACCTTAGCTTTTTAAGCTGCCAGATACAGTTGCGAGATCTATGCGGAAACAGTGGTGCAAATATAGTAGCTAGATAGTTAGTATCGTAGTACGTACGTAGTTGCTCAAATGTTTCAGCATGTTCACCAAGCTCATCTTTATAGTCTTTTATGCTGGCAAACGTACCCCAATGACCTTCGATAGCGAAACCGACATCTTCGATCATTGCACCAAGTGCTGTGTACGTCATCTCATTGATATGATTAGCCGCAGCTCCCACATCAGGGTCCCAGCAAGGTGTACTGATAAATGCTGTACCTTCTTCTTCAAGCAGCTCATAAATCTTATTGAGCATACGTCTTGAGTGTTCAGGTGCTACATGTTCTAGTACTTCAAAGCAAGAGATAATGTTAGGTACACCTTCTTCAAAGTTATCAGGTGTCAGATCGCAGACGTCTGTATTACCTGCAAGAGTAGGTTTCCACTTAGCATTATCAAATTGCTTTGGCATTGTTAGTTTATTGACATCGCAAGCGTAGTATACGTGTGGCTGCATTCTGCTTGAGTGCATAAGCTTTGCCATTGGTATCTCTTTACCACAGCCAATATCTAGGATACGTGCTGTTGCATAACGTTTGCGATCGTTTAAAAATTTAGCGACATGCGTCCATCTCAAACAGTGAGCAATGTAGTCTCTATGTAAGAAACCACGTTGCTCAGCGTTATCAATAGATAGATGCGTCTTGTCGATCTTTCTATTCGGGTTGGCCATAGTGCTCCTCTAATTGTTCATAGTGATTGAGTATGTGCATATGAGTAGCTTTATCAATACATGCAAGAACCTGTACGTCTGGCGAGACCATATTTACAGAACCTCCACGTTGTACACTGATAAAACGATGAAACTCCTCTTTACTTACGTAATCACTAGCATGTAATTTGTCGTTCATTTGTTTCTCCTTTCTTGTGAGCTGTAGTCAGTATCTCGATACAGCCTAGTTTAGCTAAGAACCCCGCGTAATATGTAAGTATACGCGAGGAACTTTGTTTCGTCTTTAACTGATTATTAAACGCCATACATTTCAACAACTTACGCTGCTCTATTACCTTATGTTGTTCAATAATCGTCAGTAGTGCGTGGGCCTGTGTTGGCAGACCCACGTTACCACCTTTACGTTGTATGAATATGTAATACTTATGCAGCTTTTGCATATTCCAACGCCAAGTTTAACGCCTTACGTTTCTGTACTGACTTAGCACCAAACCAAGCCGAGTTCAAAGTCGCATTGCGATCGTTACCACTAACATGATCAACATAGTACGTAACAGCATTTAATGCTGACCACCACGTACCTTCTGACATCTTAGCGCCTGGTTGAGTAGAGATAAGCTCATGCACAGTTTTAGCTGTACGATTAAACTTATCGAGTTTACTTTTTTCCATAACAACTGTTGGTTGATATAGCTTAGCAATAAACTCCTCGACCTTAGGTTCTTTATACTTTTTCTTAGCAAGAAACTGTGATTGTTCCTTGAAAGTATCTAGCTGTTGATTAGCTAGGCCTAGAGCAATCTCTGCTTTACCAATCATATCATCGTTAAACTCAGTAACGTGAGCCATACGAAAGCGATTATTGGATTTAGCATCGTTGAGTGCCATAGTAAGTGTGTTGTTGCAGACCACACGGATAGGTGTAAACATAATCGTTAACGCCTTACCCCAAATATGAGGGTGTGAGATCAGCAAGTGTCCTTCAACATCATCACCGCCAGGTAATGTGAATCCTTTGCGTATATTAGCAAGGCCCCACACTTGACGACCGTTGTCCAAGGAGCCTGCTGTATCCATAAACATATCACCAGCCTTACAGAACTTATCAAAGAACTTGAAGACCTCCTTGTTTTGGATAGGTGTATAGTTCTTACCGCAAGGACCGAGAATCGTACTATCAGATGATCTGACGAGCAAATTCCACTCAGCAGACATGAAGTACTTGTCTCCACCTTTGAAGTAAGCAGGCTTTTTAGCGACAGTCCAATCAAGGCCAGCCTCTTTGAGCATTTGGTCAGGTGTTAACCCTTCTTTGACCTTCTTGCCCAAGCCGTGCCAAGGTGTCTTGCCAGCATAAGCCATGGTTTCTACCATATGTGACATAACTTTCTCCTTTATTGTCAATTATTTACTTAGTAAGTCTATTATATCATGACGTTAATCACGAGTAAAAACAGATTTACTCTGATTTACAGACACTTCATTCAGTGCATCTGATTTCTGTGTCAGCAAATTCTTTTTCTCATGCTTACAACGTATAAGCATAGACATGATCAGGCCTGGTATCGTACGACACTCACGTACGGCCGCGATCTTAAGAGCTTTATGCAGTCTCTTCGGTATATTGAGACTGGCTCTCTTTTCTTTCTGGTATTTAGTGACGCGTTTTAGAGTCTTTTCGTCCATCTCCTAATACTCCTATTTCAGTTAATTCTCTTGATACGATCTCAGTCAGTATATCTGGGTCCCCGTGTATGGGAGCCATGGTGACAAGAGAGTCGCCGTCTCGATAGATTATTTTGATCACGACTCCTCGTTCCTGGTCCTCTTGGTCGTAACTGATGTCACAACGTACTAATTCGATGTTATTAGACATGATTTTCTCCGTAGATTGTATTGGGGTCAAAGGGCCAATATGTTTTCGGTGTCCCTATATATATGATTTTTATACACTTTATTGGCCTATTGTATTTATTGGACCGATTAACATAAAAAAAATATTTTTTTTCAAAAAGTTCCTTATATAGAGGGCTAATCTTCATACCATTTTTTCCTGTAATCTTCTGGTATTTTACTATTGTAAGCATAATCCTTGCTGTTCCTGCCGCCTTTGCCGACTCTTAGGTCGACATCTGTGTCCCATGCAGGATCTGGATCATCGATCAGTTTATGTACTGCTCTGATGCCTTGTTCTTGTAAGTCTCTTGCGAGACACCTGTTATCTAAATCGTCTGATATAGCGTGCTCTTGAATAAAAGCAAAGTAGTCAATACTGTTCTTGTTCTTCATACTTCCATCGCCTCTTTATACCATTTTGGAACCTTACCGTGATTCCACTGTGCAAACCCAGCTTTTTCACAAACATAATACAGCCTGTAAGCTACAACTGGGTCATGACGCTTGTATTCATCTGGCATACACTGTGCGAACGGTGTCATACCGATATCTGGTAAGCGTTGGTATATTTCCTGTGATAGGCTCATGATAGCCTCGTAAGACTTGTGTACTTTGCCGTAACGTAGAGCATATTGCTGCTGTAGTGCATGTACTAATAGTATCATCCAACTGTAGTTCTGTACAGACTCGCCTACCCATAGTGTACAGGGATGTTTCTGGTGTACTGGTTTATATGGTGCCCACAAGGCATATCGCCGGTGGACTGTGCATAGCATCTGTGCAGATTCGAGTATCATTTTGACAACATGCTTGTCGCAGTGATACTTAGCTGCTTTGTACGGATGCTCATCTAATACGAATATGTTCATTCGTCTACTACCCTAAATGTTGGCTGCAGATCATAGTGGCTAAGCCATGACTTGCACTCGTTAACTATCGCCTGAATCTCATATTGTGTAGGATGTTCAGGACTGCTCCATTTACGACAATGATGCTCGCCTAGTGTACGTGACACTGTCTCGCGTGTACTGCTGTCTACAGTAATCTCCATAATTATTTTCATAATTTTCTCCTTTCTGATTATATTACCATTATATCACGAATATTATTCGCTGTATAAACCTGATTTACAGCGTACCCTTCTGTGTACCCTATCGTAAAGTCCAGATCTGAAAAATAAAAAAAAGCCTGCCGAACTCATAATTCGACAGGCTCTGAGGAAAAGCTTACGAGATTGTAAGCAATCCGTTTTCACGCATTGGTTTTACGTAGTAGGCGAAGATTCTGTACGGTTCCTGCCTAGTCCATTCCTTACCATTAGCTTCGGTAAGTGCGGTATTGAGCAAACTCATAGCATCCGCAATTTGTTTTTGCGTAGCTGGTACGCCTAGCTTAATGCCGTAATTATTAAGCTTGGTAACAATTGCTTTAGCTTGCGGCGGTAGTGCTCTGTCCCACTTATCGATTTTCTGATAATCATTAAGCGTAAACATTTTAACTTTTTTCTGCTTTACCGGTTTTGTAGCTGGTGCAGCAGCTTTGATTGCAGCCATTACTTTGCTGCTTGGTTTTACGATTTTAGTTTCCATAATTTTCTCCTTTCTACACAACTCTTAATTGAGCTGATAGTTTATTGTATAACGGAATTAATCAGAGGTACAACAGTTTGGTAAAAAATATGCATATTATTTTACGGCTCCGGAATTGATTAAATATCATGTTTTATCGGGCGCAGGCGCCTTGGATAGAGGGCAATAGACTGTTGGCAAGGGTCCTAAGTGATTGATTTATATACACTTTTTAACGGACTAGGGCAATGGCTTTTGATTATGGTAGCAGGGCCCTAAGTTATTGATTTATATACAGTTTTTTCCCGCTTCGGGCGCCCTTATTTTTCGCCCTTCTCTGGGAGCTCGTGGCTCTGTCTTCATGTACCCGCGTACCCGCGGCCTACGCCTCTTCGCGCGCCCTTCTCGGCCGGCCTATAGCCGTTACACCGAAGTGGTTTCATGTTGTACAAGTTCTAATTGTCAGTTACCTAGTGCATAGGCGTACCTCCTGGCTTGCATGCCTGTTACCTATTACATATAAATCGTTGCCACGTCCATGTGGCTGACGTACCTCCGTGTTATACGATGCGCTTAACAGCCATCGTGTACGTAACGAACGTAGCTGGTCCTACAGTCTCACCTTCATACAAGTTTTGTAATCTCCACTTGCTGAAGAAGACATATTCGCCGTCGTCGTCATAGTCAAAGCGACCGCTGTTAAAGAGCTCGTGCTCAGTAACAACCTCGCTTGTACCATTGATATCACCGGCGAAACCAGCTATGTACCATACTTCGTACAGTTTTTGCATAGCAGTCTCCTGTGTTGTTGTTAATTACAAGCAGTCACGTAGACGTCTTGTACACATGTGTCCAATGACTCGCATGTGTGGCATGTAAGCTATGATATCATCATAGAACTCACAACCAAGCTCGTACCAGTCATGTGATACACAACCATCATGCATAAGTGCGCAGACAAAGATACATCCGTCAGCGTGCGCGTCATCTTCGATGATGTACGCGTTGCCGTCGTATGGACCTATGCCTTCGTATATACGATGTTGCATAGTTATCTCCTGTTGTTAGTTAATTATCCATGTATTGCAACGATTGCAATCATGGTCCAGATTACCACGATCATTATGTGATACCACATAAGTCACCTCCTATTTGCGTACTTGCTTATTCCACATTAGGGCCCCGGGGGGCGTAATGCACCAAATGAATAGGCATAACACCAACCCAGAAATTCTATCGGGGCCATTTTGCCATCAGACATAATCCGATAACAAATGTGTACAACACAAGCAATAAATGTTATAAATACCTATATGGCAGACAAAGGTGGCAAAAGACCAGGTGCAGGTAGACCGAAAGGAGCGATTAATAAACGTTCTAGAGAGTTAACTGAAAAGCTAGATGATCTAGGTGTCGATCCTATTGAGGGTATGGCCATGATCAGTGCTGATCCTACTACAAGCCCTGAACTTAAATTCCAGTGTTTTAAGGAATTAGCTCAGTATATTGCACCGAAACGTAAAGCCGTAGAACAGCACAATACAGGAGATGTGACAATAGAAGTTGTCAACTACGCTGATTTAGATGAAGATAAGGATTCCGTATGATTGGAAACCGCGTCACTATCAGTTACCACTTTGGAAATTTTTAGAAGACGGCGGTAAACGTGCAGTTGCCGTATGGCATCGACGTGCTGGCAAAGACTTAGCAAGTATTAACTGGTGCGTAGTATCAGCCCTCAAACGACCAGGACTATACTGGCATTTATTTCCCACATATAACCAAGGACGAAAGATCGCGTGGGACGGTATGACCAGGGACGGTCGCAAGTTTATTGACCACTTTCCAGAACCACTTGTTGAAAGCAAGAACAATACGGAAATGAGGTTAACACTGAAAAATGGCTCTATCTACCAAGTTGTTGGTACCGACAACGTTGACAGACTGATAGGTGCCAACCCAGTCGGAGTAATATTCTCTGAGTACTCGGTCCAAGACCCAAGGGCCTGGGAATATATTAGACCGATACTTGCTGAAAACGACGGCTGGGCCGTATTTATTTATACAGCTAGGGGCCGTAACCACGGTTACGATCTACTTGATATGTCACGTAAGAATGAGAAGTGGTTTAGTCAAGTACTGAGTATCGAAGATACAAAGGCAGTGTCTTTAGACGCTATTGAAGATGAACGTGAATCTGGTATGCCTGAAGAGATGATCCAACAAGAATTTTACTGTTCATTTGATGCTCCTCTGGTCGGTTCATATTATGGTAACCTCATGGCAAAAGCCCTAGCAGACCAACGTATTACTAAAGTACCATATGATCCATTACTCGATGTCCACACCTCGTGGGACCTTGGTATGGGAGACTCGACCAGTATTATCTTCTTCCAGCACCACTATAATGAGATACGTATTATCGACTACTATGAAAACTCAGGAGAAGGTCTAGCACATTACGCTAAGATACTCAGAGAGAAAGATTACGTATACGGGGACCACATCGCCCCACACGACATTAAAGTGCGTGAAATGAGTACAGGACGCAGTCGATTAGAATCTGCCCGTGAACTTGGTATCAGATTTAGAGTAACACCGAATCTAAGGATAGATGATGGTATTGAAGCTGCAAGGACTATATTACCACGCTGTTACTTTGATGAAGACAAGTGTAGCTTACTTATCGAAGCACTACGTCAATATCGTAAAGACTTTGACGAAAAGAACAAGACGTTTAAGGATAAACCGTTACATGACTGGACAAGTCATGCTTGTGATGCTTTTAGGTATTTAGCACTTGGTATGAGAAATAAACAAGACCAGCGTATGAAGGACCTACCTCGTCTAGCAGACGGAGACTATTCAATACTCGCATGATAACACGACCAGCTGAACCTGGTGATATCAAGGAAATTATAGAACTTGGTTATAAAATGCACCAAGAATCACATTTCAAAGACCTTGATTTTGATCCAGAAAAACTTAAACAATTACTCTTTACCTGTATCCACAGCCAATTTGTACAGGTAGCAGTCCATAATAATCAGATAATAGGGGTGTTCATTGGCTTCATAACAGAGTACTATTTTGGTAAAGACTTATATGCGTCAGACCTCACATACTACGTCGATAAGACAAAACGAGGATCGGTAGCTGCGGTCAAACTATTTAGAGATTTTGAAACATGGGCTGCAAAAAAGGGCGCAAAAAGACTAAACCCGGCAACGTCAACTGGAATTAACCCTGAAAGAACTAAGAAGTTCTATGAAAAGATGGGATATACAGTGACAGGCCATACATACAATAAGGAGGTAAATAATGGGTAGCGCAGTAAGATCAGTTACAAGAATAGTAACAAAACCACTTCAATCAATAGGTATTCTACCTAAGGCTCCAAGTATGCCAGCACCTCCTGAAGCACCAAAAGCTCCAGTGATGACAGCACCAGAAACCGGAGCTCAAATTGCAGATGCACAAGCTAAGGTTAAAAAATCATATGCTGCTAAAAAAGGAAGAAAGTCTACAATTATGACCGGTGCCGCAGGATTACAAGAAGAAGAAATAACACGTAAAAAACTATTAGGTACGGAGAGTTAATATGGGTGCAATGCAAAGAGCTATAGATCAACTAGTTGCACAAGGTGCACTAAAGACAGGGACTAGCCTAAAAGATTATACACCAGCAGAGACAAAGAAACTGCAGGACAACATGCCTATGGCATTTGTCGGTAGTTTAAACCCAGGGCTTAAAGTAGAATCAGGTTCTAGCCCTGAACAACAAATACAAGCTAAAAGTAAAACATCTAAAAGTAAAACATCTAGAAGATCAACTATGCTGACAGGACCTCAAGGATTAAAAGATACAGATTTAAAAGTTAAACGAAAAAGACTATTAGGTACGGAGAGTTAATATGCCAAAAAAACCAGGACTATACGCAAACATACATGCAAAACGTAAAAGGATAAAAGCAGGCTCTGGGGAGAAGATGCGTAAACCAGGTGCTAAAGGAGCTCCTACAAAAGCTGACTTTACAAGATCTGCTAAGACTGCTAAGAAAAAATAATGGTTAAAAAAGCTCATCAAAATAAATCAGGTGGCTTAAATGAAAAAGGCCGCAAGTACTATAATGCAAAAGGTCATAACTTAAAAGCACCTCAAAGTAAAGGTACTGACGGTCGACGCGTATCATTTGCTGCGCGTTTTTCAGGTATGAAAGGCCCGATGAAAGATGACAAAGGTAAACCAACAAGATTAGCACTGGCACTTAAAGCATGGGGCTTTAGCAGTAAGGGTGAAGCTGCATCATTTGCAAGCAGGAATAAAAAATCATAATGGATACAAAAGTAGATCATATTATAAAACGTCAAGGTCAACTCGAATCAATGAGAGCACCTTGGGAAAGTCTATGGCAGGATTGTACAGACTTTGTAAACCCACGTCGTGGTGACTTTTCTATAGAACGTCATAAAGGTGATCGTACACGTTATGATAAAGTATTTGATTCTACAGCACCACTAGCAAATGAACAGTTAGCAAGTGGCTTACACGGATTTTTAACATCATCTGCAGAACAATGGTTTAGTCTCACTATACCACAAGTCAACGATATACTTAGTCAATCAGTACGTAACTGGTTACAAGGTACAACTGAGACAATGTTTGATGGTGTGTTTAATACACCTGAATCTAATTTTACTACATCAGTACATGAATTATATTTAGACCTTGGATCTTATGGTACAGCTGTTATGTATGTAGAAGACAGACCAGGTAGACCTATAAACTTTAGAACATTTCACTTAGCTGAATGCTATATAGCTGAAGATTCAGAAGGTAGAGTAGATACATTATATCGTAAGTATAAACATACAGCAAGACAACTTGTACAAATGTATGGTGATAAACTACCTGAAAAATTTGTTGAAATGTCTTATAAACAACCACATCAAGAATTTACTTGCATTCATGCAGTCGAACCAAGAGATACATATTCACCTAAAACTAAGATGAATACACAAATGCCATTTAGTAGTTGTTATGTATTAATGGAAGAAAAGATACTACTAGATGAATCAGGTTTTAATGAGTTTCCATATTTAGTACCTAGATGGTCTAAGACCGCCGGTGAAATTTATGGTCGTTCCCCCGCTATGACATGTTTACCAGACATACGAATGGTAAACGAAATGACCAAGACCGTCATTAGGGCTGCTCAGAAACTCACTGATCCCCCACTCTTAGTACCTGATGACGGTTTCATGTTACCGCTAAGGACGGTACCCGGGGGTCTGAATTATTATAGATCTGGTACTCAAGATAAGATTGAGCCATTAGTGAATGGTGCAAGACCAGATATTGGTTTAGATTTTATAGACTCAAGACGTGACCACATACTAAAAACATTCCATGTTGATTGGTTACAAATGAGACAAGACGGTCCACAAATGACCGCAACAGAAGTTTTACAACGTCAAGAAGAAAAAATGCGACTCCTAGGCCCGATGGTAGGTCGTCTACAAACCGAGTTCTTAGGACCATTGATCGATCGTGTATTTGCCATTATGGCAAGAAGACAAGCTATTGCATCTCCGCCACCAGAGATACAAGGCGCAAAACTAAAAGTTGAATATGTGTCACCTGTAGCAAGAGCTCAGAGGTCACAATCAGTATTTAACTTTAGTCGTTTCATGGAACAAATAATGCCGTTAGCAAATATCAGACCAGAAATATTTGATAACTTAGATGCTGATGGTGCGTTCAAATGGGCTCATGGTACACTTGATGCTCCAATGGAAACATTGATGTCAGAAGAAAGTGTAGCACAAATGAGACAACAACGACAAGAACAACAACAAGCGGCTATGCAAGCTGAACAAGCACAACAACTTGCAGGCGCTGCTAAAGATGCCAGTGCGGCAGGAATATTAGGTGGCACAGAAACAACCGAAACTTAACGAATTACATGATGCTTATAGAGCTGTGTTTTCTACTAAAGATGGAGAACGCGTACTAGAGCATTTGTGTAAAATAGCCTTTATACATGATTCAACTTATGTACAAGGCGATCCTTACGAGTCTGCACACCGTGAAGGTCAACGTAGACTTATACTATCAATTCTAAGATTTTGTAATAGAGATCCTAGAGAAATAATGCAATTAATGCAGGAGAATAATAATGGTTGAAGAATCAACAGGGTCCGTAGAGACTGAAGCTCCGGTAGAAGCACCGGTAGCAGACACGGGTAGCTCAGCTGATTGGAGATCTAGTATAGATCAAGAAATAGCAGGCGATCCAAGTTTAGCAGACATTAAAGACTTAAATGGATTAGCTAAGTCATATATAAACGCTCAAAAAATGGTAGGTGCTGATAAAATAGTATTACCAGGGGCTAATGCATCAGAAGATGAAATGAACGAATTTTATAATCGTTTAGGTCGACCTGAAAAATATGAATTTGATAAAGTTGAGTTACCAGATGGTTTTGAACATTCAGAACCTATGGATACTGCAATGAAACAACTTATGCATGAAACAGGTTTAACTAATGCTCAAGCTAATAAACTTTATACAGGTTATCTACAGTATTTAGGTAATGAGTATAATGAAGCTGTAAGTCAAAATGATCAAATGAGATCTGAATGGCACACACAACTTAAAAAAGATCTTGGTAAAGCATTTGATGAGTCTGTAGACTTATCACAACGTGCTGCTAAAGAGTTAGGTGGTGAAGAGCTATTAAAATGGTTTGATGAAACAGGACAAGGTGATAATCCTATGTTTGTTAAGCTATTTGCTAAAATTGGTAAGATGATGTCTGAAGCAGGTGCTGAACCTGGTGAAGTTAAATCATTCGAACTAACACCTGACGCTGCACAACAAGAGATAGCTAGATTACAACGTGACCCTAACTTTATGAATCAATATACTGATAAAGAGGCACAAGGTCATGCTGAAGCTATTAAAAAGATGGAATATTTATTCGGTTATGCTTATCCTGATAGCGAAGAAGCAGTGTAACTATAAATAAATAAAGTATATAATCCAAATTACGGGTAGCTCATCGAGTCCGTAGCTGTGTGCCCAGGCTTAGGGTAGCGGAGGTCCGAAAGGGTAGCCACTGCGAGAAGTTTAACTATAACAGGAGGACATTTTATGTCAACTCAAATAACTACAGCTTTTGTGCAACAGTACAAAGCTAATGTTGAGCACCTCTTGCAACAAAAAGGTTCTCGCCTACGTCCATACGTAAGAGTCGAATCTCAGAACGCTGAGTACGAATTTTACGATAGAATAGGCGCTACCAATGCATTAGAGGTGACAGGTCGTCATCAAGACACTCCGCTTATCACAGTACCACACGATAGAAGACGTGTTTCTCTACGTGACTTTGATTGGGCAGAATTAATTGATAGAACCGATCGTATTAGATTATTAATCGATCCTACATCTCCATATAGCCAAAACGCAGGTTTTGCTTTAGGTAGAAAAATGGATGAGATTATTATCGAATCAGCTTTTGGAACAGTTTACACAGGTAAAACAGGTTCTAGCTCTGTAACACACCCATCAGGACAAGTGATTGCGGTCGACTATGTCGAAAGTGGTGCAGCAGCTAACTCTGGTCTTACAATTGGTAAACTAAGAAGAGCTAAACAAATATTAGACCAAAACGAAACAGATCCATCAGATCCTCGTTATATCATTTGTACAGCAAAACAAATTAATGATTTGCTACAATCAACTGAAGTAACAAGTGCTGACTTTAACTCTGTTAAAGCTTTGGTACAAGGGGACGTTAATACGTTCATGGGCTTTGAGTTCATTAGAACCGAGCTTGTTGCGACAGATGCAAACTCTTACAGAAGAGTTATTTGCTACTCTAAATCTGGTCTATTGCTTGCAGTAGGTGCGGATGTAAATGTAGACATCGGTCCAAGACGTGACAAACGTAATTCAACACAAGTATATTGCTCTGCTTCATTCGGCGCTGTCCGTATGGAAGAAGAAAAAGTACTTGAAATTAAATGTGCAGAATAAGGAGGTAACCAATGGCTGTAACAACTCAAAATTCTACAGAGTATGGTAACTCAGTTGCCGTACCTCCAACTTTTGCTCAACCAACTGAAGCTCATGGTAGAGTACGTATTATGTTCTTTACTCATGACCAAGATGGTGCAGGAGATGCTACATCAAGTGTAGCACTAGGTAAACTACCAGGCGGTAGAGTACGCGTACTATTATCTTCATCTAACGCTTATGTAAACTGGACAACTGGTTCAGCTACATTAGATCTTGGATGGGACGCTTTTACAGCGGTTGATGGTACAACTACAGCAGCTGATCCAAATGGACTTATTGACGGTCTTAATGTGGACACAGCTGGTCAGTTCTCTTTAGGATCTGGCGTTGCTGCTACAGGCGGTACACACGTTTTTGAAAGCAGAGACGGAGTTATACTTCGTGCTACTTCTCAAGACGTTGCACTCGCTGATGGCGATGACCTAGTTGGCTACATCATGTATGTTGTAGACTAATAGAACGGGGGTACTTCGGTACCCCCAACCTTAGGAGCAAAAGATGGCGACAGCGGCAGCAGACGTAGATTTAGTAAATAGAGCTTTAGCACTTTTAGGTGTTGAGGCTATTACTTCATTAGCAGATACAAGTAAACCAGCGGCAACCGCTAGTGTTTTATTTGATGATACAAGAGCTTCAGTATTTAGAGCTCACCCATGGAATTGTTTAATTAAACGTGCTTCATTAGCACAAGACGTCGTAGCACCTGCTTACGGCTTTACATATAAATATGCATTACCAGCAGATTATCTAAGACTTGTAAATATAGAAAATGGATTAGAATTATTTCAAATTGAAAATGGATTTATACTCTATGATGAAGATGTTTTAAATATTAAATATGTAGCACTAGATACAGATGTTACAAAATATGATCCATTATTAAAAGATGCATTAGCAGCAAGACTTGCATACGAATTAGCACAACCTTTATTACAAAGCACTAGTGCAATGTCAGACATGTTTACATTGTATGAAACTAAATTAAAAGAAGCTAGATATGTAGATGCACAAGAAAACTGTTATGATACATTAGAAACAGATTACTGGATTGAATCAAGACAAGGACTAAATAGACCAAACATTGAAACTCCACCAAGGAAATAACTATGGCTAAAGGTACGCCGATACAAACAAATTTTACCGGTGGTGAAATTAGTCCTAAACTACTAGGTCGAGTTGACCTAGAAAAATATACACAAAGTTGTAAAAACATAGAAAACTATATTGTGTTTCCACATGGTGGATTAACAAAAAGATCAGGTACAAGATTTATAGCTGAATGTAAAGACAGCACAAATAATAAAAGATTAATACCATTTGTATTTAGTACAACACAAGCTTATGTACTAGAGTTTGGTGATACATATATTCGTTTTTACCGTAATGAAGGTCAAGTAACATCAGGCGGTTCTGCATATGAAATATCATCACCATATGCTCACGGTGATTTAGATGGTTTATCATTTACACAATCTGCAGATATTCTATATGTAACGCATCCTAATTATCAAACAAGAAAAATAACAAGAACAGGTCATACATCATGGACAGTTACAAAGTTTGAACCACAAGATGGTCCTTATTTAACTGATAATACAACTAGTACAACAATCACTATATCAGCTCATACAGTAGGTACAGGCAGAACAATGACAGCAAGTACTGGTATATTTGCAAGTACTGATGTTGATCGTGTCGTTAGATTTCGTGATGGTTGGGGTTTAATTACAGCTTATACTTCAGCAACTGTTGTTACAATAGAAATATTTCATGATATGGGTTCTACGTCAGCTTCTTCAGACTGGGCACTTGGTGCGTGGTCAGGTACTACAGGTTGGCCAGCATGTGCTACATTCTATCAAGATCGTTTATTTTTTGGTAATACAACAAACCAACCAAATACAATATTTAGTAGTAAGTCAGGTGACTTTGAGAACTTTGCAGCAAATGATATTGCAACTAGTGCAGTTGCTGATGATTCAGCTCTTATCTTTACATTGTCTACAGATCAGGTAAATGCAATACGTTGGATGTATGGTGCAAAACAATTAGAGATAGGTACATCAGATGGTCCATTTTTAATGTCATCAGGTTCTGATAACTTAGCATTGACACCTACAAACGTAACAGTAAACAGAGAATCAACAGATGGTGTAGCAGCACAAAAACCTATTGGTGCTAGTAAATTTACAATATATACAGATTCAAATAAAAGAAGAATTAGAGAATTAGGTTATAAACTAGAAGTTGATGGTTTTGTAACAAATGATTTAACTTTACTTGCAGAGCATATTACAACAGGTTCTACAATTAAAAGTATTACATATGCAAGATCTCCTAACAACATTATATGGATGTTATTAGAAGATGGTAGTTTACGTGGTATGACATATGAACGCGATCAAAATGTAGTAGCATTTCACCGTCATATTTTAGGTGGTACAGATGTAGATATAAAATCTATTGTCACAATACCTAATCAAACAGAAACAGAGAATCAGCTTTATATGATTGTAAGCCGTACAATCAATGGTGCTACAAAACATTATGTAGAATTTTTAGAAGAAACATTTGATACAAACGAAGGTAAATTACCTGCCGATGCTTTCTTTGTAGATTCTGGTTTAACATATACAGGCTCAGCTACAACTTCAGTTTCAGGTTTAGATCATTTAGAAGGTCAAACAGTAAAAATATTAGCAGATGGCGCAACACATCCTGATGTCACAGTTTCATCTGGTGCTATTACACTAACACGAAGTGCTAGTACTATACATGCGGGGCTTGGTTACACAGCTTCTGCTACAACACTAGACCCTGAGATACCTGATCAATTTGGTACATCTCAAGGTAAGACAAGACGTATAGAACGTACAAGTATACGTGTTGTAGATACCTATACTTTACAAGTAGGTCCTGAAGGTAGTACTCTAGAAGAGATACCATTTAGAGCTGCTGGTGACCCTATGGATACTATTACATTGTTTACAGGTGATAAACGTATATTGATTAACCATCAGCCAGAACGTAAATTTAACTTAGTTATCCAACATAATAAACCACAACCATGTACGGTATTAGCAATTATGTATGCATTGGTGGTGTCAGACAGATGATATATAATGTAGTATTACATAAAAGGAGAATGTCTTAATGTGCGATCCAGTAACAGCTTTAATGATAGCCACTACAACTGTAGCAGTTAATTCAGCTGACAATGCAGCTACAGCTAAAGAAAATCAATTTGATGCACAAGCTCAAGTAGCCGATCAAAATGCTCAAATCAGCTTAGCTATGGCACAACTTGAAGAAGATAAATTAAATAGACAACTTTATAAAATAATAGGTAGTCAGCGAGCAGGATACGCTGCTGCAGGGGTTACAATGGAAGGTACACCAACTGATGTAGCAGTTGATACAGTTACACAAGGTGAAATAGATCGACTATCAATCAGATACGGTGGAGCTGTTAATGCTTACAATTCTGAAGTACAAGGTAAAATGGCAAGAGCAGATGCTCGAATGGCTGATAGTGCAGGAGATTCTTCAGTGCTTGGTACAATACTAGGTGGCGGAACAAGTTATTTAAAAGCAAATCCTGGATCATTTGGAGATCTTGGAAGCATATTTGGTGGCGGTGATGGAACTGATTATGGAACCATGTTATCTAGACCACCAGGCGGATCAGGAGGATATTAATGCCAATTGTACCTACCACTACTGATGCTATTCAACAAGCTGTAGACCCTGTTCAAGTTGATACAGCTAAAAGTTGGGTATTTGAAAAAATAAATCAGTTAAAAAAAGTAAGTAATACACACAGTGTTGATTTAATAAATGCTATTGATTCTAAGCAGTATGTTGAAAATCCAGGATTTGTATCAGGTGAAGACCCTGGTACATATACAAACCAAAAAAGAGATTATATTTCTAAAACATTACAAAGCCCTGAATTTACACCACCTAATGAAATTGCTGCACAACTTTGGAATCAAGAGACAAGTAAATTTACTGCAAGCGAAATAAATTCTGCTATTAATATAGAAGCTCGTACTCGTATAAATGGACGTGTAAATCAAGTGAGATCAGGTATAAATAGTATGGTTGATAATATAAATGAAAATCCTTATCCTGGTAATTTATTTAATTCACTAGAACATTTAGAAGGTCTTATAGGTACTATTGATCAACAACAACAAAAAGATTATCCTGGTTATTTACCAGAAAATATGACAAAAAATATGGTAATTGATAGCAAAAGAAAAATCGCAAATGCTTATATATCAGGTAACAAAAAAATTGATCCTTTAAGTACGATGAATGATATCATGGAAAAAAGTAGTTTTTATAAAAGCCTTGGTTTAAGTGATAAAGATCTTACACTGCACTACCAAGAAGCTGCTAAAACATATCAGCAAGTGGCTATAAAAGATGTTAAAACTATTATTGCAATTCTTAAAGATGATTTAGATAAAATTCAAATGAATGGTGGTTCTTTAGATTCTAGCTCATTAGCCAAACTTAGTGTTGATGATTATTCACATGATGATTTTATATTAAAACTAGCAATGATTGCACCTTGGTTTGGTGATAATTTAGCAAGTGGTAGAAGAACACACCAAGGTGAATCTCAACTTACAGCAGTTGAAGAAGTTGACGGTATGACTTATATATTTCCGACAATAAGATGGAATGGTATTAACTATACTACATATGAGGATCCTTTTGAAGCTTTAAATGTAGCACTTGATAACGGAGATGCAATACCTGTTAAAGATATACAACAAGGAAATAGAATTAGTAAACACATGTCGAGGTTATTATCATGGCAAAAATAACTACATACGATGCAACTAAAAGTATTAATCCACAACTATCTATGCCTCGATCTCAAGCAATGGATATGGTATTTCAAGCGCAAAATAGCGTTGTAAATAACTTAACTGAACTTGGAAGTACTATTATAAATATAGATGATACTATGCGAGGAGCTCAAGCTACTGGAGATATTATAAACAAAGGTAGTATGTTAGATAGTAATAAAATAGCACAATTAAGTAGATTGTATGATGGTTATCAAATGGATAGATTACAGAATCTCGATACCGCAAATGAAAAATTAAATCAAATGGCTACAATGATTGATCCTGAAGGAGCTCTTGTAGAAAAATTAGGCGGTTTACAAGCCACAACAAGAGATAAGGCATTAGCTACTGCTTATCAAAAACTTACAACTAATCATGCATTAAAAGTAAAAGATCCAGGAGAATTTTATTTAAGAAGACCTGATGTTTTAGCTGTAACTAAAGGAGATGGTACACGTACAGATGAACGAGATGAAGCCATGATAGATGAACAAATTAAACATGGGGTATCTCCTAGTAAAGTAAATGTATTAACAAATACAGAAGCTAAAGCGATGGTAACTTCTTTAATGTCAGAACCTGATCCTGATAAAGCTAGAATGATGTGGCAAAATATTGTACAAGACCCTCAATATGATAGGGTATTAAGACAACTAGGAGAAAATGGTTTACCATCATCTTTAAAGATGTTAGCTCATATAGATATAAGATATAACACGGCTATATTTAATGCGTTAAAAATAACAGATGATCAAGTAACAGATTACTATGCTGGTAAAGTTGACAGAAATCCTAATGATATTAAAGAAGCTGTAGATCCTGTGATAGAAGATTTTTTCAATGCATTAACAGGTGGTAATATGATGAAACAAATGGCTATTACTCCTGATATAAGAACTATGGTTGAAAAGTTAACATTTACTTTAATGACTACTCAAAACCTTAGTGAAACAAATGCTGCTCAAAAAGCAGTAGACATAATAAAAGAAGGATTTGATATACAAGATGATGATGTAGGACAATATGTATTACCAAAAGCTCAAGGATTAGATGCCGATCTTATACACGATAGATTAACTGGTATTAAATATAATCCGCTTGCCTTTGATAAAATGTGGAAAGAAATAAGTCCTAAAATTCCTGGTACTGCTTTAGAAAGTTTACAACTTGACATAGAAAGTAGAGGTATGATATTTAAAGAATTTGTACAAGAAAATATGAGATTTGTAAATGCAGATGATACAGGCGATGGTTTCTATATATTATTAGATATGCCAAATGCAGCTCTAGCACAACCTCTTGCTGATGAATTAGGTAGGCCTATCACTATAGGTTTTAAACAATTAGAAAAATATTCAGTACCTAGTATATTTGGAGATGATTAATGCCGTCGTTTGACTCAGGCTTTAAAACACAAGTAGATACAACTTTCTATGGTCGAGGTCTAGATTACTTTGAACCATCGGCTGGTAGTGTTACTAATGCAGCTATAGAACAAGGTTGGAGATTTACTGGCTTTGATAGTATTGAGAGAAGTACAGAAGCTGGTATATTAGAAGGAATAAGAAAAACACAAGAAATTTTAAGATCTGGTAGAAAACCCTCAGCTTTTGAAAAATTAAATTATCAAGATCCATCTGGCCCTAATGCTGAATATTTAAAAAAGAAATATGATATTAAAGAATTTGATTTAAAGGATAAAAACTATCTTAACGAAAAATATGGTGATACAGGATTAAAATTTGAAAATGATATGCTTGACATAGAAGCTAAAATACTCTATGAAAAGAAAAGAGCTGAAATAAAAAATAATTATATTATGTCCCAAGCTGAAGGCGGTCGATTTGCAAAAGGCATGTTGATCAATATGGGCATGGCAATGTTAGATCCTGTAAACTTAGGTTTACTATTAATACCAGGGGCTATTGGAACTAAAGGATCTAATATGGGCTGGAAAAGTCAAGCTTTTTTAGGTGGAGCTAAAGCAGGTGCTATAGGTAGTGCAGCTATCGAAGCAGTAATTTATCCAGTTGCTCAATCTGAACAGGCTGACTATACCATGTATGATTCACTTATAAATATAGCCTTCGGTTCTGTAGCTAGCGGTGGTTTACAACTAGGCGGAACAGGTTTACAACGTATGGCAGCAAAAAGACTTGCTATAAAACAGCTAAAAAATGACGAAAATATAGATGTTGAAAATATATCAAGTACTATCTTAGAAGAAGCTGAAGGTGATGTTAAGGCAGAAAATGTAAAAGGTTTAGATGTTGATGAATTAAGTGATGAAATAGGACAATTAAAACAAGCTATTAAAACAAAAAAAGCTAGAGATACTAGGATTAAAAATAAAGAGATAAAAGACTCATTTACTCGAGAAGTTTTAGGTCTTGAACCAGGAGAAAGAATAACATTTGGTGAATTGACTGATGCTGAATTAGATGCTATTAAAAAAGCAAATATTGGAGGTTCAACTGTTGTTAGAGGTATGCAGAAAAATAAAGCAGAATTAGATGATGCTTTAGCCCAACTTGAAGATAAAACTGCAAAACTTAAACAAGCTAAAAAATTTAGAGAAGAAAATCCTGATAGTTTAGATCTTGCTGAACAAGAATTACAAGATTTAAATATAAGATTAAAAAAAGCTGTAAAAGCCGGTGATAAAGATCTTGAAGAAGAACTAATAAAAATGATAAAGTCTCATAAAAAAACAGCTGCTGAAATAAAAAAACAAGGCGCTACTAATAAAAGAGAAGATTTAAAGGCTAAAAATCCTAAAGACTTTATGGACGATATTAATGCCCAAGCAAATAAAAAAGATAGTAATTCAGATTCTAATGTTCCAGATAAAGATTTAGATAGTGACTATAAAGCAATAACAAGAGATGAAGAACTTGAAATACTAGAAGAGATGTTGTTAGAAAAACTTGAAGGTATTACTGATCCAAAAGTTAAAGCTAAATTTAAAGAACAGATTAATGAAATTAAACAAGATCAGTTAACTGAAAAAAATTTAAAAGATTTAGATTCAGAAGTTGGTAAATATATTGAATGTAAAATATTTGTAGGTAAAACATAATGGCTAAGAAAAACTGTAATTTATCTTTTGATGAAGCACTACAAGCACTAGGACTACGTTTATCCAATGAAAATAGAAATACATTTGCAAAAATAGTTGATGAACTTATAGAAAAAGCAAATGGTATAGCTGATGAAACTAGAAAAAAAGCTTTTATTAAAAAATATAGAGATATGTTAATTAAAGAAGTTGATGAAGCAGAAAAGGTGCGTGTTAAAAATGCATTAATAGATGCTGCTATAGAAATTGAATTAACCAGAGAGCTTGATGCAAACGAAAATTTATTTGATGGATTACGATCAATGCTTGTTGGTAGTATTAAAGGTGACAAAGGTGCTGGATATTCTATTGATGCTATACAAAAAGCTATATTAGATAGTCGTTTTGGTCTTATGGCCAAGAAACTAAGAGCTGCTGGTGTCGAAGATGCTGCTATGAGTGGTAAGCATGATGATGATATTATTAGAGAAGCTTATGAATACCGTAACAGTAAAAAAGGTGTAAAAGGTGCTCAACCCGGTAAAACAGGTAATGAGACTGCTATAAAAATAGCTCCTATACTTTCTGATATTTTAAATGAAATAGATAAAGATCTTATTAGAGCAGGTGCCTTAAGAAATTTAAATGATACTGGAACGTTTTATAGACAGACACATGATAGAACCAGGATATTAGAACAAGGGGAAGAAGCTTGGATTAAGTATGTATTAGACAATGATTTAGTAGATGTTGATCGTACATTTGGTGCAGATGATCCTGCTACTGTATTGAGTAGTATATATGCTTCTATAAGAGACCAGCAAAATATTGTATCTGAAGGTGCTAAATTAGAAGTCACTGGCTGGGGTTCTATATTAGCAAGACAAGAAAGATTAAAAGGATTAACTGGCAGATATAATATAGCAAGAAGAGCAAGTCGTGAACCTATAATCTATTTTAAAAATGCAGATGCTCAAATACAATATAATGAAAGATTTGGTAGACGCGGTTTAATACAGAGTATTATTTATGATCTGGAAACTCAATCACGAAATTTAGGTTTAATGCAAAGATTAGGTACTAATCCTAGAGCAATGTTAGGAAAGCTAAAAAGACACGCTAAAACTACATTAAGTAGAAGAATAACTGCTGCTGAAAGAGCTGGCGATACTAAAAAAGCTAAGAAATTATCTAAAGGGTTAGCCCAAATAGATAAAACTACATTAGACAGATGGATGGATACATTAGACGGGACATCATTAAGAATTTCAGGAGATGGTTCTGCTTTTTCAGCTGCAAGTATTGGAGCTTTTTTAAGAGCAATACAAGTTATGTCAAAACTAGGTGGTGCTACACTCGCTGCTTTTACTGATATTCCTTTATCAGCAGGTGAATTAATGAGTCAAGGTATTGGTTTTGGTAAAGCTTTTGGATCAGGCTTTAAATCATTACGTAGAGGACGTGGTAATGATGAAATTAAAAAAGTAGCTAACTCTATAGGTTTAGGTTTAGATGGAATGTTAGGAGCAATACACGCTAAATTTGGTGCAACTGATTCTGTTCCAGGTGCCTCTACTAAATTAATGCAAAAATTCTTTAAATATAACCTTATGTCTTGGTGGAATGATTCACATAGAACAGGAATGGCATTAACTATGTCTCATAACCTAGCTTCTTTTAGAAAAACAAAGTTTGCTGACTTACCTGATCGAGTACAAGAAATGTTTAAAATGTATCATATAGAAGAACTTGAGTGGGATATATACAGAAAATATGGTAGAGATGAAAGCATTGGTTTACCAGACGATTATTTATTAGCGGATGGTATTGATAATTTGACCGATGAACAAATAGCTCAATATGTTTTTGATTCTAGAATTAAACAAGGTGATACTTTTTTAGCAGGTGAAAGTTTAGAAAACCTAGATAAATTAAGCGCAAAACAAAAAGCAGAAAAACTAGCGGCATTGAGTGCACAGGATAAATTAAAGCTCTTAAAAAAATATGGCGAAGTAGGTATATTTGATCCACAAGCTATAAGGTTTGAATTAAAAAATAAATTAAATACAATGTATATTAACAGAGCTGATGCAGGTGTAATTATGCCTGGTGCTTGGGAGAAAACTCTTCAAACTGGAGGTCAACAAGCTGGTACTTTTTTTGGTGAATTTATGAGATACCTTATGCAGTTTAAAACATTTCCAATAACTGTAACCCGTAGAGCTTTGGGTCGTGAATGGCACAGGGGATCTGTAGGCAGTTTCACAACTCTTATAGCAACTACAACCTTGTTTGGCTATTTTTCTATGGTTGCATCAGATTTGACTAGAGGTCGTAAACCCAGAGAAATTCCATTTTTTGGACTACTTACCGGAGATACACAATTAACAACGGGTCAGCATGTTAAGTTATTTCTTCAAGCAGCAACAAAGGGTGGCGGCTTTGGTATCTATGGAGACTTCTTACTAGGAGAATATAATAGATACGGTCGATCAGCACTAGCTAGTATTGCAGGTCCTACTATTGGTCAGCTAGATGACGTATTTGGTATACTTGGTAAATTAAAAACTGGAGACGTAGACGTAGGGGCTGAGGTCTTTAGAACCCTTATAAATAATGCTCCTTACAGTAATTTATTCTATACTAGAGCTGCTTTAAATTATCTGATTTTATACGATATACAAGAAATGTTAAATCCAGGGTATCTTCGACGCATGGAACGACGTATAATGAAAGACAATAACCAGGCATTTTATTTGCCTCCAAGCTCTACTGAGGGATTATTAAGATGACAATAGGCAGTTCATTAGGAAGACAAGTATATACAGGCAATGGTACTACCGTTGATTTTGCATTTAATGCGCCTGTAGCTGCTGATACAGAATTAGCGATCTACACAGTTGTAATAGCAACTGGTGTACAAACACTACAAACAAAAGGTGGTGGCGGTACATATGATTATACAGTTGCAATTAATGCTGGTACTAAGTTTGCAACAATTACAGTAAACAATGCATTACCAGCAACACATAGAATTGTAATTATACGTAATGTACCACTTACACAAACAACAGATTATGTAGCAGGGGATCCTTTCTCTGCTGAAACACATGAAGCAGCACTTGATAAATTAACAACAATAGCAGCTCAGATTTCTGAAGTTGCTGATCGATCTGTCAAGGTCCAAGAATCATCGGCTACGTCTAACATTACAATGTCAGAACTTGTAGCTGATAAAGTAGTCAAAGTTAACTCTGCAGCTACTGGCTTGGAGATGGGACCAACAACCGCGAACCTTGATACCTTAGCTGCAATTGCATCTGATATTACAACAGTAGCTGGTATCTCAAGTCAAGTTACAACAGTAGCAGGAATTTCCTCAAACGTCACAACTGTCGCCGGCATCTCGTCTAACGTCACAACGGTTGCCGGTATCAGTGGTAACGTCACAACAGTAGCTGGTAATACAACAAACATTAATACTTGTGCTACTAATATAGCTGCAATTAATGCAGCTCCTACAGAAGCAGCTAACGCAGCAGCAAGTGCGACTGCGGCAGCAGCAAGTGAGACAGCAGCTGCTACATCAGAAACAAATGCTGCAACAAGTGAGACTAATGCAGCAACAAGTGCTACAAACGCGGCGACCAGTGCTACAAACGCAAGTACATCAGAAACAAATGCAGCATCTAGTGCTTCAGCAGCAGCCACTTCGGCTACTAATGCAAGCACCTCAGAAACAAATGCAGCAGCATCTGCATCTAGCGCATCAACTTCTGCTAGTAATGCAGCAACTTCTGAGACTAATGCAGCAACTTCTGCGACCGCAGCTCAAACTGCTCAAGCAGCAGCTGAGGCAGCAGCAGATAACTTTGATGATACATATTTAGGAGCTAAAGCTTCTGATCCTACAGTTGATAATGACGGTGATCCGTTAGATGCTGGTGATCTATATTTTAATACTGGTACTAATAAGATCAGAGTTTATGATGGTAGTTCTTGGAACGATAGCATTATAGATATTTCACAAGTCGTTGAAAAGACTGGTAATACAGGATCTGGTAAACTTCCATCAGGAACCACGGCCCAACGAGACGGAAGTCCGGCTGCTGGTTATATAAGATTTAACTCAGATGAAACATCATTTGAAGGATATGACGGATCTGCATGGGGTTCGATCGGAGGTGGTGCGTCAGCAGGGGGTACTATTTACGAAAATGGTGATACAATAACTTCAAGTTATACAATAACTTCAGGTAGTAATGCTATGTCCGTTGGACCAATGACCCTAAATACAGGTGTAACAGTAACAGTTCCTAGTGGACAAAGGTGGGTGATACTATGACATGTAAAATTAATGCAGATACATCAGATGGATTAAAACTAGTATCAGATACAAGTGGTGCTATAGATTTACAGTCTAATGGTGTTACTAAAATGTCAATGGATGCTAGTGGTAATTTAACTGCTACATCTTTTGTTGGAGATGGTTCATCTTTAACAGGACTTAGTGGTGGAATAACACAAGCAGATTTATGGAGACTAAATAATAATGTAACAGCAGACACAGGTGGTGTTAGTGCTTTTGAAAGAGCAGATGATTCAATGGCTGGATTAGTTGGTACAGGTGTAAGTTTTTCTACTCCTTACTTTTCTTTTCCTGAAACAGGCATATATTTAATTACATCTCAGATTTTATTTCAGCCTACGAATGACGGTGATAACATAATTTGGCAAACTAATTATTTCAATAGTTCAACAAGTACATCAAATGCATTAGCTTCTGCTCAAGGCTCAGACCCAAATTCATCATCTTTTTCACAATGTATGCTTGATGTAACAAATACAACTAATGATAAAATTTATTTTCAAGTTATTTCACTACAATCAGGTGGAGCAATAGCTGGAAATACTAATGAAAATTATACTTCTGTTAGTTTTATTAGACTTGGAGATACATAATGGAAAGAGATTATTTACAAGAAGCATTACATCTTTTTAATACTGATACACCTAATTGGTATACTTGGAAGAAAGAAGATGATAATGGAAACAAAATTCCTAATTCTGAACGTATGCAATACCAACATATCAAGATTGTTAAAGAGGGTGCAACAATGCCATCTGAAGCAGATGTAAATGCAAAAATACAAGAAATTAAAGATGCAGATACACAAAAAGAAACTGACAAAGCATCAGGCAAAGCAAAACTAAAAGAATTAGGTTTAACAGATGCACAAATTGAAGCATTAATTGGAGTTAAATAATGGCACTCACTTTACATGGTACAGTATCAGATAACACAGTAGCTTTAGATCGTAAGACTGCTACTCCATTGATTATAAATGGTGATATGCAGATTGCACAAAGAGGTACATCTACTTCTTCGATTACACTTGGAAATTACAGGACACTAGATAGATTTTATATTAATAATGGTGGTATTGGTTCTTTTACTAATATTCAGTCTACAGATGTTCCAACAGGTCAAGGGTTTGCAAGTTCATTTAAACTAGACTGTGATACTTCTGATTCTCCAACAGGTACAGAATGGTTGTCAATGGTATACAGAACAGAAGCACAAGACTTAAGACCATTAAAGTTTAATACATCCAGTGCAGAGGAATTTACTATAAGTTTTTGGGTGAAGTCATCCAAGACAGGAACTTACACTTTAGCAATTAATAACAATGATTCTGCAAGAGGAATAAGTCAAACATACACGATTAATAGTGCAAACACTTGGGAGAAAAAAGTATTATCTTTTGCAGGTGATACAGCAGGTGCAATTGCTAACGACAATGGAATAGGATTAATTCTTTATTGGGTATTATCAGCAGGTGCAGATAGAAAATCAAGCCCATTACAAACATCTTGGGGAGCTTATGATTTATCAGCATTTGTAGATTCATCACAGGTAAACTTAGGAGACAGCACATCTAATGATTGGTACATAACAGGTGTTCAACTAGAAGTAGGAAGTTTTGATGCTAACAGCATACCTGACTTTCAGTTTGAAGATAGAGGTACAAGTCTAGCTAGATGTCAGAGGTATTATGTTAGACAAGAAAAACAATCAACTAATCAAATCGTTTGTGTTGGAATGTCTACAAGTACAACACAGGCATTTGGTGAATATTATTATCCACAAGTGATGAGAGCAACACCAACTTTTAGTGTAAGTGATGTAGCTGATTTACAATGTGTTAGAACAGGTGGCAATACAGACCCAACTAGTGTTCTATTGCAAAATGCAAGTAATATAGTTGGAAATATTAAATCTGTTGTTTCTTCAGGTTTTACAGCAGGACAAGCAATGTTTTTAAGATTTGATAGTGATGCAGTTTCAACACCACCTCAATTTATAGATTTTGATTCGGAGTTATAATGGATATTACATCAGCACAATATTTACAAGATGAGGGAATAAATTCAGGAATTAAACTAGTTTCTAATGGTAAAACTTATTGTGTTCCATTAGATGAAAACAACAGACACTACCAAGCAATTCAAGAATGGGTTGCCGAGGGTAACACAATAGAGGAAGCAGATTAATGGCAAGTATAAAATTAACTGGTGATACGAGTGGTGAAATCACAATATCAGCACCTGCTGTAGCAGGAACTAATACTCTTACTTTACCTGC
>Ga0208644_1000614_pt1 | contig 31378 bp, 53 predicted proteins | sample VirMetDEL_Nov_18_FD_184517 | JGI IMG/M metagenome (GOLD analysis project Ga0208644, IMG submission 184517) | Aqueous microbial communities from the Delaware River and Bay under freshwater to marine salinity gradient to study organic matter... | ecosystem: Environmental > Aquatic > Marine >...
AGAAAAGTTTAGTCGTCTAAAAAAATCTGGCAGTATGAAAGCTGCTCAAGATGTCTTTTTAGATATGATAACTAACAAATAACCTCAACAATAAGGACAAATAACTATGGCAATCGTATCAAATACATTCCAAACTTATCAAGCCATTGGTGATAGAGAAGATTTGTCAGATATTATTTATAATATCTCTCCGACAGATACTCCTTTTATGTCAGCAATTGGTAAAGAAAAAGCCTCTGGTGTTTTACATGAGTGGCAAACTGATGCTCTAGCAGCAGCAGCAAGTAACAATCACCACATTGAGGGTGATGAAATCAGCTTTGGATCAGTAGCTCCAACTGCAAGAATCAATAACCATACACAGATTTCAAGAAAAGCTGTGATCGTTTCTGGTACTCAAGATGCAGTAAATAAAGCTGGTAGAAACAATGAATTAGCTTACCAAATTTCTAAAAGTTCAAAAGAACTTAAAAGAGATATGGAAACTACTCTATGTTTAAACCAAACAGGAACTGCTGGTGCAACAGGAACTGCTAGAAAATTATCTGGTTTAGCTTCTTGGATTCAAGCATCTACAAGCAAAGGAACTGGTGGTGCAAATGGTCAAGTATCAAGTGCAGATGTACCTGGTACAGCAAGAACTGATGGAACTCAAAGAGCCTTTACTGAAGCTCAACTTAAAGATGTTGTAAAACAATGTTGGGATGAGGGTGGAGATCCATCAATGATTATGCTTGGTTCTTTCAACAAACAAAAACTATCAGGATTTACTGGTGGCTCAACTAAAATGACTTCAGCAGAAGATAAAAGACTTGTTAATGCTGTGGACATTTACGAAAGTGATTTCGGAGCTATGACAGTTGTACCTAACAGATTCTCAAGATCAAGAGATTGTTTTGTACTACAACCTGATATGTGGGCAGTAGCCTTTTTAAGAGATTTCCAACTTATGGATCTTGCAAAAACTGGTGATGCTGAGAAAAAAGCTATGTTAGCTGAATACACACTTGTTTCTAAAAACGAAAAAGCAAGTGGTGCAGTATTCGATCTAACTACATCATAATAATTAATTTGGTGGGGGAGCAATCCCCCATCAATACTAAATCAACAATTTGTTTGGTCTTTGAAGTCAATGACAGAACGAAGCAATCAAAAAGGAAAATAACATGAGAACACTTAACGATTATTTTATTACATCTGCAATTCCAGATGTATCAACAGCATCATCTACATTTGTATGTGTACCAGATGGTGGAAGAATAATTAAAATTATTACACACAACAAAGCAACTACTACAGGAACAGCAGCTATCTCTTTTGAAATAGGTGGTGTTGCAGTAACTGGTGGAGCTATAAGTCATACAGCTTCTGGTTCTGCTGGTAGAGTAGCAACTGCTGAACCTACTGCTCTTAACAGAGTAGAAGAAGATGGAACAATTGAATGTATCACTAATGGTGGTTCAACAAATGCTTCTAAAATGGAAATAACTTTTGTTATCAGAAGATAATTACAAAATTTGTGGGGATCTTGTCTAGCGATACTTCCCCACAAATACCAATAATAAGGAAATAAATTATGCCAATGGTAGGAAAAAAAAAGTTTTCATACACAAAAAGTGGAATGAAAAAAGCTAAAGCCTTTGCAAAGAAAAAAGGCAAAAAAGTTAAAAGTAAAAAAGGAAAATATTAATGTCATACAATTATGCTTTAAGACCAGGAACTTCACAAAAAGTTTCATTCACAGCTTCATCTGTTCCTTGTTCTAATGCTTTTGGAACGCAAACAAGATTTGTAAGAATAGCAACTACTCATAGTTGTCATTATGCAATCGGTGATGCTCCAACTGCTACAACAAGTGACGCATATCTTCATGCTGGAGATTACGAAATTATTAAAGTTTCACCAGGTGAGAAAATAGCTGCAATCAGAAACACAAGTACAAGTGGAGATTTGTTTGTAACTGAAATGGGTGCTTAGTGGCTAAACAAAAGTTTGTCCATTTTGTACCAAGAGATAAGCCACCAAAAAGAAAAGGTGTGCATAAAAAATCTCAAAACAAATCAGAGAAAAGACAAAGAAATCAAAACAGATATTTAGGTCAAGGTCGTAAATGAAAAAGATTAGTGAAGAAACAAATAAAAATATTACTGAAACTTTTTTAGACAATGGTAATGATGGTGTTGTTCAAAAAAGATCACTAGATGTTCAACCAATCTTAGAAAATAATAAAAGATTATATAATCAAAATGATGGTTATAGTCCTGATAAGGGATTAAAAAGAATAGCAACTATTCCTACAATCATTCTTGAGATTTGGACAAAAGAATATCACAAAGATCAAAACAAAGGTAATTGGTTTGAATTACCAAAAGACATTCAACAAAAAATATTAAGAGAAAAATTAAACAGTTCTGATTACAGATACTTCAGAACATCATCAGGAAGATTTTAATGGCACTAACAAATTATACAACTTTAAAAACATCTATAGCAAATTGGCTAAACAGATCAGATTTAACATCTGAGATAGCAGATGATTTTATAAAACTTACTGAAGCTGATTTTAATTCAAAGTTAAGAGTTAGAAAAATGATAGCTCAAACAAGTTTTACTATTGATAGTGAAACAGAAGCATTGCCAACTGGTTTTTTACAAGTAAGAGATATTTATATTTTAAGTGGTAATACCAAATGTCCATTAAGATATATGACACCCTCACAAATGGATCAAATAAAAGGAACATCAACAACTGGACTTCCATCTAGTTATACAATTTTAGGAGATACATTTAGATTTTCTCCAAAACCTGATTCAACTTACACAGCTTACATCAATTATTATAAAGCCTTTGATGAACTTTCAGACACAAATACAACAAATTATATTTTAACTACTCACCCAGCAATTTATTTGTATGGCTCTTTGTTTCATGCAGCTAATTTCTTAGGTGGGATTAATCCTCAGCAAGTTCAAACTTGGCAACAAATGTTTGCAACTGCTATGGAACGATTAGAATTGAATGACAGAGAAGATCAATTTAGTGGCTCTCCTTTACAAATAAGATCAGAAGATACAGTAAGAAGTGCTTTCTCTAATAATTATTCAACAACAAATACTTAGAATATTATGCAATTACCTTTTGGCGAATGGTTGCCAGACCAACCAGATAATTTAAATCCAGGTGCAACTGTAGCAACTAATGTTTATCATGCACAAACAAGTTATAAACCAGTTAAAGGTTTAGTTCCTTATAGTGGTGCATCTAATGTTACAAAAAATGCTAAAGGTGCAGGTAGTTTTAGAGATAATACAAATACAGTTTTTACTTTTGTTGCAACAAAAGATAATATTTACAAATTAACCTCTGGAAGTTTTACATCTGTTAAAGGAAGTTTAACTATTTCAGGTGGAGATACAGATTTTTTTACCTTTACTCAGTTTGGACAATACATCATAGCAAGTAATGGAGTTAATCCTCCTATGTATTATCTAATGGGTACTTCAACTAACTTTGCAACACTACAGAGTATTGCAACAGCAGGAACAGTACCAGCTAAGTTTAGAGTTTCAGGTGTTATTAGGGATTTCTTAGTAACAGGTAACATAGAGAACGCAAAAAACAAGGTTGCTTGGTCAGGTATAAACGATATTTCAACTTGGGAAGCTGGTGTTAGTTCATCAGATACTCAAGAACTGCCAGGATCAGGTGGTCAGATAGTTGCGATCACTTCTGGTGAGGTTGGTTATGTTTTTAGACAAAACCAAATAACTAGGATGGACTTTGTGGGTGGAAATGTTGTGTTTAGATTTTCAGTTATCTCTCCAAACAGAGGTGCTGTTTATGGACAAACAGTTTGCCAAGACAATAGACAAGTTTTCTTTTACGCAGATGATGGATTTTTTCAAATCAATGGCGACCAAGTGTTGCCGATAGGAGCTGAGAAAGTAAATAGATTTTTTGATCTTGATTTAAACAAAGCATTTAGTGATAGAATTACAGCAGCAGTAGATCCATTTAATACTTTAGCGATATGGTTATATCCAAGTAAAAACAATCCAGGAAATACTACAGGTATTTGCGATAGATTACTTATTTATAATTATGTAACTCAAAAATGGTCAATTGCTAATGTAAAAGCATCACAAATTTTTGAACAGTTTGTTACAATTAATACTGTTGAGTTAATGGATTTATTATCTGAAAACTTAGATGAAATTAATATATCATTAGACACACCTTATTGGACAACAGGACATTTAAGATTAGGTGCTATTGATGAAAACTTTAAAGCAGCAATTTTTTCAGGAACAAACTTAGAAGCTGAACTTGAAACAAGAGAACAAGAGATATTTCCAGGATTAAGAGCAAATGTAACTGGTATCAGACCAATTGTAGATGCAAGTGCAAATGTAACAATTAAAACTAGAGATAAATTAGCAGATGCAGTTACAACATCTGCAACAAGCACAACAAATACAACAGGCATAAGTCCTGTAAGACAATCAGGTAGATATTTTAGAGCAAATGTCAAAGTACCTGCTGGAAGTGTTTGGAGTCATGCACAAGGAATAGATTTAACAGCAAGTCAAGGTGGATCAAGATAATGTCAGACAAGATAGATATAGATAACATTAGATATTCAATTGAAACACAAGAGTTTTTTCAAAGACAAGTTGAAGAAGCTGTAAATACTTTAATTAACAAAAATAATGCTGAAAGCGACAAGGCTTTTAGTTGGTTTATGAATTAGGAGCAAATAAATGGCAGGAATTAAAGATTACTCAACCACACAATCAAGTAACACTTCTTTAAATGGAATAAATACAGCAGAGGGAATGTTACCTAGTGATTTGAATAATGCGATTAGAGCATTAATGAAAAATACTAGAGATTGGTACAATGATGCACAATGGGTAATTTATGGTGATGGAAGTGGAGCATACACTCCAACTTATGTAAGTGGAACACAGTTCACTATTACATCAACAGGAAATGATTTAACTTCAAGCTACCATGCAAATAGAAGAATAAAAGCAACAGGAACAAATACTGGTACAAAAATTGGAACTATAACTTCATCAGCATACTCTAATAATGTTACAACAGTAAATGTTACTTGGGATTCAGGTGCTTTAGGAAACGATACAGATTTAGAAATTTATTTAGCAGGTCTTACAGCTACAGATAATTCAATACCTTTAGGAGTTGTTAGCTCAACTAATCTTGCAGATGGTTCAGTAACTACTGCAAAGATTGCAAATGATGCTGTTAATAACGATAAGATTGCAGATAATGCTGTCCAAGCATCACAAGTAAATGCAAATGCAATTACAGAAGCTAAGATCAATGCAGGAGCAGTAACTGCAACTAAAATTGGAACAGATGCAATTATCACATCAAAAATTTTAGACGATAATGTAACGACTAGCAAAATTCCAGATAATGCAATCACAACTGCCAAGATAAATGCAGATGCAATAAATGGAACTAAGATTGCAGATGATAGTATAGACTCTGAGCATTTAGTTGATGGTTCAATAGATAGTCAGCACATTGGTGCAGATCAAATTATAACTTCTAAAATAGCAGACAATAATATAACGACAGCTAAAATTAATAATGATGCTGTAACAATAGATAAGATTGCAGACGCAGCTATAGTTACAAATTCAGAACAAGCAGCTCATACTCCAGATGACAATACTTTTTACACAACATCAGCAGCAGACACTAGATTTTTAAATAAAGATACATCTGAATTAATTAACTCTGGTCAATCTTGGACAAGTAACGATAATTTTATTGCTACAACTGGTGCTATAGATGCAAGAGTTACTGATCTTGTAGATGATGTAGGTGGTTTTGTACCAATTGCAAACGAAACAAGTTTTCCAAACACAAATCCAGATGTCAATGATGGTGTAGGAACTATTGTTAGTGTTCAAGCACTTGCAAGTTCTCATACTGCAAATAGCTCTGGTGTAGTTTCAATATCAAATGGAACAGTTGGTGGATCAACAGTTACTTTAAATAATTGTGGTAATGGAGCTACTTTAGCAGCAGGTTTTGGTATTTTAGTTGAATCTACAACTACACAACACACATACAATTTTCATAGATTAGTTCCAAAAGCAACAGAGGTAAGTTCAGTAGCAGCAATCTCAAGTGCAATAACTGGTGTTAATAATATTTCAAGTGCAGTAAGTGCTGTAAATTCAAATGCTACAAATATAAATACAGTTTCTGGAATTTCAGGAAATGTAACGACAGTTGCAAATGCAAATACAAATATTGGTACAGTAGCTTCTAACCTAAGTGGATCAAACACAATTGGAACAGTTGCAGCAGCAGATACTAATATAGGTCTTGTAGGTGGGTCTATAGCTAATGTAAATTTAACAGGTGGATCAATTGCAAATGTTAATACAACAGCTGCAAACATTACTGGAGTTAATAGTTTTGCTGAAAGATACAGAGTAGCAAGTTCAGCTCCAGGATCATCACTTGATGTTGGGGATCTTTATTTTGATACTACAGCAAACGAATTAAAAGTTTATAAATCATCAGGTTGGGCAGCAGCAGGATCTACAGTAAATGGAACAGCAGCTAGATTTAAATACACAGCTTCTGGTGGACAAACTACTTTTACAGGATCTGATGATAATGGAAACACACTTGCGTATGACGCAGGATTTATAGATATTTATTTGAATGGAGCTAAGTTAGTTAATGGAACTGATGTAACAGTAACATCTGGAACTTCGGTAGTTTTGGCTAGTGGTGCTACAGCAGGTGATATAATTTCAATAGTTGCTTATGGTACATTTAATGTAGCTGCAATTAATGCTGCAAATATTACAGCAGGAACTTTAGCAACTGCAAGAGGTGGTACAGGTTTAAGTTCAATTGGATCAGCAGGACAGGCACTTAAAGTAAATGCTGCTGGAAATGCTTTAGAATATGGTGCAACTTCAAGTGCAGAAGTTTATGGTTTTAGTAAAAATTCAGATAGTCAGTTAATTATAACAACGACTAATCAGGGTGCAGACAATATCTCAAGTTCAACTTTCGCCTCTTTTGATGATGTCTTATTTAGTGCTAGTGGTTTTACATTTAGCATTAGTAATGGCGAATTAATAGCAACAATATAAGGAAACAAATATGGCAACAGTAAATCTAGGTGCTATCAAATTTAACTGGAAAGGTGCTTACAGTAACAGCACAGCTTATGCAGTAGATGATGTAGTTTCATCTGGTGGCTCTAGTTATGTTTGTATTCAAGCACACACAAATCAACCAGTAGGTAATGCGACAGCTTACTGGAATATAATGAGTTCAGCAGGTACTAATGGTACTGATGGAACTGACTTAACAACAACACTTACAACTAGAGGAGACATTGTCTACAAAGGTGCAAGTGCATTAACTAGACTACCAAAAGGTACAGCAGGTTATTATCTTAAACAAGGTGCTAACGACCCAGAGTGGGGAGAAGTTTCAGCAGGTGGTTTATCACATATTGCTACAACAGTTGTAGGCAGTGCTACTGGATATGTAAATTTTAACAACTGCTTTACTGCTGATTATGATGTTTATAGATGTCATTGGTCAAACTTTTATAATCACAGTACATCTGGTGAAAGATTAGTTTCTTATTTAATGGACACAAATGGAAACAATATTACTTCAGGTGGATACGAAACTATTCATGGTCTTGCTTATGCAAATGGTGGTACAGATGGTGCTGGTTCTGGTCGAGATTGGGGAGTTAGTTATATTACGCATACAAATGCTGATGTACATACTGGAACTGCTTCTGCAGGATATTGTGATATTTTTAATCCTAGAGATGGTTCAAATAGAGTAGTTTATTCTGGACACTCTTTTTATCATAATGGTACATATCACTATTCCGATACTTATTCAGGTACTCTAGCAAATAATGTTGAAATATTTGGAATAAATTTTACTGTAACTGGTGGTTCTATTAAAGCTGACAGTACATTTTCAGTTTATGGATATAAGAAAAGTTAATAAGGAGAATTAAATTATGAAAAAAATAATAAATAATGTTGAAAGTGAAATGACAGCAGAAGAATTAACTGCGTTTCAAAATCAACAAGCAGAGCAACAAACTTATAATGCTGAACAACAAGCCATACTAGATGCAAAAGAAAATGCTAAAGTTTCTGGCAATCAAAAGCTATTAGACTTAGGATTATCACAAGCTGAAGCAACTGCATTAACTGGTTATACACCACCAGTAGCAGAGTAATACTTAAAGGCTAGGTAGAAATATCTAGCCTACAAAATTCAAAATAATAAAGGAAAATTAAATAATGTCTAAAGCAAGGAATCTTGGAAATATAGTATCTGGAACTACCAGTACAATAGAGAATCCAGTATTAAAGATTAAAGGTGATGGCTCTAGTGCTGATGCCAAGCTAACTTTAAACTGTTCTCAAAACAGTCATGGTGTATCTATTCAAGCACCACCTCATTCTGCTGGACAATCTTATAATTTAATTTTACCTCAAAATGTTGGTACAAATGGACAGGTACTTGCTACAAATGGTAATTCTACAAACCAATTAACTTGGGTTGATGCTGCTGAAACAAAACCAACTGTAGCTGATGTATCTCAAACGATTGCACCTGCTACTGCTACAACAATAAGCATTACAGGAACAGGGTTTGCTTCAATACCATCTGTTACTTTTGTTAATGGTTCTACAGGAGCTATTACAAATGCTAACACAGTTTCATTTACCAATGCTACAACACTTTCAGTCAATGTAACTTTAGCTAGTGGTAACTATTATGTAAGAGTTGAAAATCCAACTGGTCTTGCTGGTAGATCAACAAACAATATTATAACAGCTTCAACTGCACCAAGTTTTACAACTGCTGCTGGGAGTTTAGGAACTGTAGCTGGTAATTTTAGTGGAACAGTTGCAACAGTTGCAGGATCATCTGATAGTGCAATAACTTTTTCGGAAACAACAAGTGTTTTAACAAATAATTCACAAGCCAATTGTACTTTAAATAGCTCAACTGGTGCTATTACAACAAGTGATTTTGGTGGTAGTTCTACAACACCAGTTTTATATCAATTTACATTAAAAATAACTGATGCTGAGGGTCAATTTGTAACTAGAGATTTTAGTTTGCAATCTAGCTTCGGTGCAACAGGTGGAGGACAATTTAACTAATGGCTAATACATATCTAACAAGAACACCAAGTTCAGAAACTAATAGAAAAACTTTTACTTGGAGTGGTTGGGTTAAAAGAAGTAGTTTAGGTCAAAATTATTTCTTTTCACAAGGTGGAGCAACAGGTAATAATTTTGCTATTTTATTTAATGGTTCTGACCAATTTTATTTTTGGGATTATCATGGTTCTTGGGATTTTGAATTTAAAACAAACGCAAAATATAGAGATACTAATGGTTGGTATCATTTTGTAGTAGCGATAGATACAACACAAGCCACACAATCTGATAGAGTTAAAGCATATATTAATGGCGAACAAATCACATCTTGGGCAACAGCAAATTATCCAAATCAAAATGATGATACAAGAGTTAATGATGCAGTAGAAGTAAGAAACAGCAAATTATCCAAATCAAAATGATGATACAAGAGTTAATGATGCAGTAGAAGTAAGACTAGGAAGATATGTTGCATCAGAAACATCATATTTTAATGGTCTTATATCTCATGTTCATTTTATAGATGGAACTGCTTATGACGCATCAGCATTTGGTTCAACAGACGCAACAACTGGAGAATGGAAAATAAATACTTCTCCTAGTGTAACTTATGGAACTAATGGTTTCTTTATTTTAAAAGATGGTAATAGTGTTACTGAGAAACAGACAGTACAACTGGAGAATGGAAAATTAAAACTTCTCCTAGTGTAACTTATGGAACTAATGGTTTCTTTATTTTAAAAGATGGTAATAGTGTTACTGACCAATCTGGTAATAGTAATAACTTTACAGTTGGTGGTGGTACACTTACAAAAACAGAAGATAATCCAAGCATAGTTTTTGCTACAATGAACCCATTAGATAATATTGCAGCATCTACTTTTAGTGAAGGAAGTAATACAGTAACAACTGCAACTTCAAATGCAGCTTGTAACACTTCAACTTTGGGAGTTAATTCTGGAAAATATTATTGGGAAGTAAAAATGACAGCAGGAGAAAGTAACTCTGAAAGCTATATGATTGGACTTGTAAATGCTTCTCCAACATCTGCTGGTTATGGTGGTTCAATAGAAGTTTGTGGAGATGGTTTTGCTTTAAGAGGAAATGGTGGAATATGGAATAATTCAAGTACAGCAACAGGTTGGAATACATTTGCTGTTAATGACATTATAAATATTGCTGTAGATTTTGATAATGGCAAAGCATATTTTGGAACTAATGGAACTTGGGGAAATTCTAGTAATCCATCAACAGGAACAAATGGATATTCATTTACAGTTGGAAGTGAGTTTTGGAGAATGGCAGTAAATTGTAGAGAAACTTCTAAAGATGGTGTCTTTAAATGTAACTTCGGCAATGGCTACTTCGGAACTACAGCAGTATCTAGTGCAGGAACTAACGCAAGTGGTAATGGAATATTTGAATACGATACACCAACTGGCTACACAGCACTTTCAACAAAAGGATTAAATTTATAATGGCTTTACATTCGTTACACTCATGCAAAGAAAACTTTTCTTTGATTTATCAAAGCAAAGAAATTTACAGTAAGGAGATATTTTAATCATGGCATACACAACTATCAATAAATCTACAGATTATTTTAATACTAAACTTTATACAGGTAATAATGGTACTCAATCTATAACAGGTGTTGGTCATCAACCAGATTTAATATGGGTAAAAGCCAGAAACGATACAGCTAATCATACTTTAACAGATGTTATTAGAGGCACTAATAGCGTCTTATATACAAATCAAACTCAAGCACCAGATACACCTACTAATGCTATTACATCTTTTGATAGTGATGGATTTAGTGTAGGTAGTAATGGAAGTTTTAATGCTAATAGTATTAATTACGCATCATGGAACTGGAAAGCAAATGGTACAGGTTCATCAAATACAGATGGTTCTATAAATACTACTTACACTTCTGTAAGTACAACAGCAGGTTTTTCAATATCAAAATATACAGGCACAGGAAGTAATGCAACAGTAGGTCATGGATTGGGTTCTAGGTCATGGATTGGGTTCAGTTCCTAAAATGATAATAGTTAAAAGATTATCAGGTGGTACAGGAGAATGGGGAGTTTATCATGCAAGTTTAGGAAATACTAAAGCGTTATACTTAAATGGTAATTCTGCATCAAGTACAGAAACTGCTTTTTGGAATAGTACCTCTCCAACATCAAGTGTATTTTCAGTAGGAACAGCAAACGATACTAATGGAAGTGGCTCAACTTACATAGCTTATGCTTTCGCAGATGTACAAGGCTACTCAAAAGTTAGTGGAAGCTACACAGGAAATGGTAATGCTGATGGTAGCTTTATTTACACTGGATTTAAACCTGCACTTATTTTAATAAAACAAACAAATGCTACTGGTTCATGGTATATGTGGGATAACAAAAGAGATACATTTAATCCATATCAAAGATACATTTCTCCAAATAATGCTAATGCTGAATATACAAGTTCAGAAAGATGGTTAGATAGCTTATCTAATGGTTTTAAATGGAGAAATACAGAAACAGCTATGAATGGTTCTGGTAGTTCATACATTTTTATGGCATTTGCAGAAGCACCTTTAGTAGGTTCAAACAACATACCATGTACAGCTAGATAGTCATGGCTAACTCATATAAATTTAAAGGGGTAGCTTTAGCAACTTCTAGTGAAACATCATTATTAACAGCTTCATCAAATGAAACTTTAATTATTAAATCAATTAGAGTTACAAATAATACAGGTAACACTCCAACATTTTCACTAGATGTTTTGGATAGCTCTGCAAGTAATGCAGAATTTACTATATTAAAAACACAATCACTTGCAGCTAATAGTTCAGTTGAAATTTTGACAGTACCATTAGTTTTAGAAAGTTCAGATCAACTAAAAGCAACAGTAAGCTCATCAGACTCAGTTCACATAGGTATTAGTTACTTAAATATTACATAATGAAATTAGTCAATATACCATCATCTAATTTAGATGATGTTTGGTCTTTAGTTAAAAAAGATATTAGCGAAGCTCTGTCTTACTCAGGCAATCATACAGATGCACAGTTTGTTTATGACACAATTAAACAAAGTAAAATGCAGTTATGGGTAGTTTGGGATAAAGAAAAAAAAGCAACAATAGACAAGTATTATGGAGTTGTTGTTACAGAAATTATTAAAAGAAAATTAATACAGTCTTGTAACATCTTTATTGTTACAGGCAGACACAGACAAAAATGGCAGCATCTTATTAGTGTGCTAGAGGATTTTGCTATTGAAAACGATTGCACAAACATGGAATTAATTGCCAGAAAAGGTTGGCAAAGAATTATGGAACAATTTGATTACAAACCAACTCATATTGTTCTTGAAAAACAAATAACAAACAAAAAGGATAAATAATTATGTCATTTGGAGGAGGAAGCTCAGGTGGTGGAACTCAAGCAAGAGTAGATCCATACGCACCAGCACAACCAGCATTAAATCAGATTTTATCTGAAGCTGGTAATCTATATAATCAAGGAGTAGGAGCATCAGGATATGTTGCACCAACTACTCAGACTACTCAAGGTATTGCACAACAAGAAGTTTTAGCAAATGCTGCTAATACTCAAATAGCTGACACTTTATCAGGAAATTATTTAAATCCTTTTTTATCTCCTATGTTACAAGGTTCAGCTAATCAGATTGCAACTGCTGTAAATTCAGAATTTAGTGGAGCTGGAAGAACACCAGGTTCAATGATGAACCAACAACAAATCTTATCTGGTATTACTCAAGAAGCATTACCTCTAGCTTTTGACCAATACGAAAGAGAAAGACAAAGACAATTAGGTATTGCTACTGCTGCACCAACTTTAACACAAGTAGGTTCACAGTTAGAAAATATACAAAGACAACAAAACCTAGCACCTTTTCAATCTTTACAACAATATTCATCTTTGGTTAATCCGATTGCATCTGGTTTTCCAGTTCAACAATCACAAACTGATCCTAACAGAGTAACACAAGGTTTAGGTGGTGCATTAATCGGTAATATGATTGCACCTGGAATAGGTGGTGCTGTTGTAGGTGGACTATTAGGAGGACTATTATAATGAAAATACAAGAACATATACCACATTTTGTAAAAGAACATAAGAAAGCAATAGCAGTAGCTGTTGTTATTTTAGTTATAGCAATAATTTTATAATATTATGGATAAAATAAATAAATTAATTTACGATTTAAAAACAGACATAGATAACAATACATCAAAGTATATTATTATTCTTGGTGCATTATTTGTTATTTCAATAATTTTATAATCTATGAACAACCTAAAAAAATATGCTGGTCTATTGAATGATGAAGCACCAGAAAATCATTTTCTTGCTTACATCACTCCTGGCGAAAGAGATATGTTAGTAGATGCTGGTGGAGTTAAAACTCCTACACCATCTGGTATTTTTGCATATCCACCAGAGGGTAACTATGGCAGTTCAGGTACAGGCTCTTATGATGGTGGTTCTACAGGGATGGCTTCAACTGGTGGATCAAATTTTTCAAGTGGAGAAAATAATCCAAGTGGTAACAACAACAACAACAACAACAATAACAACAACAATAACAACAATAACAATAATAATAATGTTACTGTTCCTACAAGTAGTTATGATACAGCTAGTATTGTTACTGGAGATATTGATGCTGAGGATGAATATTTAGCACCAGATATTGACCATTATAAAGCAACACAAAAAGCTATTAATAAACTTAACAAAACTGACATAAACCAATCAGATTACAATGATTGGACTAAAGAAGCTCAAGATACTTACCAATTAGAAATGAATAAACTAAAAGGTACAGAGGATGTTAATTATTCTTTTTATAAAGGTAATGAGGGAACTACAAATTTAACTTTTGGTGAACATTGGAAAGATTCTGTTATTACAGATCCAGTATTAAAATTTTCACCTACATTAAGATTTTTAGTTGCTGCTGGTAGAACTTTAAAAGAAAATGCTACAACTGATTATGGCACAGGATATTATGGTGGATATACTGCTGATGGTATGGGTAGTGGACAACCTGTAGATGGTGGTGGTTGGTTAGGTAGAATATTTAATTCAGATGGTTCTGTTAATACTAATATTACTGAAAGTGAAGCAGAGGGTTTATATAAACAAGCACAAAATGATTTACCATTTTTTATTGGTAATACACAACCTCAAGAATCTATGGTCAATCAATATTTTCAAAACATGGGTAGCAATCTAGGAGTATCATCTGCTTACATGGACACTTACAATGCTGCTAAAAATAAAATTTCACAAACATTAAACTTAACACCAAACAATCAACAATATGGTTATGGCAATACTTTCAATCAAAATTTTGATAGAAGTATGACAGCTGCCAATCCATTTTTTGATGAACTAACAAATCAAGGACTAATATAATGGCATTTAATTTAAAAGGATTACTACAAGACGAAGAATTTTTATTAGGAGCTGGACTTTTAACTGCTGGTTCAAAAGGTCAAAGTCTTAGTGAGGGTTTGATGCCATCTTTAGTTCAAGCTGGTAAAATTAAAAAAGCATTTACTCCTACTGCTAAAAAAACAAAACAAGCATTTGATAATGTTTTAATGAAAAATGTTTTTGTAACTGATGCTGAAATTGCTGGTATGCCTAACAGATTTACACCAATAGATAAAAGTCAAAAAATGACTTTTAACCCTGAAACTGGTCAAGTTGAAATTACAACTGGAGCTACAAAACCAAGTAATTTTGCAGAAAAAAATATATTTAAAGCTAATGATATAAAAAATACATATAGTATTTTAAGTCAAGCCATTCCAGCTATGCAAGAAAAAATAGCAAATACAGAAATAGGAACTGTTGGTGGTACAATCTCTTTAATTGATACTTTTAGAAGTCAGTTTTCTCAAGCTGCTGATGCTTTGGGTGCAAAAGGTAAATTAGATTTTGATCTTGATGACAGTTCTAAAATTGATGCTTTCTTAGCAAAGAATGGTTTTTCATCAAAAGCTGCAAATTATGCTCAACTTAAATCATCTACAATAAACTTATCTTATACTTTAGCCAAAATTGCAGAGCCTGGTAATCCTAAATTTTCAGAGGGTGATATTTTAAGACAAATGAAAAGAATAGGTGTTGGTGGTTCAAAAGAACAATTTATAGCTTCATTAGAGCAAGTTAAAAAAGATGAATTTTTAAGAGCTAGTACAACTTTTAAAACTTTAAATCCAGATGGAGATTTTGGTTTTACATTAGATGGCTCAGGAACATCAAAAAAGAAAAAAAAGAAAAAAGATGAAGAAGAAGAAAATAAAGATCCTTTGAATCTTTTAAAATTTTTATAATGACAACAATATCTGATTTAAAAAAAACATATCCACAGTACAGAGATGTGCCTGATGTAAAGTTAGCAGATGCTTTATATAAGGAATACTATAGCGATAAAGATGAAGATGAATTTTACAAATTAGTATTTCCTAATATTGCTGAAAGTAAAGATACAGCTTTAGAACAAACTTTATCTCCTGAAGTAGATGGAATTATATCACCTGATGACGACCTGTTAAATCAGGAAAGAATACAAAACATAAATTATAAGCCATCTGTAAAAGATATAGCAATTGAAAATGATATTGGTACAGAAACAGGAGCTAGTGCAGAATCAAGATTTGCAGCATCATTAGGTTATGATGATAAAAATAAAGCTCTTGCTATTAAAAATGTTTTATCAGATTTATATAAAACAGACATAACTGTTAGAACAGGAACTAATACTGGAGAACTAGAATTTTTAAATCCTGAAACAAAAAAATTTGAATTAGTAAATAAGCCAGGTATTGAAATAGGTGATTTTACTGGTCAAGGTGGAAATGCTATGGTCATTTTGCCAGACATAGCTGCTACAATAGGAGGAACTCTTATATCAGGTGGTAATCTTCCTGTTGGTGTTGCTAGTGGTGCAGTTACTGCTGGTATAATGGAATATTCAAAATACATTTTAGGTAAAGAACTTTATGGAATTAACAAAGATGTATCTAACGAAGATTTATTAAACAGAGCATTTGTTGCTGCTGGAATATCTGCTGGTTCAGCAGTTTTAGGTGTGGGTGCAGCTAAAGTTATTAAAGGAACTACCAATTTAATTAAAGGTAGATTTTTACAAGGTAATGACATTGCTGTTTCAAGTGCTGAAGATGCTGTTGTTAAAGCTGATGCTGTTGCAACAAAAATTAATAGTGCTTTAGATGGTGCTAAAATAAAATCTAATCTTAAATTTACATTAGGACAAGCTGCAAATGATGCTGATATGTTGGCAGCTCAAGAGTCTTTTGAAAATATAAATAAACTTGGTTACATGAATGAATTTAGAACATTCAATCAAAATCAAGCAGATGCTTTAAATAAATATTTTGGTTTTTTAAAATCTGGATTTGGTACAAATACTAAAGGTGCTTCAGAGTTTGAAGCTGGTACTTTAATTCAAGAAGTAATTAAAAAACAAAATCAACCTATTGTTAAAGAATTAATTAAAAAACAAGAAGCATCAGAAACTGTTTTAGAAAAAGCAATTATTAGATTGTCAGATGGTAGTGCTAAAGAAACTGGTGTTGCAATAAGATCAGCTATTGATGAGGCATCAAATCTTTATAAAGCAAATGTAAAGACTGCTGCTGATAATTTAGCAACTGCTGCTAATATTAAAAATGTAAGTACAGATATTATTTCTGATACAGTAGAAAGTCTTAGTAAAAAAGCTAAAGATAATTTATTAAAATTACCTGATACTAAAAATCTTTTTAATAAAAAATTATTAAAAGAGGGAAATGTTAATCCAGAAGTTTTAAGAAATACAAAATCTACCATACAATCTTTAATAAGAGATCAAATAGAGGGTAAAGCTGCTGGTGAAACTGTTGAGGTAAAAACACTTCAAACAATAGTTACAGCTATCAATAAACAGTTACAAAAATCTGCACCCAAAGAATATACAGATGCGTTAGATGAATTTAATACTTTAGTAGTAAATAACAAAAAATTACTTAACAATGAATTAATATCTAAGATTACTAAAGTTGATGACAATAGATTAAAAATATTTGGTGATCAGGATTTATTTAATTTATCATTTAAAAAAGGTTTAAAATCAGATGTGTATGCAAAACAAATACATGATGTTATTAAAAACTCACCTGATGCCATGAAAGCATATAGAAATTCTATTAATGATTTTTACAAATTTAAAGTTATTAAAAATGGTAAAATAAATCAAAATGCACACAAATCATTTTTAAAAGATTATGAAGCACCATTAAAATTATTTTTTAATGAAGCTGATTTTAACAAAATATCTAAATTAGGTGGTTTTCAAAAAGCAGTTGATGATGCTACTCTAATGAGAAACAATACAATTAAAGAAATTGAAAAATCTTTTGCTGGTAAATTAGAAAGATTAACTCCAGGTGAATTAGTAGATAAAATTTATAAAGCAAAAAATATAGATGAAATAAGACTTTTAAAAAAAATACTTATAAAAGATCCTGAAGTTTTTAAAGCATTTCAGAGAAGTGTTTTAACTGATCTAAATGAAAGTGTTTTAAAATCATCTGACAGACTTGATATGAAAGTTATAGATGCTTTATCATTCGATAAATATTTATATGGAGCTGGTGAAAGAGGATATAGAGTTGCTCTTAAAGAAATATTTGGAGATAGTTTTGTTAAAGATTTAGAATTACTTAACCAAGCATTAAAAATTAGTGCAAGACGACAACCACCAAAAGGTATGGGTGTTTTTGGTAGTGCTTTCTCAGATATTATTAGAGCTAGATTAGGTCAATTTACTTTAGCTGGAAGATTATTTACAGCATCAAGAAGAATATATGCAAAAGCTGCTGAAAGAGTTATGGCTAATGCTTTGCTAAACCCACAAAGTTTAAGAGAATTAATTAATTTAAGAAAATTTAAACCTGGCACAAAAGAAGCTATTGCAATTCTATCTAAATTAGATGGATCAATATTTATTAAAGATAACTTTGAGGATTCAAAACCATTTACTGTTATTGCAAATACATTATTTGGGGATGCTAGAAACGATTAATAATTATGACTACTCAATCTCAAAAAAATCAACAGGACATAATTAAGTTACAAGGCGAAACAAAACTTATTCATCAAAAAATAGACACAATCAAAGACAATCACTTAGCTCACTTGGACATCAAAGTTAATAATATTTACAAATTATTATGGGTGATCGCAACAATAAGTCTAAGCAGCTTGTTAAGCCTATTAACAAATCTGCTAAGTTAAACACACACATAAAAGGCACAATCGGAGAATACCAAGAAATAGTTAATTTAACTAAAGCTGGTTGGCACATAAGTAAATCTTGTGATCCACAATGTCCTTTTGACTTAGTGGCAGTTAGCCATGATGGACAAACTATTAGATTGATAGATGTTAAGACAAACACCTATCGCACTAAAAGAAATAAAGATGGCACAATTCAAAGAATTGGCAGATCAAGAACAAAATTACAAAAACAAATGGGTATTGAATTACTCATGGTAGATCATGGAAATTAATATGGAGCTTTACTATGAATTACTACTTTACAGGGGTGCTAATAATTCTTTTTGTTTTACTAGCAATATTCGGCAACCCAACTAACTATTAATGAAAAATTTAAAACTATCTGAAGATACAGGAATACAATTACCAGCAAAGAATCTTTTAATGATTGTAGCTGGTGCAGTTGTTGCAACTGTTAGTTTTTTTGAATTAGAAAATCGTATTGGCTCACTTGAAACAAGTAGAGAATTATTTGAAGCTGATCTATTAAAAAAAAGCCAACAATTACCTACAGATCAAGAGCAGTTTATGTTGCTAGAACACATAGCATCACAAGTTGAAAGCATACAAAAAGAAATGGAACTAATGAGAAACAATAATGTCAATATCAAGTATGCCATGTCAGACATAGAAAAAATTAAAGAACAACTAGAAATCATAAAAGATAAAGTTAGAGCCAATGGAGGTCATTGATGGAACAGATGGTTATAGCTTTATTAATGCTAGTTAATAATGAAATTAATGAAGCAAGATTACAACCAGATTTAAGCACTTGCCTAGCTGGTAAGCGAAAAGCAAACAGAAGTAATACTGGAAATAATGTTGAATACAGATGTATTAAATCAAAAGCAGAGCTAGAGAAAAACATTGATGGCTCATACTCAATCAAAAAACTTATTTTAGAATAAAATGATAGATAAAATTATTTACAAATTATTTGGTTACTTAGATTTATTTGCAAATCACATAGATAAAATAATGTTTCCAAAGCCTAAAAAAAAAACCCAAAAAAAAAGGAAATGTAAAGACTGTCATTGTAACTGTCATTGTAAAGCAGAATTTCATTTACATCACTATGATGGGGATGTCTGTATTTGTGATGCCTGTGCTTGTTAGTTAAGATTATGCAACTCTCTAAACATTTTAAACTAGAAGAATTTACTAAGTCTATGACTGCTACTAGAAAAGGTATCAGTAATGAGCCTGGATCTGGTGATATTAAAAATTTAGAAAATGTCTGTTATGAAATACTTGAGCCTGTAAGAGCTAAGTTTGACAAACCTTTGATTATAACTTCTGGTTATAGGTCTGAAGAACTTTGCGAAGCTATAGGTTCTAAAAAAACTAGCCAACATGCTAAAGGTCAAGCAGTTGATTTTGAAATACCTGGAATACCAAATATTCAAATAGCTTATTGGTTACAAAACAATGTGGACTTTGACCAACTAATTTTAGAATTTTATGATCCTGATAATCCTAGTGGTGGTTGGGTTCATGTTTCTTACAATGAAAAAGGTTCAAACAGAAAACAAGTCTTAACTTATGATGGCAAAAAATATTCTAATGGTTTGCCTGACATGAAGTGGAGAGATGGCAAGGTACAAGCATGATACATTTATTAAAATTATTTAACAATCCTCTGACAAAAATGGCAATCAATAAAGTTTCAAGTCATTTTCAACATAAAGCAGAGAAAACTAAAATTATAAGAGCAGCAGAAATAGAAGCTGCTAAAACAGTTTCAGTAGAACAAATTAAACAACAAGAAAATTCATACAAAGATGAATGGTTATGTTTTTTTTTCACAATAATTTTTGCCTGTCATTTCTTGCCTTTTACTCAAGATGCTATGCAAAGAGGTTGGGAGATACTTGAGTTTGCAGATCCTATGTTTTGGTACATTATTCTTACAATAGTAGGTGCATCATTTGGTGTAACCACAATGAACAAGATTAAGAAGAAATGAATGTAGTACTTATAATGGTATTATGTAGTTCAGTTGAAAATAGTTGTATGCCACCAATAACCTATCCAACTGTATATGAGGATAGTTACACTTGTATGGTTGATGGCTACCAAAAATCTTTAAATCAAACAATCCAACTAGGTAAAGATGATGTTAATAAACTTGGTCTTTATATTAAGTTTGGTTGTCAGAAATCTCAAGGAGTATAATGGCAAAAACAGCAGCATGGCAAAGAAAAGCTGGTAAATCTAAATCTGGTGGACTCAATGCTAAAGGCAGAGCTAGTTATAAAAGACAAACTGGAGGTACGTTAAAAGCTCCTACCAAATCTAAGACTAGCAAAAGAAGAAAGTCTTTTTGTGCAAGAATGAAAGGCATGAAGAAGAAATTAACTTCTAAGAAAACTGCTAGAGATCCTAACAGTAGAATTAACAAAGCACTTAGAAAGTGGGCTTGTTAGTGGCTAAGAAACTTTGGAAGAAACCAAGCATAATTTTAATTAATATTGGCAAGTGTAGATACTGCCAAAAAGATATGACAAACGCAGAATCTTTTGTAGCTTTTCATGGTGGTGATAAAGCTCACTATGAATGTATGCGAAAAGACGATTACAAAAAATTAATAGAAAAGGAAAAAAATGGCAAAAGTTAAAAAAGGTTTTCACAAAACTAAGTCAGGAAAAATTGCAAAAAAAGGACTTTATTTTTACGCAAATAAAAGAAGAAAAGCTGGGAAGAAACCTATCAAAAAAGGTAAATCTGGTTATGTAACCAAAGCAGCTATTAAGAGATCAGCAAAAACAGCAAGATCATAACAGAATAGGTTGTCATTAATATGACAGACTAGCTCTATGCTAGTGGGTTTGAGGTGGGAAAAATAACTCTTGTTTCTTGTTTCCAAATGATTATCATTATATTTAATGTTATCAGAAACATATAGGAAACATGAAGATACAAAACATAAGATAGTACATGGTGTTTTGGTGGTAAGACAATTGATTAACAGTCAACTGCTCTACCAACTGAGCTACCGAGGAATATCAAAAAACGAATTAACAATTGGCTTTTACATCAGTTTGGTGTTTAAGCCAACTTTTTTTTTGCCTGTACTTTTCCTTATAAGTTGAATTTTTTTTGTCTTTCTATTTGTGAGTGCAACATGAGAGCAACATGGAATGAAACAAATAAGAAACATATACCATTTTATTCTCTTGCATATTTGATAACAAAAGATTAATATAATTAATATCAAAGAAAGTGAGATAATATGAACAAAATAAAGCTAGGCAAAAGAACATGGATAGATGCTAAAGGTAAAAAACAAAAAGCACATACATTTACATATAAAGATCAGGGTAAGAAAAAAGTAATACAAAGTCCTAACAAACAATGGTTAGAACAAGAAGCTGAAAAAATATTATTAAGGATTGGAAATATAAATCCTAAAAATATGAATGTGGTTTTAGAAATACCATTAGATTATGCTTGGGGTGTATATAGAAAAAAATGTCAGAATAGAGTAAATGAACCAACAATAAGATTTACCAAAACTACATTTAAAGAATACAAAGAACATTTTAAACATATTAAAAAACATTGTGGTAATGTAGATTTAACAAAAATAGATGTTTCTTATATTGCAGATTTTTTAAAAAAAATTACTGATTTAAAAATAGATTATAAGAAAAAGATATTTCATACCTTTTCAAGAATATATGATACTCAGGTTGGATTAGGTGAAACAGATCCTTTAAAGATTAATGTTTTTAAAACTGCTACTTTTTTTAAAGATGATGAAAAATCTGAACCAATAACTCATCCTAAAATAAACTTTGATGAATGGAACTTTGATAGAATAAATACAATTATTTCTAAAGTGCCATCAATACCTTATCAATTAATGTTTAAGTTAATGGCAGAAACATCTTGCAGACCTAGTGAGGCAAGAGCAGCACAAAGGAAAAACTTTCATTTTAAAAGAAATATACCAGTATTTGAAATAACAAATTCAGTAGATTATGAAAAGGGTTTAGCACCACCTAAAACTAAAGCTGGTTATAGAGAGCTTGAGATAAGTGCTAGACTTAAAGATCAACTGATTGATTACATGAATACTTTACCTGAAGATCAGGAATGTATCTTTCTTAATTCTAAGGGTAAATTCTATGATCTTAAAAATATGATTACTTGCTTAGACAAGGTAGTTGAATCGCTAAATTTGACCCTCCCTGTGGCTAGAAAGACATATTTTTTTAGACATTGGAACGCATCATATTGGTGTTATCATGGTAAGTACACAAACCCATCTGATCTTGCTATGCACATGGGTGATTTAGATGTTAAATTTATTAATACTACATACATTAAAAAGTATGCTGTTAGTAAAGAGTCAGCTAAATATTCTGAACATCAAAATGCACATTACAATTGGAATTAAGTTTTATACCAATACTTATCGTAGTTCTCTTTGTTATATCTAACTACTTGCCAGACATCTTTTTTTTTAAGACTTCTGCTGCCATAGTCAGTTGCTTCAGCTTCTGTGGAAAATATTTGGTTAGAATAGGAAGTAAGGATATTATTTTTATTTTTAAATATTATAAAGTACATATAAAAAAGGGTGGACAGGAGCTATCTTATCCACCCTTATCATCAAACAAACACAATCAAGTTCACTAGGCTTGATTGAATTTTATGCTAGACATTTTCAAGGGACTCAGAAACTTTAACTGAGCTATTATTGGTTGGTCTAACTTTCTCCAATAATTCTGTTGCATCACTTGTAAAGTATTCAAGTGGCTTATTAAAAAAATTACTAACTTCTAAGAGTTTAAGTGAGCTAAGTGCATTATGACCTGACTCATATTTTTGAATTTGTTGAAATGTTACACCTAATGCTTTGCCAAGTTTAGATTGTGTTATTGTCATTTTTCTAGCTTTGTAAGTGCCTAAGAATTTACCATCTGTTTCCATGCCAATTTCTTTTTCATAGATAACATTATTCATTCTTGCTTCTCTAATTTTTTGTCCAATCGTTTTATTAAATATTTTATCTTTTGCTCTATTCATTTTTTCTCTCCTTTAATTTAGCGACAAGTAGCCTAAAGTTTTTTTACAACTTTTAATACATACTAAGAATTAATTTATAATTCTTTGTATCTTATCTGTGCATCACTATTTTGATTAGCAACAATTCTTCTAACAAGTTGCTTATATTCTAAATAGTTATTGTAAGTATGTACGCACATTCTTGAATCTACTGATTTCATAATTTGTTTATGAAGATCATTTAGTTTCTGGTACAGTCTTACTGTGCTGTTCAGTTGCATTTTCATGCTCCTTATCGTTGTTGGTTTTGATTAATGACTTGTTTAACTTTATGTCAATAATCTCTAAGTTAGCATTTTCGCTAACATTCAATTTTGCAGAAGCAACTTCTGCACTATCGAATTCTTCTATTGTTTTAAAACTTGCTTCAAAAAAACTTTCTTTAAATACACTCATGCTAAACTTTCTTGTACTGGGTATGATTTATTTACATTAAGATTTGCTACTGATCCCATTTGTTCAGTAGTCATTTCAATTTTTCTATGAGCATTAATGCCTTTAGAGATAAACCCTAAGTCATATAACTCTGATACTATCTTGCCAGACCTTGCTCTGCTCCATTTAAGAGCTTTACTTATCTCAGCAAAGGTAGGCGAAAAGTTATGCTTTTCTATATACTTTGTAATAAATTTAAGTGTCTTAAGCTTTGGCTCACTTAAATATATGTATTTTCCATTTCCATTCTTCATTATTTGTCTTTCTTAAATAGTTCGGCAACATTGTCAGGCTCACCAAAAAATGATTTATTTTTTTTTAAATCATTTAAATATTTTAATAATTTGTTTGTGTACCAATCGGCTTTACCTATATCCATGATACAGGCATCAATTGTTCCATCATGCTTTTCACCCATTCTCATTGTGTATTTCATAATTTGTGATCTAAGATAGCCAATCACCTCCATTGGAGATAACTGGCTAGTAATAGCATCATAAGTTTCGATACTTTTTTTATAATGATTTGGGTTAACACTTTCAGACATTAAAATGGTGCATCTTCCTTAGCAACAATCTCAGAAATTTTTAAACTAATATCTGGTTGTCCCTCTTTTGTTTTTTCTGTATTTAGCCATGCAGCTAAATTCATTTTCTTTCCACCAACAGTTATGTTGCCATTGTAGTGTGGGTATTTTTTACCAGCTACATCTGAATCTCTTGCTTGTCTTTTCCAAAGTGCTGCTGAATTATCGTAATCACTCATATTATTGTTTCCTATTGTTGATTTGTTTTTGTAGTGAAATGTAAGAATCTTCAATTCGTTGTTGTTGAATTAAATCTTCCCATATTGTTTGAAGTTCCTCAAGGTACTCTTTACGCAAGTCATTTAAATTATTTTCAAATTGACCAAGTGTTTTAGAGTGTTCGGCAGTTGTTTTTAGTACCTTAATCCATTCATTAGCCATTTGTTCTGTTGTTTGTTTTGTTTGTATTTTCTTTTCTTCTTTTGGCTCATCTTTTGGATAATTAACTTTGTGTCCATTTTCAAAAGTTTTATCTTTAACAACTTTCTTTTGTGGTTTTAAAAACTGTTCCATCTCCTCAGCAGTAGCTAACTCATCACCAAAGAAACCTAATATTGATAGACCTCTACCAATAGAAACTGTTTGTTGTTTTTCAAATTCTTTGTCAGCATTTTTCATTTGCTTAGACTCTCCAACACTTACTAACTTGTCATCTATATAAATGTTTGCTCTAAACTTATGAGATCCATTGGCTAGTTCTGTACTGTCAGTTTGAATAGACATTCTTTCGCCAAAATAATCTCTGACAAATTTAATTCTGTAAGGTACTGTAAGATATTTTCCTTTAGCACCTAGATTAGCATAATCGCTATCATCTATATTTTTTCTAAATTGTTGTATTGCGTCTTTCAAACTTCTCTCAATCATAGTTCTCCTTGCTCTCTCATTTTCTTTGTTGGGTTATTTATTTTTTCTGTAAGTTCTTTAATAATTTTATCTTTGTCCTGGATCTCTTGTCTAAGCTGACCATTCTTTTTTTGATGAGCTTCATTAATAGTTTCTAAATCTCTTATTCTTTCTCTAAGTGGTATGATTATTCCTGTATCAGACATAAGTTTTTAAATAATCCTCCATGTATTCTTGTGGGATTGAGTTCCACCAAAAACTTCCTTTACGAATTTCTGAAAAATCAGGGATATTTAGCCATAACAATTCATCAACTGAACCATTGGCAGCTTTTAATTTTTTTTCCCATGCAATTTCATAAGCGATTAATTCTTGTAAATTTCTTTTTAAGTTTTCTGGTTTAAGTTCTTCACAGTTATCTTCTGTAAATAAAATTCTATCTGTGGCACTTGCATAACTTAGTGATGGCTTTAATCCTGTTGTGTGTGAATACAAAGCAATTTGCATTAAATCTCCTGTAAAAGCTCTTTGGTCAATTTTAGGGTGTGAGCAAGTCCAATCACCAATTCTATTAGGATTCTCTTTTGTTTGTTTTGTTTTTAATGGTGCGTATTTAACTGTTGGAAATTTATTTTTTAAATCATTGATATGAGTATCGCCTGTTAAATCTATAAACATTCTAAATGGAACATTAATTGGATCTATCCATTTGACATGTTCAATTTCAGTTTGCCATTTTTGTTTAGGTAGTTCTTTAATATTTTCTATATGGTTTTGACATATATCTTTTAAAAATTTAATACCAAATTCAAACTTCATTTGGTCTTTCATATCAACAGTTACATAAGATTTTATTTTGTCTTGAATTTCTTTTTCAGCAATACATTCTTCAACTGATAAATTTTTTACAATAGCTTTTTCTGTAATATCATGTCCAAGTGTGCCTAAAGTTAAAGACGCATTAGTACATTTATCTCTTTGTTGTGCGTTTAATTTATATCTTTTAAAAGCTCTTAATGAGTGGGGTTCTTTGTTAGCAGACACAGAAGTATTTGTGTCATTAAACTTTTGATATGCTTCACCAATTATTTTTAAATGATTTGTCATTTTCACAAATCAATAACATATTGGATATCTGATGTAAAGTATATTTCTCTGGTGTTAATTCTTTTTTTAGCTGTTATTTTTGCTAGGAAAGAAGCCTGATAGAGCTTGTGATGACCAAGATAAATTAATATTTTCTGCTAAAACACCTATTTTTTTTCCTGTTGAAACTGATCTATCAATTACGTCATAATTACCATTAGACAATAATTCTAAATAACCATGATAAACTATTTTAGATTTTGAATCCTGGCAGAATGATAATCTGTTATCTGCTTTAGTATCTACAAATTTATTATCTTTAAATACTATTATCATACCAGATAAAAGCTGAGTCTTATTAACGATACATACGCAATCAGCATATTTTGGTAAAACAAAAATATCAAACATATCTTTTTTTTTATATAAATTTACTTGACCATTGCCTGTTAATGCTCCAATACATTTTATTTGAGGTCGTTGACCTAAAAAATATTCTGGACTAACAAGGTTTTCATCAGGTTTTTTATTCATATTTGCAAAATGAGCTAAGTCATTTGCTAAATCAAGATCAGTAAAATATTTGGCTTGATTATCTTTTTTATTTAACAGTTTAGAAATCTGAACAGTTTTGTTTTTTTGTTCATCTTTCTTATAAACTTGTTTTATAAAAGTGGATATTTTTAAACCTCTAGTTTGAAATAATTCTTCTAAAGTTTTTTTGTTAAAACCAAAATATTTGCCTATATAATCTTTTGCCATAACATCTAAAATATAAACCTTATTATAAATGCTTTTTTTTGCTATTTCTATAATTAAATCATTCATTTTATTATCAAATTATTACCATTTATATCAGCGAAGTCAATAAAATATCTCTATCAGAGAAATCATATTTACCTCTTGTTTATTTTATTAATTTGTGCATAGTTAAAGCCTTGATTTGCTCACTACTTATCATCTAAATATTATGAAAATATTGATGTTAATTTTTGGTGTAGTTTCTAGTGATGGTCAAATAGAACTTATTAAAATCCCTATTTCTAAGGCTTTATCAGATATTACTTGCGAAAATGCGTTGGAAAAGTACGCAAAATTTAACGAAAACCCACAATATACATCAGGAAATGGTGAAGTTTGGGGTTACTACTATTACAAAAACAAGCCTGTAGTGTTGCATTACTGTACTGAGAGTGAGGGTGAAGATGGAAAGTAACCAAGTAACCCTAGATTTGTATGAAATGCAATCAGCAGCTCATCTTGGAATACTCAGATGTTTAGAGTCTAAAAAGCATAAAGAGAATTGGGGTTATAATTATAAAGGTTCTCTTAACGATCAAATGGCAAAGTCCATATCTGGTGCTATGGGGGAGGTTGCAACAGCAAAGTTTTTAAATTGTTCTAAGTTTGAGTATCATTGTAATGTTGGGGGTGTTCCTGATTTAGTTTTTAAAGATTTAAAGTTGCAAGTTAGAACGCAACTTCCAAAAAATAATAATTCATTAATTATTAGACCAAAGGCAAAGCCAGACGAATTTTATATTTTAGTAATTGATGAAGCTCCTAAGTTTAAAATTTTAGGCTTTGTTAATTCAACTTATGTGCTTGGACAGGAACAATGGAAAACAACTTTCGGACTTGACCGACCATTTTGTTATTCCATACCACCTGAGAAATTGACACCAATTAATTTATTAAAGGATAGCACTTGGAATTAGATATGTATGGAGATTCTAAAAAAAAATGTTGTGCTTGTGAAAATGGAGCAGACTTGAAAGAGGGTAATAAATATTATTGTTGCGATCACTATGCTTTGTATGTGCTTGGTAAATCTATGAGCCAAATTGAGAAAGAATTAAAAGAATGAAATATTTTGAAAAGATAGATAAGGATTTATTAAATAACAGATTTTTAACTGCTAATGAAAAGATCATTTATGTTATTTGTTACTCTTATAAAAATGCTCCTTATGGTTGTAGGGTTTCTCATAAGTATCTTATGCAAAGAACAGGAATTAAGACTAAGAAAACCTTAATTAAATGTTTAGATAATTTATCTCTATATGGCTTAATGGCTAGAAAACAAATTGGACAAGGCTCTAATGAATATGTTTTTGATAAAAAGCAAATGCAAGAATATATTCAACACAATATTAATAAGAGAAAAAAGATTTCATTATCAAAAAACAAACAATTTAAGTCTTATATGAAGAACTTAAATGATCCCAAAGTTATCCCCATAGGTAAGGTTATCAAGTAGTTATGCACAATTTGGAGTATCAAAAACAACACACCGAAGTAGCGAAAACGATACTTAATCTTAGACATAATAATATAGATATAATTAGGGAAAAGACTTCAAGGGTAGGTCTATATGAATAATAGAAAATCAGAAATAGATAAAATCATAAAAGATATGGTGAAGAATAAATCTCTCCCTTATGCCAATGCTATAACTAAAATCAAAAAAGACAGAAAAGGTTATTTTCAAGCTAAAGACATTAAACAAAAAAGCAAATCACTATCAACAGACAGATTTCAGCAATATTTAAAGGATATACAAGAAAATGATACCGAATAGACTTACAGTAGATCAATTAGATAATTACTTCCAAACTGCAACATATGTTGAACGATATATGCCTAGTCCACACTTAAAAAACCAAAAAACTGATATGTTTAATCTCATTCAGAGGTTGTATGGTATTGGTAAAGATAAAGATTGTTACAAAGGAGAAGATAAACCCAAATTAAAAATAAGACTCAACTCTGAACAACTACAAGTCTATGAATTTTGTATATTGTTATTGGTTAAAGCTAATGAAAAGGATAGAGATATTATACAATTAAGAAATTTTCCTTATAAACGATCATTTAGAATTTTAAGAAGATTTTTCATGCCTAATAGTTATGAAAAAGTTAGACAAGATTATTATAATGCTCTCTATGAGTTACTAAAGTTGTATCATTTAAAGGGTAGAGGTTATTTCTTGAAGTGAAAATTTATTAACTACTTCATTTTGTTTATTAATAGACCAGTTTTTGTGCATAAATACTAAATTTTCTCCAAATGCTTTTGGATCATATATTTTAATATGTTTATCATTTTGGTCATATCTAATATGAAAAGCATAACCATCATCAATTAATGCTTTAATTTTTTTATCTTTGTTTAAATTACTAATTAAATCTTTGAGTCTATTTTTTTCACAATAAATAGTTCTAATTTTTTGTTCTCCATGCTCAAATATTATGTGTTGTTCTGCAAATATAAAAAAACCAACATCATTTGGTTTTAAATCTGTTTTATCCTCTAAATAAAAACACTCAAAGGTTTTACAAGTCATAGGTCTATTTTCATAAATATTACAACTTCCTTTAGATAAATTACAATTCTTGCAATAGCTGAATGACTTTTTATGATACTCAGGATCATTAATTTCAGGTAATTTGCAACAAAGGGTGCAATCTCCACATGATTTAAGTTTATTGTGCATATATATATAAATATCCGTAGGTTCTTATTTTTTCAACGATCAGACAAAATAAATTCATTTTATTGTATTTTTGCAACACTATATCTTGACATTCTCTCAGATTAATGTACTAAATCTGGTAGAATATAGCTTAATAGTATTTATCATTTTACCTTTTTAAGTTTTATTTGAATCATATAAGACCTAATCCTCATATTCTTTACTCTCTCTTTCTTTCTACTAAGGTTTAGGTCTTATTATATAATTAATTGCAGCTTTCATTTAGACCAGAAATAAATGCTTGTTTCTCTGCATCTGTTTTAAATCTATCTGAAAAGTCATGTAAAAAAATATCCATATATTCATCTTTGTCAGATATTTTAGTTGAAAAGGCTAATGTAGGATTATGTATCATTATAAAATTTAAATAACCCTCCATATCTTCAAAATCTTCACCTAACCAATCCCATTCATTTTTATTAATAATTTTATTCATGTCATTTAATGACATTTTAGATAATTCTTCCCATTCAATAGGTTTAAGAATCTCTAATGTTTCATAATCAAAACATTTATAAAATTTATTATTTTTGTAATATTTATTATCAAGTTCATTAATTTTAAATCTTAATCTTTTTTCATTACTATCATAAAAATTAATATTATTATAAGTAGGACAATCTCCATCACCTATAATATCTTTAAAATCTATTACTAAGTTTTTATCTATTTTCATTTTTACTCCTTTATTGGTTTATTAAATACAAAGAGATCATTATAATCTCTGCAATTATTATTATTTCAATCATGTATTTCATGCAGTTTAAATTGCTGCTTAATCATGTCTGATAACCAATATTGACAGCAATAATCATTATCTTTATTTGCATTTAATATTGATTGAATAGACTCAATAAGCTCTTTTTTAGTTTCTCTGTCTTTATCTGTCATTTCACTCATTACTTAACCCTCCTTTTTTGGTTTTACCCATTTATTATTTACTTTGATTGATACAACTGAACAATTATAACCAGAATTATATCTAATTCCGACTTTGTCATATCCATGATTTGTTGCATATCTCTTTGCACCTTTTAATGAATTTGAAACATCTGTATAAATATTGTCAGATCCATAAACGACTCCATAGGTATTACTCATTATTTGACTCTCCTTTTTTGGTTGTAGTATTGTTTAATTGGAAATTGATAAACATTTGAAACTTGTCTAATTGGTTTATCAACCTTAGGCATTATAGATAATTCACCGAAACCAATAAAAGAAA
>Ga0208644_1000616_pt1 | contig 31327 bp, 75 predicted proteins | sample VirMetDEL_Nov_18_FD_184517 | JGI IMG/M metagenome (GOLD analysis project Ga0208644, IMG submission 184517) | Aqueous microbial communities from the Delaware River and Bay under freshwater to marine salinity gradient to study organic matter... | ecosystem: Environmental > Aquatic > Marine >...
AATTATTAGGATGAAAAAATTATTATTATTTATTGCAGCGTTAGTATTAACACTAACTAGTTTTACTCAAAATAACTTTGAGTCAATTTCTTTCTATTCAGTAAATAGAATAGATATCGGCAAAGGTATAGAGTTTGAAGAAGTTAACACTTTTAACATATCAATACCAGATAGAATATTAGTACACAATAGATTTGTAGAGGGAGAAAAAGGATACTCTCAAATTTATAAGCTAACAGGATTTGAAGAAAAGAAAGATGATAATGGTTACATTATCCTACACTTCAATATAAAGTCTGATATAGACACATACGAATTATTCTTATCAGAGGATGACGAAGGAGAATTTGTTTTACTTAACGAGAACCTATTCTTCGGAGATGTTTACACTTTAAAAATAGATAGATAAAATGAATTTATTAGGAGACAGAGTTTTATTAAAATTAGTTGACGAGACAATTACTGAATCAGGAATCATCTTAAAGGATGTAGACCAAAAGCCAAACAAAGGCCGAATAGTTAAGGTAGGCGAGAAAGTTGGTTATGATCTTAAAGAGGGAGACTTAGTTATGTTCGATGAGAACGCAGGAAAATCATTTAATCATGAGGGCGAAGACCTCTGGCTAATTATACAAGATAGTATTTACGGAATAATAGAATAAGAATTATGGAAAAAGTTTTGTGCATAAATGCATCCGATAGAGGAGATTTAGACATCTTCCCTAATTGGATAGAAGAAGGAAAAGAATATACAATTCGAAGAATTGAAAATGGAATGTACGGTAGAAAAAGAGTTCTACTAGAAGAAGTAAGAAACCCATCTGTATACTTTGAAGAACTGATGGGTAATGCAGAACCAGGATTTAACCTGAACAGGTTTGTTACCTTATCCAAAATTGAAGCTGAAGAAACCGCAGAAGAATTTATGGAATATTAACACTAAGCCCCTCTTGGGGCTTTTTAACTTTATAAAATGGAATTAAAATTTAAAGACATAAAAGAAATGCAAGAATACTTTTTTGAAAGCGATAAAAACAGAGATGAGATATTCACTAGCTTGTTTCTATGTCTACAAAAAGGAATATTAAACAAAGAAGATTCAGTACCCTTTGCAAATATAGAATTTGAAACGGGAAGTAGCATGCAACTAAACTGTGAAAAAGAAGATTTCAACTTAATCCTCAATAACTGTTTAAGTTACTTTGAGGATGCAGAAAAGTACGAAAGATGTGCTGAGGTACTTAAACTTATAGAGCGAGCAAAGCTATATTGATATATAATACCTATACAAAGGAATCCAAATCCAGAATAACCTAATCTGAACCTCTTTAGTAACAATAGTATACTTATCCAAGTATAACTCCTCCCACCTATACCTTAGCATTTGTCAATATATTTACTAACACACTAAGTGTATCTCTTTGTCTAATTATAAAATCATCTTTGAACTCTACCCACCAATCCCCATTATCAACTTGATCACTTGCACAAGATATCAAATCAAGTTCACAACAATAATAAAAATAGTAATCCTCATCCAAAGAATACTGCATCTCAAATCCTAATTCAAGTAAATCGCTTTCTTTCATAATGCAAATATACAAATAAAAAACTAGACTACCAAATAGAATCGCGGCTAAAGTTGAAGTTGGAGTTGGAGGGGGCCTTATCAAAAGTATAGCCCATGATACTGCATGTACTACCACATACCCTCTAGCCTCCCCCCCTAACTTGAATTTTTTTGGTGCACCCCCTATATTTGCAACAATGTTGCATCTTTTTACATATACCTTTGAAAGTTATATTTTTAACAGAATGTTATATTTTTAACATTTCCAGGCTTCTGAGTGAATATCTTAACTTTTGCTAATTTTTTTTACTTTTTTGCTTGCTATTCTAGTTTTTATAGTTACCTTTATAACGTTCAAACGTGAACAAAAAAGAAATTGAAATATTGAGTAACATTAATTAATTCTATTTCGATAGGCAAAATTAGTTAATCGTGGCTAGTAGTTTTATTTAAACTTTGTAGGTGTTACGTTAATTCAGTATATTACAAAGGGAACGAAAACAAATCGTAAAAAAGTTACTTAAAATTAGGAAATTCAATTTTTTATAGTTAACTTTGAATATGCAAGTTTCAAACGTGAAATTAGCACAAATAAAAAAAGTTAGTAAAAATTTGGAAATTAAAAAAATTGTAACTAACTTTGGTTTAAATAAGGTTTTAAAGTGTGAACCTTAAAAACAAAAAAAGTTTGCAAATAATTTGCATAATTGGAATTTAATTTGTAACTTTAATTGTTCTTTGACATATTAGATAGTAACTTTTACACAAAGTCGGACTTTTGGCACAAAGTAAACAACTATTAAAAAAATCATTTTGTTCAATACAAAATTTTTAATAGAGTGTACCTCATGGGTTACCTATGTTTAAATTTGTCGGTGGTGTAGTGTGCTACCTTAAATCATGGAATTGATGTAAAATTATTGGAATATACCCTAAAAAGTATAGGGGTAAATTTTTTACCCTTACAATAATAGTTAATTTTGGTTGACTATCTAAGCTTGAAATAGACGCATTAAATTATTTAATTCGAGAAATTAAATTTGCTAATAAATTAGAACCTATAAAAATAGTAGGGGGCAACTATGTCACGTCGCATAAGGCTATCTTTAAAAAGATAGGGTGTGCTATACCTATAGTGTGGGGTGTAGTATATCAAGACCAATTCTGAGAATTAGGTTAAATTAATAACACGCCTTATGGACTAAGGTCGCGATAAGGAGGACTTTATAACCTTGCGAGAGCTTGATTGCCTCTCGTGAGGTCTAACTTTAAATAAATAAATAAGCTATGAAAAAAGCAACAAAAGTAGTGGAGGCGAAGAATGTAGTAACTAAAGCTAAATTAAGCAAACGTATCGAGAAAAATCTTGAGAAAATTGAAAATTTTGACCACAAAAATAGTGGCTCATGGGACAAATTACAAAACTTATCGAGGGTAATTGAAACCGAAACATTTAGTTTATCACAAATTGTGAAAGTGTACACTGAAAGGGCACAAAAGAGTGACATAGGTTTAACGCCTAATCAACGTAAAGTATTGACTTTTAAAAACGTGCTTGACTTCGTAAGAAATTCGGCTAAATATAGCGACCTTAAATACTTCTCGTTTCATCAAGCAAAATTAATTTGCAATGGCGTTATCAAGCAACATGATGTAGCTACAAAACGTGCCTCAAAAGTCGCAAAACAGGGGGGTGTTGTCGGTAAAAAAGCTGACAAAATTGTAAGTGTTTCATCACTTGCAAAGTAAAAAATAAAATGTTAAATTTGTGGGGGGTATGTTGGTTCATCCCCTCACAACTAAAAATAAAATAAAAGCAAATGAAAAAAATGAATATTGGCGATACGCCTTTGGATTGGTATATCCATAAATTTGGTAGCAATGGTAATGATTATTATTTAGATAGTTTTGACAATGTTAAAAATTGTCTTAAATTTTCAAAATCGGCTAAAAAGAAAAAGAAACCTAAAAAGAAACCTAGTAAGGCAATTACTATGTATAAGTATACTACATTGTTTTTGTCTGAAAGTGGATGGATTGATATATCTAGATACATACCTTTATCGAGGATTAAAAAATTATATCCTACATGTAGAGAAGTTATGTACTCTAATGATTTAGATACCTTTCACAATTTCTCTATATTATAGAGGGGATACTATATCCTGGATAGTGGGCATGGATCAAAATATCTATGCCCTTTTTTTGTTAAGTAGTAAATTAAATTGGTAGGGGGTAAACTATGCCCTTTACTATCATCAATTATCAATTTTTAAAACTAAAAAAGTGAAAGAAATAAAATTAACTTACGAGGAAATAGAATTTTTACAATATTTAGTAAAGAAGAAAAAGGAGAATTTAATAACTGATAGAAAGGGGATGAATACAAGTACTATAAACACATTAGAAAAATTAGGTCTTAAACTTATAGGAATGAGAGGACAGTTAGAATATCCAAAAAGTAAAGAAAGGAGAATAAAACTATGAAAGAAATAAAATTAACGTATTCGGAAATCGAAAGTTTACAATACATAATAAAGGAAAAATTAGAAATTGAGAGAAATCTAAGTACTATAAACAAATTAGGACAATTAAGCCTTAAACTTATAGGAATGAGGGCTCAATTAGAATACCTAAAAAGTAAATAAAAAGAATATGGCAATACCACATAGAGATGATAGCCTTTATGATGGGTATGGAACTCTTATGAGTGTAGGTTCAAATCCTACTATTGCCACTAATAATAAAAAAGTAAAAAAGTATGAAAAATGCTCTAAATTGGGATGTAGTAATCCTACTAGTATTAAATTTAATCGCCTTTGTAGGTGTTTGCACAATTTTTATGAATGAATTGTTAGGTTTTTTAATTTTTATGCCCTCAATAACGTTGTTGGGGTTGTTTTTTAAGCAAAAAAGTCGACAAAGTTTGTAAAAAATCACAAAAAAGTTGCGAAATACGCAAAAGCATAAGAGTTTGGTAGTATACTCTTGTGCTTTTTTTGTGTCAAATTGTGGAATAAAGTGGTATATTTATACTCGTATTATCATATAGTTAAATTGTAATCATGATTTCAGGACTTATAATTATTTTAAATTTAGTGCTATTAGAGATAGTGCTAAGTATAGACAATGCAGCTGTTTTGTCTACTATGGTTAATGATTTACCAAAAAATCAACATAAGAAGGCACTAACATATGGTATAGTGGGTGCATATGTATTTAGAGGTCTAGCACTTTTATTTGCTGTGTATCTAATCCAATTAGAGTGGCTTAAGATATTAGGTGGATTGTATCTAGTTTATCTTTGTATTAGTTCGTTTAGAAATTCAGATAATCCACAAGCAAAGAAATTCAAGATACCATTTCTAAATAAGTTTTGGAGTACAGTAGTTATGATTGAATTTGTGGATATTGTATTCAGTATAGATAATATATTCAGTGCGGTTGCATTTACTGATAACTACATATTGATTTGTTTAGGTGTATTCATTGGTATATTGGCAATAAGATTTGCAACAATAAAACTAATCAAGTTACTAAACACAATACCAAATTTAGAGAGGATTGCATTCTTAGTTATAGGTTTATTGGGTATCAAGTTATGTTTGTCAGCATTCATTGTAGAATTGAGTAGTGAGTTTGTTGATATCATATTCTCAGCAATAACATTGATAGCATTTATAATACCCTTTATAACTTCAAGACGAAAGAGTAAAGAATAAAGAGTAAAGGGTAAAGACGAAAGAATAAAAAGTAAAGAATAAATAATAAACATCATGGAAGTACTAACAGCAATTGAATTTTTTAAAGAGACATCCTTAAAAAGAAGAAAAAAAGAGAATGAATACATTAGAGACATTATTATAAGTCAGTCAGAGTTTTATTTAACTGAAGATGATTTTCAATTAGGTTATCTAGAAGAGACTGATATTATGATTAATATAGATGAAAAATATTTTCAAATAGATGATATGAATTTTACTGATTGGTGTAAGAGACATTTTATAGTTTTAAGTGAAAGTGATAAGACAATAAGAATAGATGGTTTTAAATTTTAAAAAAGCAAACAAATGAAAACAAAAGTTAGAATGTTACAATGTGTAACTATTGTTAATAACAATCATGGTGAATCTGTTGTTGTTACATGGGATAAAAATGATAAGAGAATTGTTGGTCTTACTGATGTTATTCAGTTATGGGGAGATGATGGACAAAGGGAAGTTATTAAGGCAATATTAAATTAAATTAGATATGAGTAGAATAGATAGGTTTATTGAGTCATTGGTATATGTTGTTATATCAATTACTATTTTTAGAGTGGTATTAGAGTTTTTATTACTTTAAGCCGATTTTTTAATTACATAAAATAATAAGAATATGTTTGAAGAAGATGAAGAAGAAACATACACATGTAGAGAATGTGGTAAGGAATTAGATGATGATGATAAATATTGCTCACAAGAATGTTACAATGAGTATTGGGCAGATTTAGAAGATTAAAAATAAATTAAAAGTTATGGAAGATAAAGAGTTAACACGTCAAGAGATTACAACATTATATCACTTAGCAAAATCACAGCTAGAAATTGAAATAAGGTGGCGATCAGTAAAACAATTAGAGAGCATAAAGGCTAAACTAAGAAAAATGTTTAATCAGTTAGAGGAAAGTAAATAACAATTATTAAAATTAAAAGTTATGAAAATAGAAACAATTACAAGAGCAAGTGCTGTTGAGGTTATCAATCGCACTAGAGGTAAATTTTTTACCGTAAAGTTTATGAAGAAAGATGGTAGTGTTCGTGTTATGAATGCTAGAGTAGGAATTAAGAAAGGTGTAAATGGTAAAGGTTTATCATATAATCCAGCACCTAGAGGTCTTAAGCCTATTTATGATGTAAAAGAAAGGGGGTGGAGAATGATTAATTTAGATACTATATTTGAATTAAAGTGTAGTGGAAATGTTTATTTAGTTTATTAATTATTGAGTAATGTATTAAATTTTAAAACAAAATAAAGATGAAAGTTGAAGATATAATAATTCAGTATTGGATAACTGAAAGAGATAGAGATAGTGGTGAATCTAGCATTCACATTCCTAGTGGAGAAACTGAAGACGATGTAGTTGAAGAGGCAAAACAAATGTTTCTTAATTATAACTATGCGGCAGTAGAGGTAATTTACGAAGAAGAGGAAGATGTAATTTATCACATTTCAAATACTATTCCTAAAGGAGAGAGATATTAATAGTAGTGAGTAATTAAATAACAAAATCATGAATATTTGGATGCAAGTAAAAAAGGTAGAGTCTCATAAAGAACAATTTAGTGTTTTAATTGAAGATTTACATGATGATATCGAGGGTTGGCTAGATGTATGGGTAGATCCAGTTTATAAAGATGTTAGTGTTGAATGGAACCAATATATATTCTTCCTCGATAACGGAAATGATGTAGAAAAAAGAAAATGGCAAGATGACTTAGGAGTATTTGACTATGCTAGTGGTCTTGCTGTATCTGTATTACAAAATGAAGGTTTAATATACCAAAATGATAAAGGTAAATGGTTTAGGAAATAAAAATAAAAGCTATGAAAAAGTTAAGTTTGAGTACCAACTTAATAGGTTTGGATGGAACGTTCTGTACCTATTGGGGACGTGGTAAGACTGAGGACACTATTCATGAAGATAGTATTGAACAAGATTTCTATAATGGGGATACTGATGTACATCCAGATTATTATTTTATGAACTTTGATAATAATAAGTACATGGAAGATTGGAATGATTCTGTACAAGATTTTGTTGAAGAATACTTGTGTGATATCTTTAAGGATGTATTGGGTATAGATATTAAGTATAGTAATGAGGGTTATGAATCTCCTAGAGAGTATAATTTTTCTCATGATGTATCTTATTTTGATATCTCAGCCGATTCTTTTGATAAGTTGGTGGAGTATTGTCTGAATCATAAGGACTTTGCCGATTTTTTAAGAAACAATTATACAAGCTATGATGGTTTCTTTTCTCTTACATCAAATAACATAAAAGATTTTGAAGAGGATATTAAACAAGATGATATGAGAGCTTGGGGTGCAGCTGTTAGGTTCTTAATATTTGAAAATGGAATGGGGGATGAATTAGAATATTGCTATGAGATATTTACAGATATGTTCTATACTGAATATGTTGACTATAAAGAGTTAGATGATTGGAAAGAAAATCTAGAGCTAGGTATACATGATCTTGATAGAGAGTGGAAAATAGAATTGTTTAAAAGAGACATATCAAAGAGTGGAAAACTAAAAGAGATAGTAGAGTATAACTACAAAGATATGACCATAAAACAAAATGTTGAGGATGTATTAAATAAATTTGAACTTGATAAGGATACATATGAAGACGTTATAACCGAAATGGTTAGAGATATTTATAAAGAAATTGAAAATTATAATTTAAAATTAAACCTATGAAATTAAAAGATTATTTAAAAAATATTAATGAATTAGTAAAAGAAAATAAAGAACTACTAGAATTAGATGTTGTTTATGCAAGTGATGATGAGGGTAATTACTTTGATAAAGTTAAGTTTACACCATGTATAGGTACATATGAAAGTGGTAGTTTTATAACATTTAAGGAAGATTCTCATAAAGGAGATTTAAACGCAATATGTATAAATTAAATAAATAATTATGGCAAATCCATTAATACATTCAAAGAGTAGTGTTAAGCGTTGGGGTGGAAAGGTTGAAGATTACATTGAAATACATGAGTTAATTGACAGTCCTAAAGCTACAATGAATAATAATACAAGTAGAAGTTTAACTCATAATACTTGGTTCTGTTACCATATCATACCGAAGATATTCGGATACAACATTACTAATTCAGATGGTAAATCAGTAGACACAGTAGATATAGCTATGCTTCATGTGGCTGAGGACTTTAGGATGAAGTTTGTTCCAACACCACAGGACTACCTTAAACATATGGAAGTCCAGGCTTGGATGTGTAATGGGGTTAAAGATGTGGATAATCCTGAGGCTACACAAGTAGCAAATGATTTAAAGCAAAAATTAAGTTTATCAATAAAAAAGTAAATTATGGAAAAAGAAAAAAAGTACGTGGTGATATCACCCGATGGGTTTACTATACACCCAACTGATGAGTATATTAATGACTCCCAAGTTTTACAGGCCTTCAGAGATTGGAGTTCACAGTATGAATCACAGGGATATTATTCTTCAGTAACATTTGGTAGAATACCTTTATATGAATTACAAGATTATTGTGAAGTAAAAGAAGTAATATGAGAGAAAAGTTAGTGCATGCAATTATTGAATATGCAGGAGATGAGTTAGATTATTCTGACATAAAAAGTTTAGCAATAGAGTCAGAAGAAGAATTAGTAGATAGATTAATTAATATTTTAGAGTATTACAAAGATGGAAGAGATAATTAAAATTTGGAAAGAGAAAAATGTAGATAGAGCAGAGTTTGAATTCAGTTGTGGTGGAGACTCAATGAATGACACAGCCCTATATATCTATGATAAAAATGATAACTTAGTAAACGATTCAGAGTTAGAGGAGTTTTTTGAAGATCAGGTGTATTCTAATGTTGAATTTTATGAAGCATCTGATGGACATTACATAGGTGAGTCTGGTACTGTATATATTGAGTTGGATGAAGATACATTCGTCTATGGTAAATCTTCAGAGTCTCAGTGGTGTGAATCTCACTCAAGTACAATAGAAATAGAATTGACAGAAGATCAATCCGATTTTATCTTAAAACATGTTGAAAACATTAATGGTGCTTACGATGAGAGTTGTAATATAAACTTTAAAAATGATTTTATTATCACAGATGATTTATCAAAGTTAATAAAATCAATTGAAGAAAAAGTTGATGATGTAACATCCTCATTCGTACCAAGTGATTTAAATGAAGATATTACTGATTGGTATAGATTTGATAGTGATGAACCAATTATAGATAGTTCAGGCAAACTAATAATTGAAATATTAAACGAGTATTATACATATAGAGAAGATTAAGATGGAAATAGTAATTAACAACGTGATATTCCCTTTTAACGAGGGTTGTAGAGTTCTTAAATTAAAAGGTGATGAATGCCCATTTGATGAACTAAAAGATTTTTGGAATGATATAGAACCAATGACATTTGTAGACATTGCAAAGATGATTAACTTAGAACAAAGAAGGATAGCAATTGGCTATCTTGGAATAGATGAAGTTATCAGGCAAGTAAATCCAATAGAGGTAGATAGGCAAGCCATTGTTAAAAAAACAACTTGGATAAATGAGAATGGTGTAAGGGAAGAGATTGATTTCAAAGATGTATATGAGTTATTCAAAGTAAGTAATAATGATCTTATTCAAGAGAATAATAGATATAGAGAAACCTTCTCTCACTTTGTAAAGTGCAAAGATACATCAACAGATAGAGAGTATCTAATATGGGTTGATTTAGATTCTGTTTATAGTACAAACGATAAAAGTCCTTGGAGCAATGAGAATAAAGTAACAGCTATTGACTCAATTGCCTGGACTATTACAACTAATGTACCTGAGGGTAACATAGAGAAAATTGTAAGACAAGGTGATTGTATATTGGTTAAGCCGATTAATAAAGATAATCTATGCCAGCCAAGACACTTAACTGGTAAAGAATATTTAGAATTGTTAGAGTTAGAAAGTTAAAATAAATAATCATGAAAAGAAAAAAGAAAGAAGTCCTACTATTAGGCGAAGGTGTTCATCAACACACATTGTACGGAGATTTTTTAATTGATGAGGTTAGGGAAGATTATTCTAACCTTAAAGTTAGAAAAGATAGTTTATTAAAACATGAACATCCAAGTGGTAAGTTTGGTGAGCACAAGACGTTAGAGATTGAGAGTGGTGATTGGATAATGGGTAAGCAAGTAGAGTATAATCCATTCACACAAAAAGTAACAAGAGTATGGGATTAAAAAAACAAAGATGAGTAAAGGCTTAACTAGATTATGTATGCAATTAGCTCCGTAATCTCTTGCACCTGCAGACAGTGAGGTGGTTAAGCCTTTTTAAACCAAAACAAAGATGAGTAAAAAAGAAAAATTAAAAACATTTGAATGTATAGAGCATGGGGAAATATTCCTAATAGATGCTAAAGATATTAATGAAGCAAAAGAGTTCGCCCAAATGTATGGTGGCAGTGTAATAAGAGAAATTAAAAAATAAAAGCTATGGGACAATATTATAAACCAATTTGTTTAGATAACGAATTAAAAGAACAGTGGGTATATTCACACGATTATGATAATGGATTAAAGTTAATGGAGCATTCATATATTAGTAATAACTTTGTAGGTATTGTTGAGAGACTTTTATCAGTTGGTAATCTATGGTACATGAAACCTTTAGTATGGGCAGGTGATTATGCTGATATTGATAAGTTTCAGTTACATAACTTGTATGAACAATGTGATGAATATAACAAATTCAAAAACGAAAAAGGATTAAAAGTATTCAATCCTAGATATATAATTAACCATACAAATAAAGAGTTTGTTGACAAGTACAAAACACCAAAAGATAATGATGGATGGAGAGTTCATCCCCTACCACTTCTTACTTGTGAAGGTAATGGTAGAGGTGGAGGAGATTATAGATTAGATAATCCCAACATTGGAAGATGGGCTAGAGATGTTATATCTGTATCCAAAACAAAACCAAAAGAAAAAGATTTAGTTGAATTAGTACCTAACTTTTTAATGGATTAGTTATGAAAACAAAAAGATTAAAAATATATCAAGACTCAGATATTGATGGGCCTAGAGAGTGGGATAACTTGGGAGAGATTGTTGGCTCATGTAGAAGTTATAGATTATATGATGTAAAGAATCCATATAGTGGTGAGGGTGGTAGTCATATAGAAGATTTTAAACTGTACCTTAAGGATAAAAATCTTAAGTTAGATGATGTTGTTTACTTACCTGTTTATGCATACATTCATAGTGGTGTAACAATTAATACAGAAGGATACTCTTGTCCTTGGGATAGTGGTCAAGTTGGGTATATTTGGGTGTCAAAGGAAAAAATAAGAAATGAATACTCAATATCTAGAGTAACTAGTAAGTGGGTAGATAAGATAGAAGAGTACCTGAATAATGAGATTGAAATATTTGCTCAGTATATAGAGGGTGATGTATATTCTTTTAGCGTTGAAGAGTGGGATCCGACACCTGGGGTTGGTTGGGTTGTGGTGGATTCCTGTGGTGGGTTCTATGGTACAGATTGGGATACCAATGGTATTAAAGATTATATCCCTGATGATTTAGTTGGGGAATTAGAAGATATAGAGGTTAGTTGGTAGTTTACTATCATCATTTTTTTCATAGCTAAAAGTCCCACAATCAACCTTTTTTTGCTTTTTGGTTGTGCGTGGGGCTTTTTTACAAAAAATTTGCTAAATAAAAAATAAATAACTAAATTTACATTATGAGAAAAGTTTTTAGAAAAGATAACGAGGTTCATATATTTAGACTTGGTACTACTACCAATAAAAAGATATGTTCTTCTAGTAAAGAAAAGATTATACAGACATATGTATTCTCTAAAAGTCAATATGATTATGTTTCAAGTGGTGGTGGTTCTCTTAAAGATTTCTTCGCTGTAGCTGATAGCAATTGTCTTGATTGTCCTATGCGATCTTATGGTAAGTGTTATACTCATAAGTTTACTCAAGCTAGAGGTTTCTTGTCAATGCTTAGGTCTATATCCAATGATTATAAGTCTTTTGCCGATTTACCAATACTTAATGATTCAGTCAAACGTGAGATATTAGACATATCTAGAGGTAAGTATGTTAGATTTGGTACATATGGCGAACCAGTTTTACATGGTATAGACATAGTTACAGATATTGTTAGTAATGCTAAAACATGGACAGGTTATACACATCAATGGATAAAAAACAGAGATTTCAACAAGTACTTTATGGCATCCGTTCATACAGATATAATGGAGAAAAAAGCTAGAGGTCAGGGTTGGAAGTCATTTATCACAATAAAAGAAAAGCCTAGTGGTTATGTTAACTGCCCTGCCTCTAAAGAGGGTGGGTTCAAGGCATCATGTGATAAATGTGGACTATGTAGTGGTATGACAGGTAAAGGTAAGAAGAGTGTGTTTATATTGGAACATTAAAAAATAGAAATTATGAAAAAAATTAAAACAACAGAAGATGGATGGGACTGCGTTCCTGAGTTAATGGATGCAGTCAGAATGATTGAAGAAATAGGTCATGACATCTATGAAATAAAGCATTGCAAAAGGGTTAATGATTTAGAAGGAATGGTTAGTAACATGAAAGATTATTTGCAAGATGCAATTAACATATTAGACGATATCGATACGGATGTAGAGTATATAACGATTAATGATTAATATTATGATTTTTATTGAATTAAGTACAAAAGAGGGAAAATTCATTGGTAATGTAAATGAATTAAAACGAGTATTCACAAATAAAGAAGGTCAAGTTTGTGTAGTAGGCTGGAATAATAATGGTTACTTTGAAATAGAAGAAACGTATGAAGAAGTTATTAAAAAAATAGATGCAAGATTGGCTAAAGTTAATAGATTAAAATAAAAAAAGATGAAAGAAAAAATGGAAGGTAAATTAGGGTTTGAATGATGTGCAGAAAGAATTTTGAAAGATTCTCAATTTGGAAGAAAGCACGATGCACCACACAATGAATTAGAACATAATAGGCTCAATAAGAAAGCAGTAATTGGTAAGAAATCAGTTACTATTTCATCATACACTCCAAATACAAAAAGACATTTAGATAGCCAAACTTTTAATAGTTTGAAAGAACTTGATGATTATTTGAATAAAAATCAGATTAAAATAAAATAAAAATGAAAGTAAGAATTGAATATTGGAACCCAAAGAATAAAACTGTAGTAACAGAGACAGGTTTTAGATATTTAGATACTAATTCTGATATCACTAAAATAGAGGTTTGGGAAGGAACTAAAGAGGAAATCTTCAAAAAGTTTAATAAAAAAAATAATAGTTTGCGATATTGCAATGGTAGTTACTATAAGTTTGAGGATGAAACATTACATACAGAATACCAAAAATGGTACAAAGGATTGAGTGAATCCGAAAAATTTAATATGTTCTATGGTAATGGGGTAGTAGATTAAAATAAAATAAAAATGAAAGAAAAAATATTATTTGAAATTGAAGAATTTGAAAATGGAACTATAAGTCCATATGAATTAGTTAAAAGAATATTAGAGATTATTAATGAAAAATAATAAATTATGGCTGGGCATTTACCTATACCAACAACTAGTGAACATTCCTCATTAGTTATTGAACTTAACAAGATTAAAAGAATACAAGATTTACCACACTTTTTTAAAGTTAAAGGTAGTAAAGGTACATTCATGAGATTGCCAACTGAAGATTATAATATGGATGATGAATCTGGTTTTGTAGATGAGTATGTTATATCTCATACAAAATATAATAATCAATCAGGTAACATGGATGAGTTATTAGAGATTCATTTAGATAAAGAGGGTAGAATAAATATAGTTTATTTAGTAATGTAAATCGTAAAAAATGAAAGAGGTAATAAAAATAATTAGTTTTTTAATGGCTGGGGTGGTTAGCTTTTTCTCTCCTCTAACAATTGCACATGGTGACACTGGATGTTGCGCTGAATGTGTATTAAAAAAAGAAGAAGAAATTGAGGTAGTTGATGAACAAGAAAATAAAATAAATAATTATGATTGATAAATGGCTTAAAAAATTAGGGTTGGAAAAATGGACTATTAAAACAGTAGAGATAAATCCAGAATCTGTAACATACCCAGAAGATATATCTAAAGAAGATAAGTTCTTTATAGGTATTATTGGTAAACAAGAAGAATTAAATGGAACTATCTATCATGATAGACCACTTACCGAAGAGGATGTAGTACATGAGTTATTACATATAAAGTATCCTAATTGGTCAGAAGATCAAGTTAACATAGAAACAGAAAAATTATTAAGATGAGTAAAGTAAAACAGTTTTTTGATGTGGCTAAAAAAGTTGGCTTAGTTAAAGATAACAAATATATTAGTGGGATACCTAAAGGGGAAAGTGAAGATGTTAACTTATTTTATAAACTAGAAGATAGTTTAGGATATCCACAACCTAATGATGTAAACAATTATTTAAACCAAAACAAAGATGAGTAAAATAGATAGATTTAAACAAAAAGCTGAAAATATTTTAAGTAAGCTAGAAAATTTAGTAGGCACTATGCCAGAAAAAGGGAATACATCAACAGATTGTCAAAGAACATATCTTCAGCAACAGATTAATGAAGTTTACTACGCTATTAATGGAGTTGTGGAAAGAGATTTAATAGAAACACCATATTGCTGTGATAACTGTGGTGGTGGATTTACAAAAAAAGAAATGAATTTTGGTATAGAAGACCAGGATTTATGTAAAAGTTGTAGTTAATTAATAATTTAAAAATAAAAGTTATGGGATTTTTTAGTTGGAAAACATGTGACACAAATGAGTCAATTTACAACACCTATTCTGATAGGGAGACAATAAGTGTTGCAATGATAGACGATAAGGGCAACGTCTATATTGAAAAAGATTATGAAGGATATGGTGTATTCGGTGGTAAGGATTATTATCAATTAGTTGCTGAAATGAATGTGCCAGACAAATGTAATGGAGATGTTGAACATGATAGAATGTTAGGTATAGATATAGTTTTTGATTATGATGGTTCTGGAGATATAAATCATATGGATAAATTAAAAGTTAAGGTTCCTATTTTAGTAACAAAAAGACTTTTAGATTACACAAAAGATTATAAACAATTATGGTTAAATACTCAACCACCAGTAACATGTGAGTATCAGGGATATTTTGAATAAAATTATATAGTATGGGAGCAATAAATATAATGGTTTACGAAAAAGGCGATTCAATGGCTGAAGCGTTTAGAATTGCAAGAGAGGTTTCTGAGATAGAGTTAGGAACAGATTATTACAATGGCGGTATAAATAATTGTAGCTTAGTAAATGATTGGACTAATAGATACAATGGTAAAAATCTAAATAAGTTAGAGAGCGATGCACTAGATTATTGTGGTAAGACAGAAGTAATAGGTATATGTATAGACAAACCTATACCCAATAAAAATAAAACAAAATCACAGGTCGAAAATATAGCACAAAAAGGAACTAGAAAGTGGGAAACAGTTTATCAAGGTGTAAGTGGTAGTCGTGTGGTATGTGAAGGTAAAACACAATCTGATTGTATTAAAAAGTCTAGGGAATACGTTGAAAAAAATAAAGATGATGTTGTAAGGATTATGATTGCTAAGCGGTTGTCTTCAGGAAATGAGATATGTGCTAAGGTTTCTTATAAGAAATCTAATAAGGAAAGAAGAGGTAAATATGTATTTATTGGATTGGCTCCTTATTAAAAAATGTATTTTTATTAGGATATATTACAAAAAATTTGTATAATTGTAAAAAATTAAATCATGAATGTATTAAGTTTATTTGATGGGATTAGCTGTGGTAGAATGGCTTTAGATCGGTTGAATATTAATGTAACAAATTACTTTGCTAGTGAAATTAATGAATCAGCAATTAGGGGTGCAAAAGCATTGTATCCAGATACAAAACACATTGGTAGTGTTTTAGATGTAAAGGCTAAAGATTTACCAAAAATTGATTTGCTGATTGGTGGTAGTCCTTGTCAATCTTTTAGTCGGAGTGGAGATGGTAGTGGATTTGATGGTAGTTCAAGATTGTTTTGGGAATGGGTTAGATTACTTAGAGAGATACAATCTTATAATCCAAACGTAAAATTTCTATTAGAGAATGTTGTAATGAAAAAAGAATGGGAAGATATAATTACAAATGAGTTAGGTGTTAAACCTCATCTAATAGATAGTACGCTTGTATCTGCACAAAAAAGACAAAGATTGTATTGGACTAACATAGATGGTTTTATTGAGCCAATAGATAAAAAAATAACAACATTAGATATAATCGATGAGGAAGATTCATTTGTTGATATGCCTGATGGCTTTCTATGGTTTGAAGATGACGAATGGAGAGTTAAAAATGCAACAAAAAAAGGTTACTTAGTAGTTAATAATTTTGATACTATAAACCTAGATTTCCCAAATTCTAATACAAGGAGGGGTAGAGTTGCTAAACAAAAAACAAATACCTTAAACACAGGTTGTAATCAAGGTATATTTATTAGTGGTAAAATAAAAAAACTAACAGCTAGGGAATGTGGAAGGTTGCAAACATTAAGCGATCAACAAATAGACATGCTTAAGTTAGTTATGACAGATAACCAAATGAAACATGCTTTTGGTAATGGTTGGACTATAGATGTAATATCATCTATATTATGTTCTTTAAAAATGTATTTAAATAAAGTTGCTTAATTATGGAAGAAAAAGTTATTTTAAGAGTCAAAAAAGAAAACCTTATTGAATGGTATTTTGACAATTGGGACAGGTATGAAACTCATATGTTTGTTAAACAGATAAAAGAAGATATTCTTATGTCAGGGGAATATATACTTAGGATTGAAGAGATAGTAGATAGAGTAGGTTATTTGCCATCTCGTATACTTGAGGGAAAACATGATAAAGAGGAGTATTATGTATGGGACGAAATTGTATTAATTTAAAAAAAAATAATTATGGAAAGAAAAATTTATGAAATTGCTAATGAGATAAAAAAAGATTGGGGAAATAAGGTAAACTTTGGTGCTGTACCATACCTTTCCGCAATGAGGTCTATAGATAGTATTGATGATAATTATGGTATGGATAACGCAAAAACTATAGTTAGATACTTTTTATCTAATGCAACAACCTGGAGGGGTGAGAATGCTAGAAGAATAAAGAAGGAATTAAACAATTTATTAAAATAAAAATTATGAATGTATTAAGTTTGTTTGATGGAATGAGTTGTGGGCAAATTGCCCTAGAAAGGGCTGGTATTGAGTATGATACCTATTACGCTTCTGAAATAGATAAATATGCTATACAAGTAGCAAAAAATAATTATCCAAATACATTACATATAGGGTCAGTTACTGATATAAGTGTCGATGATTTTGGTGATGAAAAAATTGATTTATTAATTGGTGGGTCACCATGCCAATCGTTTAGTAGGGCCGGGGATGGTAGCGGATTTGATGGTAGTAGTAAACTATTTTGGGAATTTGTAAGAGTCTTAAAAGAGGTTAATCCTACATATTTTCTACTAGAAAACGTAATAATGAAAAAGGAGTGGGAGGACGTTATTACGGAAGCATTGGGGGTAAAACCTATAGAAATCAAAAGTTCTAAATTTGTTCCACAAGCAAGAAGGAGATTATATTGGACTAATATTCCAAATGTTGAACAGCCAGAACAAGTAGAGTATGATGTAAATGATTTCTTCGAGGGTGATGGTTTTCCATCAGCTTGTGATACTAAAAGAATATTTAAAAAGAAAAATATATTTAATACATTAACAGCTACATATTGGAAAGGTATTAGGGGTAGTGGTAGACCCTCTGTAAGTATAGAGGAGGGTTTCTTAGATGATAATAGGGATGCACATAGGATGCTGACACCAAACGAGTGTGAGGCATTACAAACTGTACCTAAAGATTATACTGATGGGGTAAGCAAAACTCAAAGATATAAAATGTTGGGTAACGGTTGGACAGTAGATGTAATAGCACATATATTTAAAAATATAAAATAAAAATCATGAATGTATTAAGCTTATTTGACGGAATGTCTTGTGGTCAAATTGCACTAGAAAGAGCAGGTATTAAAGTGAATAAATACTATGCATGTGAGATAAAAGAACATGCAATAAAAGTTACACAAAGTAATTATCCTAACACAATTCAGTTAGGAGATGTGACTAAAATAAAAGCTAGTGATTTACCAAAGATTGATTTGTTAATTGGTGGTAGTCCTTGTCAAGATTTTAGTCGAGCTAATAAAGAGACGAAAGGCCTTGATGGTGAAAAAAGTGGATTATTCTGGGAGTATGTTAGACTATTAAAAGAAGTAAAACCAACTTATTTTCTTTTGGAAAATGTTAGAATGAAGAAAGAGTGGCAAGATATTATCTCAGAAGAACTAGGGGTACAACCTGTTAGAATTAACTCTTCATTAGTTAGTGGGGTATTGAGAGACCGTTTTTATTGGACTAATATACCATTCAATACTAATATCAAAGATAGGGAAATTAAATTATCTGACATTATTGACGATGGGTATGTTGATAGAGAAAAGGGTTTATGTCTGCTTGAGAGTTATTCTAGACCATTAAAAAATCCAGTTAAAATCGCTAGAAGGTATTTTCTATATGGATTTTGGCAAGTTATATTCAAAGACGAAGAAACTTATAATAAACTAAAAGAAGATTATAGTTTAGCTCAAGAAGGTGATGTTAGGTATATGACAAACAAAGAGATGGAAAGAGCACAAAGTGTACCACCTGGATACACATCAGAGTTAACAAGAAATGAATCAGCATGTCTCTTAGGGGATGGATGGACAGTTGATGTTATAGTTGAAATATTTAAAGGTATAAAAGATGAAGGTAATAACAGATTGCAGTATTTGCAAAAAAGACTTTATGTATGATCCAAATTTGGACCAGGAATTATATAGAGAAGTGGCATGGGATTTCTATACGGGAGAATGTTGTTCGTATGAAGTTGTTTGTCAAGAGTGTAACGAAAAAGAAAAAAAAGAAAATGACAAGAATTAATGTTGGAATTCCCCCCGCCAATTTATCAACGAAACATTTGATAGCTGAGCATAGGGAAATAAAAAGAATACCTAATGTTGTTAGGTCAGGTAGATTTAGTATGGATGGTCAACCAAAAGAATTTAAACTAGGCACAGGTCATGTTAAGTTCTTTTATGATAAGTTGGGTTATCTTAAACATAGATATATAAGTTTGTATGAAGAATGTATTAATAGAGGTTTTAAAGTTACTAATTATATTAATGCTTGGGATGATATTCCTATTTGCTATATGGGTGAGTATAAGCCTACGGATAGAGATATATCAATTATTCTTCAACGTATAAAAGAAAGGTCTTAGCACATTTTTACTATCATCAAAAAATATTATGGAAAAATTAACAATAAATGTATTAGAGTTAGCAAGCGAACTAGCACATATAGAATTACTGAAAGATTGGTCAGAATCTATAAAAATATATGAAGATGAAGAAGCTTCTAAACTGACATATACAGAGGAGGCACAGGATTTATTTAATGAATACTATGATAAATACACAGATTTAATATTAACATGTAAATATTAGAAGTAATATATGAAAAGCATACAACATATAAATAAAAAATGCCCAAAATGTAATGGAGGCTTTAATGATTATCACTGTAATAATGGTGAAGAATATTTTAATTGCTACAACAAAAATTGCTCATTTTCATATAAAATAGAGTTTAAAAAAAATAAGGATGGAGATATATCAAAAAAATATGATAAACTTAGTAATAGTATTAATTCAATAAAAATTGAGACTGTTTGGGAAAATAATAAAAAAATTGTTAGAGAATTATGAGAAATGCAACTAATTTAGCTGATTGGTCAAACCATTGGGACCATTTTAATATTGAAATATATTTTAGAATATTATCAATGAAACAAAGATAGAAACATATAAAATTATAGTAGATGAAAAAAATATTTAAAAAATTAAAATCTATTCATGAATATTTAAAATGGATAGATGAAGAAAGAATTAAAGCAATGATAAATTGTGGTAGAGGATTTAATTAAAATAAAATAAAAATGAGTACAACATTCGGAGTAAAAGTAAAAGATAATATAGTTGAAGTAGCATTTCGTAGAAATGGAATGAGATTCATAAATGAATTAGCAGAATTACTGCCAGATGATACGCCTGTAATTCCTTTAGATAACACAGCGCAAGGGGTTTACACAATAGGTGATGTTAAAAGAGAAATTGAACAAATAAACCAAAACAAAGATGAATGAAGCTTATGAAAACTCCTACAAGTTATTGATGGGAGAAACAACCTATGATAAGTTAGCTGAAGATGGTATGTTCTTATTGCCAGTCAATCATGAAGATCCTTCAGTTACATTAAAGTATTTTGAAGAGATTGAAGATTATGAAAAATGTATAAAAATTAGAGATAAGCAAAACAAAGATGAATAGATTTGTAAAACCAATAACATGGTTTACTATATTTGTGGTATCTTGCTATATATGGGTAAATATTATTAAAATAATAATTTAAAAATTATGGGGATATTTTGCGAGAATAAAACAATATATAAATCAGGATGGTGGATTCAAGTTAGTCCACTAGCTAAAATAAATCCAGAAGAATGGATAGTTGCTATATATAAAAAAGGTAAGGCATCTTGGATTACTGAAGAATGTAAGGATGGATTTGCCGATCCTATATCAGCAAAAGAATGGGGAATTAGTTATATAAACTCTAAAAATAAAGTATGAATGATGAAATAGTGACAGATAAAGGAACTTTTGAGTGTAAGTTAGAGACAGGCTCAGAGAAGTTTTACTTAAATCGTAATCAATGTATGGCTTACGAAATGTGTATTGTAACAGATTTAAATGGTAATAAGATATCTAATGGTATGAAAGCATTAGATTCGTATTTTAAAAAATTAAGAAAATTAGCAAATGGAGGAGAATAGAAGGCTATATGATAGAATGAAAAGTAGAAATATAAGTACATTACAGTTGCATAGAGTTCTAAATGAAATAGATATACATATACCTAAAAGAACTCTTCAATACTATTTAGATAGTGATATGCTTAAGTGTAAAGATGATAGAGTGCAAAAGGTTGCCGACTTTCTAATAAAATCTTTTGATGAAACAATTTTAAATTTAAAAACAGTAATAGATTAAGTATGGTAGTATTTTGGATTTATGTAGTAATTATGTCTTACATTTCTATAGCGGTTATTGTCGCTGATTATGAAGAACAAAGTAAAAAACATAATTAAATGGAATTAATAAATAGTTATCCTATAAAAAAATCAGATTTAGGATTTCATGGTAATTTATTTGGTGGTAAACTTTTGGCCTGGATTGATGCTTCAGCTGCTGCTTATGCAATGCAACTATGTGATACACCTAGAATGGTAACAGTAAGTATTGATCAATGTAATTTTGAAAAACCTGCAAGAGAGAGTCAATTAATAAAGATATATGGCTTACCTACTTACATAGGTAACACATCTATAGCTTTACATATGGAGGCTAGAGCACACAGTGTTTATACTGGAAAACAGGTTTTAATTTTAAAAACAGAGATAAAGTTTGTACACATTGATGAAGATGGGAATCCTATCCCCATAAATGATAGGGCTAAAAATAAAGTGAGTAATAAAATTTTAAAAAAAGAGTAATGGATTTAATAGATAAAGACTTCGTTATAGAAGTATTAATGAGAGAAAATAGAATGCTAAAAACAATTTTAATAATAGAAACAATATGTAGTATTGCTTTACTAATTTTTATACTATGAAAAAACTAATTTTTTTGTTTACAACATTTATTTCATTAAATTTGTATTCCCAATTGGAATTACCTCTTCCACAGAGTCATTATGAACAAGTTGGTCCATATTGTGATACCAATAAATGTGGTAGGTGGATAACCTATTATAAAGATGGTAATATAGCAATGGTTGAAACATTTGATGAAGAAGGAAGATTAAAAGGGGAAAGATTCACATTTAGAACAGATGGTACAGTTAAACACTACACTGAATGGGAATATGGTATTAAAGTAGGAAAAGAGATTTTCTTTGATGAGAATGGTTATCCTATAGAAGTTATTTATATTAAAAAAAAATGATAGTCATAAAAAAAGATAATTACGATTTAATACTTAGCTATGATCCTAGTGATTTGTTTAGACACTACAATGTTGAGGAGATGCATGGTTTATCCTTAAAGGAATCTATGAATCATCCTAATACAAAGGATAGTGCTTACATTTGTGGATTGTGTAATTATGTACCCAAAGATGATGGTATGTATGAAGTTGGAGATAGGATGTTTGTATTTATAAATTTAACTAGATGTAATAATCCTATTGAAACATTTGGGCATATTATGCATGAGATGATGCACTTATCATTTGAATTACATGATTATGATATATACAAAGAAGAAGAAATGATAACATGGGCAGAGAAAGAGTCTCATGAAGTTTATAAATACATTGAAAAGTAGTATGGCTGAAAATAGAAAAGAGATATCTTTTAAAATTAAATTATTGATAATATTTATATCAGCCATATTGTTAGAAGCTAATAGTATAGCTGGAATGAGATTCCTTATAGATAATAATTATGTAGGAATGGCTATATCTGTTTTTATAACTCCCTTTGTTTGTTTACCAATGAACCACTTTACAATAGAGGTAAAAACATTAAGAGAGAGAATATGGATTGCGTGTGCTTTTTCTACAGGATTTACATTAGGAGTAATATTAATTAGACCATTCTTTGAATTAGAAGGTGGGGGGTTTTTTTAAAAATATCAAGGTAGCAATGCTAGTAATATACATATTGATAATAGGTATATCATATTTTATTTATAAAAAAATTAAAAAACTAATAAAATGAAAGATTTTAATAAGAGAGTTGATGATTTAATTAAGATAGCAATAGAAGTTAAAAAATTAGTGTCTACCAAACCCAATGATGCTGATTTAGGTTATGAAATAAGAAAATTAATTTTAAAGAAATGAGAGAAGAATTAAAAAAAGTAAAGGAATTCCATGAGGCATTTGGTTTAAAAGATAAATTGTCTGAATCCCCCTCACAAATTAGTAAATCAGATTCAGAATTAAGACATTCTTTAATGCAAGAAGAAAATACAGAGTATCTAGATGCTTGTAATAATAACGATATTGAGGAAATAGCTGATGCTCTAGGTGATCAACTATATATTTTATGTGGTACTATACTAGCACATGGTATGGGGGATATCATTGTTAACATATTTAATGAGATACATAGATCTAATATGAGTAAACTTGATAAGAATGGTAAACCTATATATAGGGAAGATGGTAAAATCTTAAAGGGAGAAAATTATTTTAAGCCGAATTTTAAAAATATCTTGGATATTAAGTAAAATTTTACTATTTTTGCATATGGAAAAAATAATATTACCAAGACAAGCAGAGGATGGAAACTATTATATATCTTATTCTCAATACAATTCGTTTAAAAGTCTTAAAAGTTTTAATTTAGGAATAGAAGGCAAGCATGAATACATTAGAACATACTTCTTAAATGAAACTCATCCTGATCAGGGGTGGGCAGAATTTGGACAAGATGTAGAAGATTATATATGCTATGGGACTCTAAATAAAACTAAGTTAAAAAAACTTGACAAGGAGAGAAGTAATAATAATCAAAAATTAGTTTCTGAAGTAATTAGTGGTTTCAATGAAGATGAAAAGAATACACTAAGTAAAATAGAACCATTAGGTAATTTTCAAGTAGAAGTGAACTTAAAGATACTACCAAATGTTTTTATAAAAGGTTATATAGACGATGCTACAAAGGATTTAACTCATATAAGAGATTACAAAACTTGTAGTAAAAATAGCTCTAAAAAATACTATGGTGATGACTACTACCAATTAGATATTTATAGTGCTTGGGTAAAACAAGAAACAGGAGAGTTTCCAAAGAAAGCGGAAGTCTGTATGATAGAAAGGAAAGGTAATTGCTTTGGTCTTGTAGAAAGAAGGGACTTACTTACAGTTGGTAATGAAGTTTGGTATAATGATAGAGAAATCTATAAGGATAGAGTGGATTACGTTGTTGATGATATAAAGAAAGTGGTTTCTGAAATATCAGATTTGTATAAAGTTTTTTTAAAATCAAATAAATAATGAGATTAGTAGCAAAATCAGAATGGTTTATGTTTGGTAAAGGATTCGAAGATGAAGTTGAATCTTTCTTAGGATCTTTTATCATAGAAAGAAAAGAGGTAAATGGTAGGGTGTCTTGGTATGGAGAAAAAAGACACTACGTTAAAGAGCCTAATTCAAAACATTGGCAAGTTATAGAAGATGAAAAAATGTATCAAACTGATGAGCCAAAGTTTGAGAAAGCCAGAAGAGAATTAGAGATGAGAATAATAGCAAATTAATTAAAATCCAAATAAAATGAGTGAAGAAAAAGTAGATGCAAAAAAGTTACTAGAGGAATCTAGAAAGGAAAGAGAAGCTGTAAATAAAGTTTTTGATGAGCTTTTAGTTAAACTTAGTGAAGAAGGTTATTCTAATAGGGGTTACTCTTCAGAATCAAGTATAACTATGAAGGGCGAGTTGTTCGCAACATTCTTAAATACTTTAACTTACACTAAAAACACATTAGAGAATATTGATAAGACACTAGAGGCTACTATTAGGTCTTCTGAGTTATTACAAAATAACTTTGCAAAAATGACTATCCAATTAATGGAACAACACATAAAGAATATTGAAGATGGTAATACGTCAACAATGGATGAGTTGGATGCACAAGATTCTGAAAAGAAGATTAAGGAAGTAAAGAAAAATAAAAAATAACATATGAATAGAAGAGTAAGAACCAAGAACGTCGAAGATTTATTATTCTTTGACATAGAGACAGTATCTCGTAATCCAGAGCCTATAATTGATACAAAAGAGTATGACTTGTATGCTTGGTTTATTAGAGATAAAGAAACAAATAAAATACCTGAGCATGATGAAATTGTAAGAAGTTACAAAATGAATGCTGCTTTAAAACCGGAGTTTAACAAAATCGTTTGTATAAGTGTTGGTTTTGTAAAAGGTGATACAATTTATTATAAAGCAATTACAGGTAATCAAAAAGATATAATAGAAGAATTTTATTCTATTGTAAATGAGACAGGAAAACTTTTAGCGGGCCATAATATAATTGGATTTGACTTACCTATAGTTAGACTTAAGGCTTTTGAATCAGGTGTTCAAATAGGTTTGCCAGAGACTTTAAATGATTCTGGAGCAAAACCATGGACTATAGCTGAGAATCTATTTGATACAATGGACATCACGAAGGGTACATATTTCAATAACATATCTTTAGATTCAATGTGTATGCTAGCAAATATAGATACCCCAAAAGATGATATATCAGGTAGCCAGGTAACCGAAACCTTTTATAAAGGAGAGATTGAAAGAATTGCTAATTACTGTAACAAAGATGTTATAGCATCAATAGAATTATTTCTAGCTCTTCAAGGAAATAGTGGCACTATAAAATATTACATTGAGAGAGGTGGAAAAATTGAAAATAGTCCACTAATTACAGCGATTGGAATGACTAAGCAAGTTAATGATACACAAAAAGCTAGGTTGCTAGAGGTAGCTAAGGGTTTAAAAACTAAAGAAAAGGAGAGGTTAGTTGACATAGTTAAGGCTTGTTTAGCAAAGAATAAATTTGAAGAAAGTGAAGAAAAGTTATTTAAAACTTTGTTAAAGTAAAAAAGTACACCATGCCAATGGAGTAAGTCCCATAACACACACCCCCTAGCAAGTTTAAAAATTTGTTGGGGGGTTTTTAAAAAAATATCTAATAAAATGGTAAATGACGAAATTAAATTTGTTATATATAATAATAATATTACCTTAGATGGTGAAAGGTTAACTATAACAAGAAACAAAAAAGAAGTATACAATAATACGTTTACGGAAGTTGATTACGATTATAGTAATTTCGTTTTTAGTTGTACAGGTGGAGATGTTGTAAAGATTCCTAAGCTTGCTTTAAAAAAGTGTTCAATAAAGATTGATAATGGGGAACAAGAATAGACCTACAAAAAAATTAACAGATGAGGATATTGAGGGGTTAGACGAGTATGAAAGTTTATCCCAAAAATCTTCAAAGATAGACATACTTAATAGATTAGATAAGTTTTTTAAGCCTAATCAAAAACAAATTGATTTTATAAAAACTATAGATAAATCTATTATAACAATATGTCATGGTTCGGCTGGTACAGGTAAATCTATAACAGCTTTGTATAGAGGTTTACATCAGTCTATAAAAGAGAATATGAGGCTTGTATTGATTAGGCCTATTTTTGAATCAGCATCTCAAGGACTTGGTTTCTTACCTGGTGAATTGGAAGATAAAATAGAACCACATTTTAAAGCCTTTCAGTATACGCTTGATGAATTAATTGGTAGATCAAATACCAATGATTTAATTGAGTCTGGAAAAATAAAATTTGAACTATTAAATTATCTAAGAGGTGCAACATTAAATAATTCAATAATTATATGTGATGAAGCACAGAATATGACAGTTGATGAAATGATATTAGCAACAACTAGATTAGGAAGAAGTTCTAAGATAATTTTTACAGGAGATTTTTATCAGTCAGATTTAAGAAAAGCTAAAGGTTCTATAATGGAATTTGGTGATATGATAAAAAGTATAGAAGGAGTTAATAAATTTACTTTTACTAATAAGGATGTAGTAAGAAATCCAATATTAGTAGAAGTTACAAAGGCGTGGGAAGAATACAAGGAAAAGAAGAACTTGTAATTTATTAAAAAATATTTGTATGAGCCCCTTACAAATTTAGTGAGGGGTTTTTTAACCTCTAAAATTAAAAGAAATATGGGATTATTTGATGAAAGAGTGGAGTATAAACCATTTGAGTATCCAGAGTATTATACTAAAGGTTGGTTACCTCAAGCACAGGCTTTTTGGTTACATACAGAAATATCTATGCAAGGTGATATAAAGGATTGGAACGAAAATCTAACTAAAGAAGAAAAGAATTTAGTAGGTAATATACTATTAGGATTTGCTCAAACTGAATGTGCTGTTAGTGATTATTGGACAGGTATGGTTACTAATTGGTTTCCAAAGCATGAGATAAAGCAAATGGCTATGATATTTGGATCACAAGAGACAATACATGCAACAGCTTACTCATACTTAAATGAAACACTTGGGTTAGAAGATTTTAAAGCATTTCTACATGAACCATCTATAGCTGATAAATTTGAATACTTAATGTCTACATCAAATAATTGGACTCATTCAGAATTATCTTCTGTACCAAAGGCTAGAAAAGAGGTTGCTAAATCTTTAGCTATTTTCTCAGCATTTGCAGAAGGTGTTTCTCTATATAGTTCTTTTGCTGTTTTATACTCATTTCAAATGAGAAACATGTTAAAAGGTATAGGTCAACAGATGAAGTGGTCAGTAAGAGATGAGTCACTACATTCAAGAATGGGTTGTCAGTTATTTAGACATATGTGCCAAGAGTACACAGATTTAAGTGAATTGGTTAAAGCTGATGTCATAAAAGCAGCAAAATTAATGGTTGAAATGGAAATCAAGTTTATTGATAAGATGTTTGAAATGGGTGATTTAGAAAATCTTAAAGCTGAAGATTTAAAGAACTTTATAAAACAAAGGGCAAATGAAAAACTTGGAGAGCTAGGTTATAATGCTATTCCTGGTGGAGATTTTTATTTTGAATATGATGAAGAGTCAGCTAAGAATTTAGAGTGGTTTTATCATCTAACAGGTGGTACTACACATACTGATTTCTTCGCTATAAGACCTACAGATTATGCAAAAGCAGGAGAAGATGATGATTGGGATGATATATTTTAAAAAAACTAAAAAATGAATGAAGTAAATAAATTATTAGAAAAACTTAATTGGGAGAGAGGGGTTGATGTACCTGAGTGGGGTTGTACAGATGTTTACCTAAAAACAATATCTAGGGGATATTTATTAGAGGGTGAATCACCTAAGGATGCTTATTGGAGAGTTAGTACAACAGTAGCCAAAAGATTGGGTAAGCCAGAACTCGCTAGTAAATTCTTTGATTTTATATGGAAGGGTTGGTTGTGTTTAGCCTCTCCTGTTTTAGCTAACACAGGAACAGAAAGAGGTTTACCGATAAGTTGTTTTGGTATAGATGCAGCAGATAGCATACTAGATATTGGAAATAAAAATCTAGAGATGATGCTATTAGCAAAGCATGGTGGTGGTGTTGGAATAGGTGTAAATCAGATAAGACCAGCAGGCTCTCCTATAAAAAACAATGGAACATCAGATGGTGTAATACCATTTATAAAAATGTATGATTCTACGATACTTGCAACAAATCAAGGTAACGTTAGAAGAGGGGCAGCATCTGTTAACTTAAATATAGAGCATAACGATTTTTGGGATTGGTTAGAGATTAGAGAGCCTAAAGGAGATGTTAATAGGCAATGTTTAAATATGCATCAATGTGTTATTGTTTCTAATAAGTTTATGCGTATGGTTGAACAGGGTGATGAAGAAGCTAGAAGGAAATGGGCGGCTGTCTTAAGGAAAAGAAGACAGACAGGTGAGCCATATATTATGTTTAAGGGCAATGTAAATAATCAGAATCCAGATGCGTATAAAAATAATGGTCTTAAAGTCTTTATGACAAACATATGTTCTGAAATTGTTTTACATACTGATGAATCTCATTCATTTGTTTGTTGTCTAAGTTCTTTAAATTTAGCAAAATATGATGAGTGGGAAAACACAGATTTGGTATATACAGCAACTTTATTTTTAGATGGTGTACTTGATGAGTTTATACAAAGAGCTAAATTCATGAAGGGATTTGAAAATACAATAAGGTCAGCTGAGAAAGGTAGGGCGTTAGGTCTAGGTGTTCTTGGTTGGCACACATACTTACAAGAGAAAGGTATTCCATTTGAGGGTCTAATTGCACAACATCATACAAGAAAAGTATTCTCTCAAATGAAGATAGAATCTGAGAGAGCATCTAGAGATATGGCTGAAGAATATGGTGAGCCATTATGGTGTGTTGGAACAGGTATGAGGAATACACACTTAAGAGCAATAGCACCAACTGTTTCTAATTCAAAACTATCTGGTAATGTTTCAGCAGGAATAGAGCCATGGCCAGCTAATGTTTGGACTGAGCAATCAGCTAAGGGTACATTTATTAGAAAAAACCCAACGCTAGAGAAGTGCTTAAAGAAGATAAAAATAAATAGTAAGGAAATTTGGGATAAGATATTGGAAGATGGAGGTTCGATACTAGGTATTGATGAATTAAATGATTGGGGATTTGTTGATGGTAAACTAATCAATAAAGAACAATTTGAAGGTTTTGAATCAGACTTTATTCCATTCAAAGATGTATTTAAAACATTTAAAGAATTGAACCAACTAGATTTAGTAAAACAAGCTGGTATAAGACAACAGTATATAGATCAATCTGTTTCATTAAACTTAGCATTCCCAAAAGAAGCTTCTCCAAAATGGATAAACCAAGTTCATATTGAGGCTTGGAAACAGGGTATAAAAACATTATACTACATGAGAACAGAGTCTGTTTTAAGAGGAGATATAGCCAAAGCAGCTATGGTAGATTGTATAGCCTGTGATGGTTAAATAAAAAAATAGTTTAAATTTTTAGGGAGGATTTTTTTGAAAAGTCCTCCTTTTTTTGTAATTTTGTAACAAATAAATATATATTATGATAACAACAGTTTTATTAAGATCAAAGGTAATTAATATAGCATTTTGTGCTTTAAAGAAAAGAGAAAGAGAGTTTACAGTAATACCGACTATTGAAATAGTTGTTCCAAATGACATTGAAGGTTTGTCTTTTGAAATTAGATTTTTAAAATTTTCAATGGGTATATTTTTTATAAAATGATAAGAAAGTCTTACGAATGTGAAATGGATGGTTGTAACCAAAAAGTTAGTATAAGGAGTACCTTAAGAACTGGTTCAAATAGAGGATTAAAGGTTTGTCCATCTTGTAAAATGAGATATGATAAATCAAACCAAACTTATAAAGGCTTAGCTTTAGCTAAAAAGAAAAAAGAGGAAGATAAGGATTTGGATTGGTACTATAAACATCATATATCTAGATGTGATTCTAGTGAGCAAAGCGGTGTAAAAATATCTCATCCAACAAAGGCTAATATCTGCCATTTATTTGATAAGAGTAGGCATCCAGAGTTAAGGTATAATAGGTTAAACTTTTTGTATCTAACAATAGACGAACATGCACAATTTGATAATCTTTTATATACACACCAATTTAAGAAATTAGAAGAAGATTTTGAAACTAGTTGGAGAATAGCTATAGGAAGATTTGCTAAGATAATTCCAAATTGTTCATCAAAAACAACTTTTTACCATAAGATAAGAGATTATTTATATGGTGATGGTCACGATTTTGTACACGATAAGAGTAAATATAAAAAGTATGGCTTGGATTAATTTTGAGTATTTAGAACAAAAAAAGATGTCCGTATATGATTTTATTATATTACAGACTATAAAACAAAATAAATATGAAGATAGAGAGAAGGATATAGAAAAAATGTGTCAAAAAGTTGATATATTCTTTTTAGAACAAGAAGGTCTTGTTGATTATATAAAAGGTGATAAATCAGATTCTCAATATAAGAGAATGAGATTATCTAAAAAAGGAGATTCAATATTAGATGATATATCTACAGCTGGTGTTTTAGAAGAGGATGTAACTGTTTATAATTGGTTGGCTAAGGTTTATAAAAAAGAAGGTAAAGAGCTTGGCAATATGGCTAAGGGTAAA
>Ga0208644_1000619_pt1 | contig 31294 bp, 41 predicted proteins | sample VirMetDEL_Nov_18_FD_184517 | JGI IMG/M metagenome (GOLD analysis project Ga0208644, IMG submission 184517) | Aqueous microbial communities from the Delaware River and Bay under freshwater to marine salinity gradient to study organic matter... | ecosystem: Environmental > Aquatic > Marine >...
AAGAGGAAGGTGACCCATGTTGGGAAGGTTATGAAATGATTGGTATGAAGATAGTTGATGGTAAAGAAGTACCCAACTGCGTGCCAGTTGAAGAGGCATTTAAGATTGTTGGTTACATTAGTGGTGTACCATATTTCTTAAACCCAGATGACGCAATAAGTTATGGTATACAAAAGGTAAACTGTGAAGGTTACCACACACATAAAACAGCAGACGGTACAGAGATTTATATGCCTTGTAAATCACACGATGATTTAAGTGATTGGAGTGAAGAAGATTTGGAAATGAAAGCATGTTTTGATGTATTGTTTGCTTCCAAAGATTTTGATTTTGGTAGAGTTACCAATGAACTGTTGGTTGGTTATACCATTGATGAAATTAAAAGGTTTAACCATAAAAACCCAACAAAGTATTATAAATATAAAAGGGTTTTAAGTGGTAGCCCCGATAGAGATTTTTGCGAACAATTAGAAGGTAGATTTTTCCGTAGAGGGCAAATATATGGTTTGGAACAATACAATACAGAGTTCGGGCATAACAAACAACCATATTCCAAGTGGTTATACAAGGGTGGTCCACAATGTGTCCACGCTTGGGAGCAATGGAGTGCTGTAAGAGACCAAATCCGTAATGATGGTATGGTGGAAGGCACACCAGGTATTGCTCCACAAGAAATGATTGGTAAAGGTTATTACCCTGGCACCCCAAGATATGAAGCAAACCTATCAAGTGTTTGTACTGATAACTGCGATATACCAAAAGAAAAACAACAAGAATATAAAAAGGCAACCTTTAAGTCAATAGAAGAGGAAAGAATGCTTTACTCTCCACTAATGATACCGAATATTTTAATACCCCGTGTTGAAGATGGCGAACAATACTTTGTAAGGTTTACCAAAGACGCTGTTGAAAGAATACAACGCAAGTTTATGATAGAACAAAGATTACGCTCAACCAATTTAGAACATAACAGTAATGATAGTTTTAATGATATGGTTATGGTAGAAAGTTGGTTAGTTAAAGGTAATAGTGATAAAGCATACAGTTTGGGTTATACACCAAATGAAATACCAGAAGGTACTTGGATGGTTGGTTATAAAATCCTTGAAACACCCGAAGGTGATAACATTTGGAATAATTATATTAAAACTGGTAAAGTAAAAGGGTTATCAGCAGAAGGCGCATTTTTAATGAACTTTTCCCGACTAAAAACTGATGAATATTTATTAGAGGAAATAATAAATATATTAAACCAAATAAACTAAAAACAATAATTATGACCGCAAAAGAAGCAGTAGAAAGAATCTCTCACTTACTTAATATTAAGTTTGGTAAGGTAGAGGCATTCGCAACTACAAAGTTAGAAGACGGAACAGAAATTACAAATAACCTTGACGAAGAGTTTAAGATTGGTCAAGAGTTATATGTTGTTGGTGAATCAACCTTAACACCCGCACCCGCTGGTTCTCACACAACCCGTGAAGGTTTGGTAATAACAGTTGATGCTGAATCCATCATCATTGCCATGGAAGAAAAAACTACCGAGGCACCAGCAAATGAAGAAGGTGAAAGCGAAACTGAAACCAAAACCGAAGAAGCAATGGCAGAAGTGGAAATTGAAGTCGGTGAGGAAGAGGAAGAAAAACCAATGGATGTAATAGATGAAGAAGTTGTTAAAGCACTTGTAGAAGCGTTAGCACCCGTTGTTGAGGAGGTAAAAACCTTAACAGAGGAAATGAGAAAAATGAAAGAAAAATACGAGGCTGAATATTCAGCATTAAAAACAAACTTTGATGAGTTTAAGAAGCAACCAGAAAGATTTAGTGTTGCTGAAATTAAAAAACCATCAAAGGAGACGGCAATTGATTATAGATTAGAAATAATCAAGGGTTTAAGAAACAAATAAAAACAACAATAAAAACAAACAATAATTAAAATGGAAAAGAAAAATAGATTTTCGTTCAATTATGATTTATCAGCATTACCAACTTACAACAGTTACGGTTCTGATATGTTGATTAAATCAATTCTTGGCTTAACATTACCAAAATATTCTACAATTCGCCCAAACTTAAAGGGTACAACTGAGAAGGTTGGTTTTGTTACCAATGATGTAATCTTACAAGATTTGTCTTGTGGATTTGACCCAACTGGGGATACAGTACAAAATCTTGTTACAATTGACTTATGTAATAAGAAGGTAAATCAACAACTTTGTCCGTATGACCTCTACGATACATATCTCTCACAAAGTTTGTCTAACGCAAACTTCCAAGAGTCAGTACCTTTTGAGGAGGTTATTTTAACAGACATCTCTAATAGAATCGCTAACCAAGTTGAAAAGCAGTTGTGGTTAAACGCAACTGGTGGTTCATCAATCGGTGGTGCTTCTTACACTGGCGCTTGTTTTGATGGTGTTGGTGCTTTAATCACATCTGGAAACGGTGCTACACAAATCGCTTATTCTGCTGCGACTGCGGCTAACGGTTTGGAAGTATTTACTACTATCTACGAAAACATTCCAGCGAATGTTTTACACAGAGATGATTTGGTTATCTACACATCTTACGCTAACTATCGTGGTTTGGTATCATCAATGAGAAACTCTTCTTATGTAAACTTGTTTACAATGGATTCTGCTGGCGCAGCACAAGGTGAAGAGTGGAGTTTATTGTTACCTGGCACAAATGTAAGAGTTATCCCGACTGTTGGTTTGGATGGTGTTTCAGCATACTATGCTGGTCCCGCTTCTTACTACATGGTTGGTATGAACAGTGAGATTATGACTGTAAAATCAATCTACGACCCATTTGAGGACATCGTGAAAATCCAAGCACATGTTACTTATGGTATCGGTGTGTTTGATGTAGCATCTTTTGCTATTTGTAAATAATCAATAAACTAAAAATTAAAAATTAAATAAAAATGGCAAGTTGTTATATTAGTACGGGATACACTCTTGATTGTAGAAATGCGTCAACGGGTGGTATCAAATCAATTTTTATCCTCGGCGATAGTGGTAATGCTGTAAGTGGTGTTACTTACGCTGGAACGGGTGAAGTTGCTTCAATGAGTGGTGCTGGTACTTGGTATAAGTTTGAGTTAGTAAGACAATCATCGTCTTTTACAGAGGACTTACAAGTAAACACCACAAACCAATCCGTAGTATTCCAACCAACAGTTGCTATCGCTTTACCAAAGTTAGACCAATCATTGAGAAATCTTTGGTTTGACTTAATCAAACAGAACGCATTCTACATGATTCTGCTTGATAACAATGATAGATACTGGTTAGTGGGATTAGAAAACGGAATGTATGCGTCTGCTGGTCAAATGTTAAGTGGTTTGGCTTACAATGACGCTAACGGAATAAACTTAACTGTAATCGGTGGAGAACCAAATCCATCGGTTGAGATTGATGTTACTACAACATTGGCGGCAGTTATGACTGGTATGACTGTACCAGTAGAGTAATCCGTTACATACTTAAAACTGTAATATAAGGGGGGGCGTAGAAACCCCCCCTTTTTTACAAAAAATAAACTATTTATTAAAAAACATTATTATGACGCAAGAACAAGGCTTAGGAATATTAAGACACGCTTTAACATTTATCGGTGGTATATTGGTAATGAAGGGTGTTATTGAGGAAACAACATTTACAGAAATCAGCGGAGCAATTATTACTTTGGTTGGTGGTATTTGGTCGGTTATCAGTAAAAACAAATAATTAAATTATGGGATACTTAAAATGGGGTGGAAAAAAGTTTTATCCACAAAAACCAAAACCTTATGTGGCAAGCGTAAATGAACTTATAAAACCTTTAAGTGAAAAGGTTAATAAGGGTAATGTTTGGGGTTCTGTTATAACCAATGTTTATAAAGATGGTGCGGCACCAACACCGCCAGCATGGACACCAGCACAAATGACTAACTTAAATGATTGGTGGAGAGCGGATACTGGTTTAACTTTAACTGGTACTGATGTTGATAGTTGGGAAGGATATAACGGACAAATATTTAGTCCAAAAACACCAGCATTAAAAGCAACATATTCTTCAAGTGATAGTAATTGGAATAATCAAGCATCAATAACCATTAACCCAACTAATAGTGGGTCTAACGCTGGTTATCAAGTTTATACAAGTGGCGGAGCAACATCAAGAACAATATATGGAATATTCCGTATCAATAGTGTTTCCAACGAGACTGGTTTATTTACTATGGAGGACGGTGCTGTAAGTAATGTTAAAAGAGCGTCGTATTTGGTAAGAACAACAGAGACACCTAATAAGTTATGGTATTATACCGACCAACTTGTTAAGAGCGGAGCGGTATATGCCAACTCTGGTATAAATGATGGTGTTGGTAGTTATATTTTTGGAGCAATAGAATATAACGCATCTGCGGCTACAAAAACTATTCAATTTTACGCATCTAACACATCTACATTAGGTTCAGTAATAAACACTACAAGTGGTACTTTTTCAGCGGCGGATGTTGGTTATCTCAATTTAGGTTTTTATATCAATTCATTAACATTACCAGCCCAATCTTTTAGTGTTGTAGAGGTAATAAGTGTAAATGGTATATTAAATCCAACTGACTTAACTGAATTAGAAACTTACTTAAACACAAGATACGGAATTTAATGTTGGAACATAACATAAAAATAAAAGTTAAAAATAACAAAACAAATATTTCAATACCAATAGACAAGTTCATTATAACACTATTTAAGTGGGATTTAAGGACATCAAATGTTGTTATTGAGGTAGAGTATTATAAAGATAAAAAATACTTGTTTACAAACGAGTTTTTATATATAGAAAAAGAAGAGGTTATTGTTAATAAACTAATTGATGATATAATTAAAAAACATTATGAGTCCAGTAAGATTTCTCAATCGTAAGTACAGTTACTATCTTGGTGAACAAAGACCCCTTCTACAAATTATAGAGGGTTATGAGAGTGTACCAAGTCCAACACCAACCCCAAGTGTTACCCCAACACACACACCAACACCAACTCCAACAACTACCCCAACACCAACGCCAAGCGCAACTCCAAACTTATTTACTGAGAGTGTTCCGTTTGGTGTTACAACTAATGCTGGATTTGATACAGATTTAACTGGTACCACATTTGGTATCACATATAATTCAGTAGAATATTTAACAAACAATTATGGTGGAGCGGGAACACCGTTAAGTCCATATTACGCAACAAATTGTAGAAATAACATTGAAACACCATCACCAGGTGTGATTTATGATTTCCAATTAACAACAATAGAACCTGGTTATATTTTAACTGGTTTTGATTGGGGTAATGGAAATTATGGTGGATTTGATAGAGTTAAAGTAACTACTGGTTCTGTTATTGGTGCTGGATTATGGAGCGCCAATACACAATATTATAGTGGAGCCACTTTAATGTACGAGGATACTGCAAGTCAAGTTAATAAACAATCACCACCAACACCAAACGCATACGGATGTTATGCTGATATAATAATTGGTGATGTTAACTATCCAGTATTCTTCGTTCAAAAAGAAAACTATTTAACAACAGAGGCTAATCAGCCGATATTAACAGAAAGCGGTTTAATAATTAGACCCGAACAACAAATATAAAAAATAAAATAAAATGAGTCAAATTAAAATATCTCAATTACCTTCTTGGACTGGTACCCCCGCAGATTTAAGATGGTTCGTAATGAATGACCAGGGGGAAAACACAACATATAAGTTTAGTGGTTATACTGCTGGACTAATAAACGGAACTGGTTCAAACTCTTTGCGTTCTGCTGATATTACAACAACAGCCGCAATAGCATCTGGAACAGATAGTATGGCTGTTGGTAATGGAGCCCAAGCGACTGGCACTTATTCCATGGCTATTGGATATAATACTACTCAAACAAGTGGAAATGGGGGCGTTGCTATTGGATGGGCATCAGATGCTGGTGATAGTTCAGTATCAATTGGTGGTTCGCATGTAAACAGTGGAACGGCTTCTGTTGCTCTTGGTTATGATAACACCACAACAAGCAACTATAATATCGCTATTGGAGCATCACAAGTTATTGGAACAAGTGCTCCATATAGTATCAGTATCGGTAATGGTGGTGGACAAATACAAAATAACGCACAAGAAAGTATCGCAATTGGTAGAGTTGGTAATGTTAATCAACCATACCAATATGCCTTTGGTGTAAATAATGGTGTAGGAAACGGACAAAGAGTAATGAACTTATCTTATGATAACAACTCGTTCTTAAACGGAAACTGGTCTGTTGGTATAGGACAAAACTTTAACCAAGGCGGAAACTATCATGTTTTAATTGGTAAAGGAAACGGAAACCAAGGCGGAACAGATATGATACACATTGGTAGAGATGTTCAATCGTCAACAAACACCTCTAACATTATTGGTATTGGTGAAACACAAACAATCAATAGTGCGGGTTCTGTTGTAATAGGACACGATAGTAGTATCACTTCAAGTGGTAGTGAAAATAACATTTTTGGTGGAACTCGTAATGTTATAAGTGGAACATCCAGTAATGTAGTATTGTTGGGTTTGAATGACTTTACATCACCAACAATATCTAATACCACTTATATTGATAATAATCATATTTTGAAGACGGAAAGTTTTGATGTTGTTGCTGGTGGAAATGTTAGTGGAAATGTGACTGTTGATTGTACTTTGGGTTCAATTTTTACAATGACTTTGGTTGGTAATGTTACTCAAATTGATTTTGTTGGTCTTCGTTCGGGTCAAAGATTAGAATTTATTATTGAAAACACAACTTATAATGTTAGTGGTGGAGCATTAATAAATGGAGTTTCTGGTTATGTATATAGTAAAAACGGCACCATCACACCATCTAACAATTCAATTACACACTATACCGCAACTTATGATGGAACAAGATTATTCCTTGATGAAGAGGGACAATTCCAAGTAGTATAATAAATAAAAAACAAACATTAAGTAAATGATTATACTTAACCAGTCACAAACAAACACGGCAACGGCAACATGTTCGTTGAATAAGGTTTTAAGTAACCCAACATATTTGTGGAGCATGCGGCACAAACTTACTAACCAAAGTTGGAAGTTTTTACCATATCGCACACCCGACAATGTTGATTATGAACCTTCTTGGGATTTATTTACAATTAAAATAGATAACAACCAAGTTGAGAGTTTTACTGGTGATAGTATTAACGCAGTCAATTTACATTTGTTACCAGGTGATTACTTTGTAAAGGTGTATGAGCAAGCATCACCAACCAACTTAAACCCAAATTATTCGTATGATGTTGTTTATGAAACAACTGCTCGCGTTATTGGTACTGGAAACACCCAAAACGAGTTAATTTCTTATACAGCAAACACGGATGTATTTACAATATATAGAGGATAATGATTAATATTGAAAAATTAAAGTTCAGTCAAAACTCGGTTACGAGTTTTAAGGAAGTTATAAACAGAAACGAACTGTTTGTAAGATGGGGCGAAGATAACATGTTTGTAAATGAACTGTATTTACTTAATGATGCGTCCCCAATACAAAACGCTTGTATCCGTTCCAAAGTAGACAATGCGGTAGGACAAGGTTATGTAAATGATTATAAGATAAACCAAAAACAAACCATAAATGATGTATCAAGACAAATCTTTTATGAGTTTTTAACTACGGGTAATGTTTTTTTAGAGGCAATTTGGCGTGAGGATAGAAGAGAAGGCTTGGCTGGCTTCCATGTGATACCTTCCCGATACATGCGTTTATACAAACCAGATGAACTTGGTGGTGAAGTAACCAAGTTTTTATACTGTAAAGATTGGGCTAACTGGCGTAAAGTTGGTATGATAGAGTTCCACGAACTTGACCCCAAAAACTACACCGACAGACAAATAGTTCATATTAAACAATACCAAAGTGGTTATGATTATTATGGAGCACCAGATTGGTTAAGTGTAATAAATGATGTAAAATTAAATCACGAAATAACAGTACACAATTTATCATCAATCCGCAATGGTTTATCACCAAGTTTATGGGTACACTTTAAGGTTGCCGCACCAGATAGTCAAAACGAGCAAGAACAAATCTTGCGTAGCATTGAGGACAGATATATGGGTGCCGACAATGCGGGTAGAGTTATTGTATCTTATGGTGATGAAAGTGAAAAACCAGAAATAACACAAATCCAAACCAATGTTGAGCAAGGTTATTTTAGTTCCATCTTTGATTTGGTACAAAAACAAATAATGAGCGGACACAAGATTATTGATGGTTCTTTAATTGGTTTACCAAATCCAGGTGGTTTTACAAGTTCTGCTGAGCAGTTGGAAACCGCTTACAAACTATTTATGAATACAAGTGTTAAACCAGTACAAACCTTTATCAACAGAGAATTAGAACCGTTGATTAGTTTAATGTACCCAGCGGAAGACATTAACTTAATTATAGAACCAAACCAAATATTATAATGAAAAATGTATTGTTAATCAGTGAAGAGGTATTAAAAACTTATACCGCCATAAATGAGAATGTTCAGAGTGATGAGTTAAGGTTTTGTATTTTACAAGCCCAAAACATCTTTATACAAGAATCACTTGGGACAAACCTTTACAATAAAATGTTAGATATTGTTGGTAATGGCACCATATACGACGCAAACAACAGTAACTATAAAGATTTATTAGATACATACATACAACCAACTTTAATTAGTTATTCTTACTACTTGGGGTTAGACAATTTCGCAATGAAATGGATGAGTGTTGGTTTGGTACAAAACCGTAGCGAACAAGGTAACCCAACGGATTTTAAGATGTTCCAATATATGAAGAACAACTCTAAAAACCAAGCGGAGTTTAATGATAACCTTTTACGCAGACATTTAATATTCCGTTCAGCATTATACCCCGAATATAATAATGGAAACTTAAATGACGGACAATTGACACCAGAAGTTAACCAACCATTTAAGTCAGCAATGACTTTACCTGGTAATGCTTGGGGTTGGAGTAGAGACAAGTTTAAGTCAAGTAACTATAACGCAATGGGTCCTTTATGTTGTGGTTCATCTTTTCCAACATGGTACGGACATACAACAAATTAAAGTTGTTTGTAATGAAAAATGATAGTGTAGCAAACGGCTGTACCTTGGCTGGTTTATTCTCTTATGTAATGAAGTTCCAAGCAGAACTTACATTATTACTTGTAGTAACTGGTTTATTACTTAATTTTATAAGAATCTACGATAGATTTAAGAACAAGAAAAAACCCCAAGAATAACTTGGGGTTTACACAATGGATAAAAAAAAGTAATGGTAAATTATGGACGACAACATTTACTCCATTGTGCCACCGTTAGCCCTTATTACAGCCTCATATTGACGGTGTAACTCTTGGACTTCAAGTGAAGGTTTTAACTCGGGGTTATCTACAATAACCAAACGCCTTGTTCTCCTAATGGTTTCGGCGTTCCACAAAGTTTTATTATTTATAGCATTTATAAAATCACTAATGGTTTCCAAGTTATTCTCTTTTGCTTGTTTAATCCAAATATGTGTAAGTAAAAAATTAACATCTTCTCTTAAATGTGGTAAATCAATTAAAAGAGATTTAATTGTATTGTATTTAACCCTTCTGTGTGCCATTTTTATAAAAGTTATCAATTTCAATTAGTTTATCTTTTACATTTTTAGTTTTACCATACATACACCACTCTGTAAGGGCGTCAGTAACTAAACAAAGTTCAAGTAATGACACTGGTTTATCTTTAGATTTTAAGAACTCCAATGCCAAGTGTGACTGGTTTTGCCAAATAATTTTTTGGTCTTTTTCTCGTGATTCAACAACATCAATCATTTTTTTAATTTTTTTAAGGTTAATTTATTTTATTACTTTAATTATAATAAATAAATAGAATAAAACAAGGGTTTTATCTAATTATTTTTATTTTTTATTAAAATGGTAAACCATCATCATCAAGTTCATTATTGGATGCTTGCTGTAAAAGGTATGCTAAAAAATCATCAGTATGTTCTGTTAATACTGTTTGTATTAAACTGTATAAAGTATCTGGGTCAACCAATAACATAAAATCATTCTCTTTTGAGTCCCTTAAACTTTGTGCGTTAAAGGTAATAACAATATTACTAATATCTTTTGTGTTATCCTCATCGTACTGGTTAATGGTATCATAAAAATGGTTAATACCAAAACAATCACCCCATTCGGTTAAAACATCTTTCTTAAATTGCTCTCTAAAATCTTTATCCATTATTATTAAGTTTATCCTCAAAGTAGTTTATATATTTTTCATATTCTAACTCTCTTTGTTTTTCTTGCCACATCTCGTATTGGTAATCCTCATCGTGACAATTTGTGTTAAAGGGGTTTTCCCAATCGTACTGCTCAAATAGTTGTTTAGTGTAACTCATAATTTTTAATATTTAATTTAGTTTGATATTTTTCAATGTATTTTATAACGCCTTGGTAAGTGCTGTTACTTATTTTATTCCAAGGCTCGTATGATATTTTTTTTCTTTTGGTATTTATATAACCATAAGTTATATTGTAGTTATCCTCACCAATCATTGATATGGCAACATACATATCTTGTGTTATTGCTCTACGAATAACATTTTTACCAATATCAGTTTCAAGTATAACATTTTTAACTTTGTTATTTTTTAACCAATCTACAATATCATTATTAACCATGTTATTTAATTTGTTTACCGCAAAGTGGATTTAGTTCAGTTGTAACCAATGTACCCTTTTTGATGGTTTTTTTGTTGTTTAAGACAACATCAGTGGTTAAGGTATATGTTTGCCTACCAGCCCAAGATAAAACCTCCCTATCCCTTTGTTTTTGTTTTATTTGACCCATATACTTGCGTTCAACATAGAAGTCAAGCATGTAACCAATAATCTCAAATTGTACTTTATCCATAATTTTACCTTTTTTCATACTACAAATATAAATAATGTTCTTGATATTCCCAAGAAATTATTCGTCCATTGTGTATAAATCCTCAAACCCAAAACCCCTTTGTTGAGCCAAGCCAGCCAAGGCAAGATATGTTTTTGTATCACCAACCCAGTTTACAGTTGCCATTACATTGCGGTCAAAGTCAATGTAAAACTCACACCATGTTTTACCGTGAGCCCACTCCCAATAAAATGTGTTATTCATTACGGTGGTAATATCTCTGCGTAAAATGTAAGTAGCGGTACTAATAATGAATATACCACTTGTATCAATTGTTTTTTTATTCTCCTTTGCCATAATCTTGTGTAATATCAAGCCAACGGGCATGGATGTTTTTTGGGTTTTGTAACCCAATGTTTATTTTAGTAACAATTTCTCTTGAAATAGTTTTGTTTTGGCGGTTAGACGCAAATGACTGATTTACTTTATCAGCAATTTGTTTGTGTGTGTACTTACCACTTAACAACATTTTAATTATGTTGTTTACCAGTCTTGGTGTTAATTTTTGTTTTCCCATAATAGTTGCTTTTTATTAAATATATAAATAATTTATAAAAAAACAAGATAAACTTGTTTTATTACTTATAAATATACATAAAATCAACTTTCTCCAAATTGTTTAGAATATTTTTCCATAAATTGTTGGTGTATGGTTTTACCACAACCAAAACAATAACCAATCTTTTTAAGAAATTGTTGGGTATCAATAAAATCTTTTTCGGTTAAGGGGTTAAGTTTTAAGTATGCCATATCTTTATCGGGTTCAATATCTAACTTTTGCCCGTGATGTTTACAAGAACTATCAATACCCCATAAACTATCTTTACGCTTGTAAAAATCTTTTTCGGGTTTGTAAGTACCACATTGGGTACAAAAGTAAGTCCAACCATCTACGGACATCATACGGCGTGATAAATACTGTTGGAAATGTTTAGCCATAAAAATAAATACTTTTTTTTTGTAAGTTATCTTGGTTGTTTTGTTATTTTTATTATATTTATAAAAGTTAATGGGACGCTCTGTATATCTACAAGCACCTGGCATTAACAGTTAAAGTACTTACCAGGGGGACAACCAAAGGTACAACCGAGAACAAAGAAAGAACGGTGGTTAAGGGCTGTAAGGGGGCTCGTAAGTTGCTTTCAAGTTATAACACCCATACTTGTTATAATCTGCCGACAAATAGTTGGTTGTGGTTCAGACCCGTGTAACAACGGGACTGGACTAACTCTACCTCTAAATAGTTATTTATCTAATAAATAATATAATATATATAATATAGCATTAAATACTGGTATGGCAAAAAATATAATTGATAGAATAAATAATACTACTGGTGAAATCTGGTGTAACTGGAAAAAGCACTGGGTAATGCCAGAAAAAATGAATATAAAAACAACAGTAGATAAAAGCCAAGTTTATTACCAAAGTTATTGTAAAGAATGCGTTTTAGAATATAACAGAGAAAGGCAAAGAAAAATTGTTACTGGTGAGCATGTACCAAAAACCTTAACCAAGAAAAATGATTATTTAAGAATTAACAATACACCAGATGATATTGTTGAAATGAAAAAAATGTTACAGTCCATTGGTTATGATACAGAACAAAACATACACGAACAATTTATGAAAAAATACAAATATTTAATTGACAACCCAAAGTGGTTTTAGTATATTTATTAAACGGAAACACTCGGGTAGATTTATTTTATTCAGATAGTTGCTCTCATTAACAAAAACAACAATTTTTTTCCAAAGTGTATCCAAAACCCATCTCCACAAAAGATGGGTTTTTTATTTATGTTTTTTTTTAATTTATTGTTTTTTATTTGATTTTTGTTATATTTATTAATATGAGTTACTTTAATATGAATAATGAAGAACAAGAGTTATTACAAAAAATATTTGTAATAGGAATAATGTGCCACAAGGGTGTAATACATACCAAAACCAATACTGTTAAAACATTAAAAGTTGTGGGACATATAAAACACATGTTAAAAACATCACATAGAAAAGAAGATTATGAAATATCACAACTATTAAGTGATATACTTAAAAACAAGGTGTATGTGGTACATAATTAAATTAAATAATTAAATACTTATAAAATATGGGATGCGGTTGTAAAAAGGGTAAAGGTAAGGTTATGAATAACTTAAACAATACTGGCTATATTGAGGAAGCCAAACAAGTATATAATGATACTATATTAGGAAGGGATATAGATAGTTTTACTGATTTGGAAAAAGTTATTATTTTACAAACATATAACTTGTTGTATCCAGCATCAAGCATACAACCAAGTTTACAAGAAGCAATAAATAAAATAAAAGAAGGAATTGAAGTTTATGACATCAGAAGAAGGAAATAAAAAGCCAGTCGGTAGACCCCGTTTAGAATCCACCATACCAGTTGGTTGGGAAGAGATTATTTTAGACGCTGGCGCAAGGGGTAAACACATTACAGATTTCTTAATAACATTGGGTATTAGTTGGGAAGGACACTATACCTTGTTAAAGAGAAATATTAAATATTATGAAACCGTCCACGAGTATCAAAAGTTATGTGAGCAGTATTGGTATAATATGGCACACAACGCAATGGCAGAAGATGGGGGACAAAAGTTTAACAGTAGATTGTGGAGTTTAATAATGCGTAATAAGTTTGGTAATAATTGGACTGAACAAACCCATGTTGATGTAACAAGTAAGGGTGAGAGCATTGATAACAAAATCCAAATTGAAATATTAAAAAACAATGACTTGTTAAATGACTAAACCCGTTGATGATAAAGACTGGTTTTATTATACAGAACAACCGTATTACAATAGCGGAGGCAACAAACATTTACCAAAGTTAATAAAAGATTTTATAACACAAAAAACAAATGAATTATATAAACCCAAAGGAGTTAAAAGAAAATCCACTAAACCCAAGAACCATAACTGATAGTAAGTTTAATAAACTGGTAAAAAGTATTAAGGAGTTTCCAAAGATGTTGGAACTACGCCCCATTGTTGTAGATAACACTTTAACTGTATTGGGTGGTAACATGCGTTTAAGGGCTTGTGTTGAAGCGGGGCTTGATAAAGTACCATACATAATCGGCACCGACTTAACTGACGATGAAAAGAAAGAGTTTATCATTAAAGATAACTTGGGTTATGGTGATTGGGACTGGGATATGTTACAAATAGATTGGGATATGGAACTATTACAAGACTGGGGGTTAACATACTTGGAACAAGAACAACAAGTAGATTACAGCATACTTGATGATGATGAGGTTGATGGTATATTAAACGGTATGGAGCAAAATGTAATGCGTGGCATACAAATAGAACTATACCCCGAGCACTATGATGAGTGCCAAGAGTTAATTAGTTTTTGGCGTGAAAGGGAAGGTTACATTGGTGGTATGTTAATAGAAAAACTAAAACAAGAAAAAGAAAAACTTGTATAATGGTTTACCAACTGGTTGGAAATTGTGGTGTTGGTAAAACTTGGGTTATGTTACAATTATTAAATCAAGGTAACTATAAACCTTACAAGTTTGGTTTATGGCGTTTTATGCGTGATGGTAACAAGGTTATTGTTGGTAAGTATGATGGTAGTGTATTTCAAGGCAGTGATAAAATGGCAATGAATATAGCCAGTCAGTTTGATATGTTTAACCAAGTGGTAAAACAAAAAGGCTGGCTGGTACTGGTAGAAGGTGATAGGTTTATGAATAACTCTTTTAGAAATACCTTTAACCCAACGGTAATAAAAATAAATGGTGATGGCTTAAACGGGCGTTTATTAAGGGGTACAAACCAAAACACACAACACCTTAAACGCATTAACACAAGGGTTAATAACTACCAAAGTGATTTTACATTTAGTAGTAGTAACCACTGTTTAGAATATTTAGAACAAATATGGAAAGAGTACAATTAAATAAAATAGATAAACAAGTTAAAATTGGTGAACCAACCCCTTATTATGAACCAAACATAAAAGAAAGTTGTTTACTATATGATGGTGATGAACTGGTTGGTTTTTACATTAAAGATATAAATGAATATAACCCAAAGTTAACCCAACTTGTTACCTTGGCAAACAAAGAGTTCCGTAGTCCAAATGTACCCAAAAGTGAAATGAGCAGAGGTCCACAAGGTAATAAAAAAGATAAAATAGAAAGGGCAAAACAAGGGGTTAAGTTGGTAACACAATACAGCACCATACTTGGTAGTGTGCCACCAAAACCACACATGCGCCGTCCTTACCCAACCATCAGTAGCGTCCATAATGAAAAAAAGGCAAAACCATTTATTAAAGCCATGTTATTGGCAGCAGTGGAAAGTGAAAAACTTATACAACAAATAGCACCAACACTATACAACCAACAAACAGAAGCATTAAGTGGTGTTGACCCCAAATGGCGTTTTGGTAACCTTTTTACAAGTAGTATAAGTAACTTTAATATTAGTGCGGCATACCACCGTGATACTGGTAATATTGTAAACGCTTGTAATGTTATTATAACCAAGCGTGAAAACAGCACGGGTGGCTCACTCCATGTACCCGACTATGACGCAACATTTGAGCAAGCAGACAACAGTATGTTGGTTTACCCAGCATGGCGTAATATACACGGGGTTACACCAATTATACCAATAAAAGAAGGTGGTTATAGAAATAGTTTAATATTTTATCCACTAAAAGCATTTGTTGGTTTATAAGTTATGTTAACTGAAAAACAAGAAGCATTTTTAGATACCCTTGAAAAATCACTTGGGGTGGTAAGCACAGCACTACTTAAAGAAGGTATAACCCGTGAGGAATATACCATGTGGTTAAAGAACAATGTTTTTAAGGCAAAGGTAGAACACATAAATGAATTAAGTTTAGATTTTGTTGAGAATAAGTTATTAAAAAAAATAAAAGAAGATGACTTAAACGCAATACAATTTTTTCTTAAAACCAAAGGTAAAAAAAGGGGTTACTAAAATATGAATATTATACAAGGTGATTGTTTTGAGTTAATTAAAGATTTACCAAGTAACTCTGTTGATTTGGTTATAACCAGTCCACCATACGCAGATATTGTTAATTACGGAAAAAATATATCCATTAAAAAACCACAAGATTATTGTGATTGGTTACTACCCTTGTTTAATGAAATATACCGTGTGTTAAAACCAAGTGGTAGTTTTATACTAAACATAAATGATAACTGCTCCAATGGTTTAAGAAATCCATTTATATACGAGTTAATATACCGCAGTCAAAAGGAAACCAACTTAAAGTTTTATGATACTTACATTTGGCACAAAAGAAATGGTATACCCAACAGTGCTAAAAAAAGGTTTAGAAATATGACAGAGTTTATATTCCACTTTGTTAAAGACAAAAAGGAATTAAAGTTTTATATGGATAGGGTAATGGAAGAACCAACCCGTGATTATGTAAACCGTAGTAAGTATAAGGTAAACAAACACGGTGCCGTTACTGATGGTGAAAGAGAAAGGGAAATGGTATTATTACAAACACCAAAAAAAATTAGACCCGACAATGTTTTTAGATTTCCAACCGCAGCAACAGCAAGGGACAATAAGATTAAACACCCAGCACCTTACCATAAAGAACTACCAAAGTATTTTATTAACTTATTAACAGACAAGGGGGATACAGTTCTTGATGTGTTTAGTGGTATTGGAACTACGGGTATACCTTGTAAAGAATTGGAAAGAAATTATATTGGTTTTGAGTTAAACCAAAAATATGTTGATTTTAGTATTAAAAGAATAAATGGTGAAGAGTTGGAAGAATGGGTTGTATGTGCGTATGACTTGGAAGACAACTTTGTTGGTTGTTGGAAAAACCGCATGGAAGCATCAAAAGCAACTGGTGTAGATGATGATGATATTATGAGAACTTATAATAGAACCAAGTTTAATAGTAGAGGTGGATATAAATGGAAATTGGAAAAAAGAATATGAAAGTAACCACCACTATTGTATTTGAGGAACTACTAAAAAGTGATGAACTACAAAAAAGAATTGTGGTGGCACAAGGTGGTAGCCGTAGCGGTAAAACATTTAATATTTTAATTTACTGGATATACAAACTACTACAAGAGGATAACAAAACACTATCCATTGTGCGTAAAACATTACCATCACTAAAAAACTCTGTATATAAAGATTTAATAGAAGTGCTTGAAATGTTTAATATGTACGACCCAACCAAACTACATAAACAAGAAGGGTACTATCAACTTGGAACAAATACAATAAACTGGTTTAGTGTTGATGAACCACAAAAGTTAAGGGGTAGCAAGCGTGAATATTTGTATTGTAATGAAGCAAATGAACTATCAAAGGAGGACTGGAACCAGTTAATTTTTAGAACCACCGACAAAGTAATACTTGACTTAAACCCAAGTGAATTAAGTTGTTGGGTGTATGACTTGGAAAAAAGGGAAGATTGTTTTTACTTTAAGACAACATGGCGTGATAACCCATTTGTAGACAAAAATATTGTAAAAGAATTAGAATCACTAAAAGAAAAAGATGAGAACCTTTACCGTATTTACGCACTTGGTGAAAAAGGTATACCAACCACACTGGTGTTTAATAAGTTCAGCACAATAGAACAAGTACCACCAACAGCAAGGTTGTTGGGTCGCGGGATGGACTGGGGGTATAATGACCCAACAACATTGGTGGAGGTATACATAGATGGTGATGAATTATACTTAAATGAACTACTTTACGCAAGGGGTTTAACCATGCCAGATATTATACACAAATTGGATACCTTTGGTATTGAAAAAACCGATAACATTTGGTGTGATAGTGCCACCCCCCAAAACATAGAGGAATTAAGGCGTAGTAAGTATAATGCTAAACCAGTAAACAAAAAATCGGTATTACATGGTATAGATTTAATGCGTCGCCACAAACTATTTATAACCAAGCATAGTGAGAATATATTATATGAGTTTGGTAGTTATAAATGGAAGGTAGATAAAAATGGTGTATTATTAGATATGCCAGATGATAAACATAACCACTCAATAGATGCTATAAGGTATATATTGGAAAGTGAATTAAACAAACGCAGCGGTAAAATAACAATAGTATGATAGAATTAGTTTATGGTAATGAAATAATACCCGTAAAAGAACATTTAACAATAAAAATGTTCCAACAAATATACCCCGAAAAAGAACAATACGAGGAAGACCCAATTAAAATGGTAAGTTTATTTACGGGGTTGGAATATAATAAATTAAAAAACTTACAACCAAAAACCATGTTATTGTTAGAAAACTTTGTATTGGGTAAAGTACAATTTCAAGATTTAGAACAACTAACACAAACCTTTATTCATAATGGTATAGAGTATGGTTTAGACAATGACTTTGGTAAAATGGCATGGGGTGCTTGGGTTGACTTGGAGGTTTACAGTAGTGAGAATATACAAGATAACATACACCGTATAATGAGTATTTTATACCGCCCAATAACCAGCCGTAAAGGTAATAAATACACAATAGAACCATACAATAGTGATACAGTAGAAGCAAGAGCAATAGAGTTTTTGGAACTACCACTTGGGTATTGGTTACAAGCGTCTGATTTTTTTTTTCTCATCGTAAACTTATACATTGGCAATATAAAGGTTTCTTTGGAACAGAGGAACAAACTGACGAGGTTGCTGAACAAGGGGATGAAGATACTACCCAAATGGGTGCGAAAGAAAGTACAGCAAGGTTTTACTTTGAGTTAACTTACCAACTGGCAAAAGAGGATATAACAAAGATGGCAGAAGTGGAACAACAAAACTTATATTTATGTTTAAGTGTTGCTGCTTTAATTAAGGATAGGGTAGTAAAACACAACAATGAAATGCGTAAACAAAAAATAGAACAAGATAAAATATACAATAGATTATAAACAATGAAGCAATATGTAACTTTCCAAAAAGTATTAGATTATATTAAATCTTACCAAGTGGCAAGCCCAAGGCTTAATGACTTTGGTTATGGTGATATTGTATACTTTGTAAATGATAGTGGTACAACAACAAACTACCCGTTTTTGTTTGTAACACCAATAAGTTTCCAATATACAGAGAATACAACAATTTATTCATTACAACTTATTTTTAGTGATTTAGTAAATACAGATTTATCAAACGAGAAAAATGTTGTAAGTGATATGAGCCTTGAAGCAAGAAGGTTTATTAGTGAAATTAAAAGGGGGTTTTTAGATGACTTAATTGACATACAAATGCCCGTATCATCACAAACCTTTTTTGAGCGTTTTAACGACCATGTTGGTGGTGTTGTGTTAAACGCAGATATTGTTGTATTTGATGACATAAACGCTTGTGACCCTTATTTTTATGTAACACCAACAACCACACCAACACCAAGTCCAACATCAGTAACCCCAACGCCGACGCCAACAACCACACCAACGCCGACGCCAACACCAAATCCGCAGTTTAATGCTGGTGAAGGATTTAGTAATAGAACAGATGCTGTTATGGTAGATAGTGGTGATGCGGTTTATGTAGCATCTTATTTCTCCAACTGGTATAATGGAACTTTTACAAACAATAATATTGTTAAATTAGACAATGATGGTATAATAGATACGAACTTTGTTTGTAAACCAAATGATGTGGTATATAAAATAGTAGATGATGGATTGGGTTATTTATATATCGCTGGAAACTTTACAACCATCAACGGACAAACTTGCCAAAGAATTGCCCGTGTTAGTAAAACAACTGGTGCCCTTCATACTAATTGGGTTGGTAGTGCTGGTGCCAATGGTGCTGTATTTGGTGTTTGTGTAGATGGAACAGATGTGATTATTACTGGTAGTTTTACTACATATAATGGAGTAACTAAACAAAGAATTGCTAAAATATCAAATACAAATGTGTTAGATAGTGGAGCATTTTTTAATTTCCAGTCAACCACTTGGGATGTTATTAAAAATAGAAATGGAAATTATGTGGCTGTTGGTCTATCAACTACATATAACGGAATTGCTTGCCAAAAGATTATAGAAATTGATTCAACAACTTATGCCGATACTGGCTTAATATATCAAGCAACAGATAGTAATATAAAAAATATATTCCAAGATAGTAATACTGGCGATTATTTTTATGCTGGTAATAGTGGATTACTTAACGGATTAACAACAAGTAAGATAAATAGATTAGATGAATATTTTACAACTGTTTCATCTACTGCTGTTGGAGGTGTTCCAATGACAAGTTGTTATTACCACCAACCAACAGAAAGTTTATATGGAATATATAGTCAACAACAACCAACAGCAGATTATTATTGGAAGGTAGATACCAGCGGTGGTGGATTTATTTTTGATAGTACATTTAACCAAAACCTTAAAACTGTTGATTTAGGGGCAGCATTCGCTGGTAACTTAATACAAGGCGTTGCTGTTAATAGTATTGGTAAGGTATACTTATGTGGTTCATTTGATACCGTAAATAGTAATAGAAATAATTATATTGTTCGTGTTAATAGTGACGGAACATCTAATACAAATACTAATTAAAAATGGTAGAACAAGATTTAACTAAAATAGCAACACTATTACAACAAGAAATTGTTTTACAGTTAAACTATCCAAGGCAACATAAGGGTTATAATGGTGAACCAAAACGAGGAACATCACCACCAATAGCATCTGGTAACTTGGTAAAAAATGTTGAGGTTCAGTGGATTGGTAGTTTAGAAAAAGATGATTTGGAGTTAATTGTTAAAATGCCAAATTATTGGTATTGGGTTAACTACGGTAGAAGACCTGGAAAAATGCCACCAATAGCACCAATTGATAAATGGGTGATACAAAAACAAGGGTTAAAAGATGTGGTAAGAGATAGAAGTGGTAGATTTATAAAAAGAAAAAGTTTAGTATATTTAATAAGAAGGAGTATTGGAGAGTTTGGTTATGAAGGTACAGAGTTCTTACAAAACGCATACGCAAACACCGCAGCCCAAATTGAGTTAGAAATGGGAACAACAATAGCAAACTGGTTTAACAGTTTATTTGATGATTATAATAAAGAATAAAAAAAATGAGTTTAAGTATAATTAAAACACCACCACATTTCCAACCCGTTTATAGCGATGGGTTGTTTTTTACTGTAAGTGCCGATACAACAAACACTTATAAGTTTAGATATGTTTATGATGTTTATGTAAATGGTGAATTAGTATTTCAAGGTAAATCAACACCAAACCCTTATGACTTGGGTGTGGTTGATATCAGCCGTATTGTTAAAACTTATACAACTAATAACCCAATTAGTTTATGGGATACAACACCAATTTACACACACCAAACATTCCCCTTTTCTCGTCCGTATGAGGATGAAGTAATAAATTATAATATATTGTTTGGTTATGAATATTCTAACACCGCAAATGGTGAAATAACTGGTTTTACTGGTAATGATAGTGGTATTATTGTTGGTAGCCCTGGTGTTGATACGGGTATTTATAAAACCTTTTATTCTACAATGGGGGTAAATGGTAGAGCAACCCAACAAGATTTTGATATGGGTCCCTTTGTTTTATCTGGCTCACCCGTTGGAATATACCCAACCACAAGTGGTTTATTTTTAACCAACTCGCCAAGAATAAGAGATATACAAAACACGGAGTATTATACACTTGCTTTTACAAACTATTACTTGGATAGTGGTAGTATGTTATCACAACCGTATTATGTGGAGTATAATTTTTATGATGATGGGGGTGTGTTATTAGATACCGCACAATACCAAAACATTACCTTAAATGGTGGTGGTCCTTTACCAGATTGTAGTAATGTTTACCAATCTTATTATACAACAGTGGGAACTGGTACAACAGAGTGGAACACCTTATATGTTGGGGCTGGTCCAATGAACTTACAAAGTATTATGCCACCAAATACCGCACAATATACGGTACAGTTGTTTGGTAACTTTACTGGTGAGACATCACCACCCGCACCAACGCCCACACCAACTCCAACCCCAAGTCCAACACCAGGTTGCCCGACATGTTATACTTATGATATTGAAAATCCAAGTCAAGTTAGTGATGCTATTGTATCTTATACAGAGTGTAATATTGGTCCCGTTAGAGTTATTTCCATACCACCACAAAGCGTAGCAAGAATTGATTGTGCTTGTGAAGGTAGTTTAATTTATGAAGCGGCACTTATTATTAGTATTGTAAGTAGTTGTAGTAATGTTCCAACACCGACACCAACGGCAACACCATCACCAACACCATGTGCTTGTAACAGTTATACAATAACCAACACTGGTGGTGAAGCACAATTAACTGTTGATTATATAGATTGTGATAGAGTGGCACAACAACTTATATTAAACCCTGGACTTGGTAGTTCGTTCTGTGCTTGTAGTGGTTCAGTTAACCCAACGGGTTCTACTTATGATTTGGTTGATTTAGGTCCTTGTAACCCAGCACCAAGTCCAACACCAACTCCCACACCTTCCGCAACCCCCCCATATTGTGAATGTATCCAGTACCAAGTAGATAACGAACAACCATTCTTTGTTAACTTTACTTATACTGATTGTTTTGGTGTAATACAAAGTGTTAACTTGGCTGGTTTCCAAACAACAATAGTATGTGCTTGTATTGGTTCTGTAAGTGGTAGTGTTGTTGTAAGTGAAATTGGAACTTGTTAATAAAAAATAGTTAAATAAAAGATATATGGCAATTATACCACAAACACCACCAACCACATACCTTGAAGGTATCTGTACTGGTTATACCGCAGTAAGTGAAGTTTTTACTTTTAATGTTGATGATTTTTGTAACCGCGCTGGTACCACACAATATCAATTAATGTGGTTAAACCGTTACGGGCATTGGGATTATTATACCTTCCAAGCGGGTAAAGATGAGGGATTAAATATAAACAGACAAACATATAACCAATGGAGTGTTGATTGGGGTAGTAATAACCCAGTTAAAACACAATACGCAAGGGGACTAAAAGATTTCCAAGTTGAAATTGAAGAAGTACATGTTATAAACAGTGGTTTTATAAATGAACCAGATATGGTATTTTTAGAAGAACTTTACACATCAAACAATGTTTATGAAATAACACAAGATGGTGGTTTAAGGGCTATTACCATATTAAATGGCGAGTTTACAAGAAAAAACAAAGGTAATAGAACAATAGTTAACCTTGAACTACAATACGCTTACAGTAATAATATTAGATTATTGGGTAACTAAAAAATGAATACAACCTTACTTTTACAATTTGATGGCGTTTGGCAAAGGGTAGATTTATATGAAGATATACCCATTAGTGTGGTAATACAAGAATTAGATGTTGCTGATTTACAAACACGCAAAACAACTTTTTCCAAAGTGTTTACCATACCAGCAACCAGTAATAACTCCAACTTATTTGAGCACTATTATGAAGTAAACGGTATTGAGTTTAACCCGTTGGTTAAAATACCAGCCGTGGTACAATACAGAGGTACTGATATTTTTAATGGTGTATTAAGGTTAAACAGCGTCATTATAAACTCTGTTAGTAGCACAGATTTTGAGGTTTATCTAATGGGTGATGTTGGTGATTTCGTAAGTGAAATTAAAAACCTTACATTAAGAGATTTAAGTTATAGTGATTTATTACACGAATTAACTTATGACAATGTAGTACAAAGTTGGTATGCTAAAAACAATGATGTTGATGGTTTATTTGGTGGTAAAATAATTTACCCAATGATAAATGATGGTTTGGTTTACCAAGGCACTGGTAGCACTGCTGACTGGCAATACAGATTTACGGGAGGGCAAAGTTTTAGCGACCCAAACTATCCAGTACCACCAACAGCATTTAAGCCAGCAATTAAAGTTAAAACCGTTATTGATAAAATATTCCAACAAACAAGTTATAAATTAAATAGCGAGTTTTTTGATACTGATTATTTTAAGTCAATTTATATGAGTATGTTTAATAACGGACAAATTGGTTTAGGGACACAATCAGCAGAACAACAAGAAAATCAAAACATATTTGCGGCATATTCAGCACAAAGGCTTTTAAGTTATCAAGGTAACCGTCAATTTAGATTTTTATTTAGTGATTTATTACCTGGCGGGTATGACCCCCTTAATAATTTTATTAACAGTAATGGTGGCAATTTCCAAGCCCCGTATCAAGGAACATATTATTTTAATTTAAGGTTTAACTACCAATCACACGATGTTTTACAAGTAAGTGGTAGATTTAATGTGGTTGTTTATAAGGGTACTGACCCAGCAACATTAAACACCACTGGCTTTTTAGTTTACCAGTCACCACAATATGAACTTGGTATTGGTTTTACGGGGTTAAAAAGTGGCTCACCAAACTTGTTTTTTGATGTTTACTTAAACCCTGGTGAATATCTTGGTATATATATTGAGGAATATAACAACTATGGTGCTATTGGTTTTAGTAGCCCAAGAGGACAATATAGTATTAGACCGTATAATGATATTGGTATAACAGACCAATTTATACAATGGGATTTATATAATAGTCCAACATTGGGAACTGGTAGTACCGTTGATGTAAAAAGTGGTATTGTTGATGTAAATGCTGTTACCTTCTTAAAAGATATTACAACCATGTTTAACCTTATGTTGATACAAGATGAGGTTGATAAAACCGTAAGTTTTATACCATTTAATTGGTATTATAACGAACCAGATAGGGTTGAAAAAGATTGGAGTAATAAACTTGACTTAAATAGTAGTTACAGAGTTGAGCCATTAAGTTTTGATTTACCAAAGGAAATTAACTTTCAATACGAAGAAGGTAGTGAGGAGTACTTAAATAAAATATGGGAAGACCAAAATGACTACACCTTTGGTAGATACCGTTATGTAAGTGATAGTAACTTATTAACTGGTGAGCAAAACTATACAGTTAATTTTGCGGCAACACCAACCACCAATGTTATTGGTAGTACCAACTTTATTATACCAGCCGTTTACCGTGAAGAAGGTAACACATTAGAAAAAGCATATAGTAATAAACCACACATCTTTTTTTGGACGGGTAATAGATATTGTTATACTGATAGTACCAAACAAATACAAGGTAGTTGGTATATGTTAAGTGGTAGTACCGCAGTGGAACAAACCACATACCCATGTGTTAGCCATTTATCAAGTTTAGATATACATTTACCAGCATTGGTTAGTGATTTAAGTTTTGGTAGTAACTTTGACTTTTTTGGTAATACAAATAACCAACCAGTACAATTTACCAGTAATAATTTATATAACCTTTGGTGGCGTGATTATGTTGAAAACAACTACTCCAATGAAACAAGAAGGTTAAATGGTAGATTTTACTTAAACCCAATAGATATTTATGATACTAAATTAACAGATAAAATATTTGTTAAAGATAGTTTTTATAGAATTGAAAAAATAAATGATGCCAGTTTAATTGATACCAACCTTACACAAGTAAGTTTAATTAAAGAAAGAAGTGGTTATTATAAAATAACACCACCATCACCTTTTTACCCCCTTGACCCAAATGAGCCGTATCCAGGTGTTATACCACCAACATCATTTACCGCATATACGGGTAATAGTATAACTACGGTTTGTAATAGCACTGCGGGAACTGGTGGATTATTGTTATTTGGTAGTTTACCATTAACAGATTTACAAGAAGTGTGGTATGATGCGGGTGGTGTATACTCGCCATTGGGTATTGGTACTTATATAAAACAAACTGGCACAACGGAAACATTTGTGGTTATAGATAAACAAGGTAGAATATTAGAACAAAACTGTTAATATGGCTGAAGAACAAGTAATAGGACTGCGTATTAAACTTAACGGTATGGATACCGTTATACAAGACATTGATACTTTTGAGCAACTGTTAAAAGAAGCAAGGGAGGATTTAAGGCAAATACCCATTGGTAGTAATAACTTTAAGGAGTTATCAAAGGAAATTAAACAAGCCGAAGGGCAACTTGGTAAACTTACCAATGAACAAAAACAACTTAAAACAGAGTTTAAGGATTTTAGTCAAATTGGAACGGCAATAACCAGTGCCTTTGCTGGTGCCGCAGCAGCAATTAGTTTAATGGGTGGTGAGAGTGAGGAAGTAACCAAGGCACAAAAAATAGCATCACAAGCGTTAACAGTGGTGTTATCAGCACAAGCAATAGCACAAGTTAAACTCGGGGGTCAAACTATCGCAACAACAATAGCACAAAGAGCACAAACAGCAGCCACAAACACAAGTAGTGCCGCACTACAAAGGTTATTCGCTATTATTGCGGCAAACCCCGTAGGAGCATTGATTGCGGCTATTGGTTTATTGGTTGTTGCCTTCCAAGCGTTTGGTAGTGAGTCAGAAGATTTAGAAGGGCAACAACAAAGATTAAATGCTGAATTAGAAAAAACTAAACAAGGGTTTGAGTCATTAGCAACAACAATAGATTTATATACGCAAGTTAAAGAAAAACAAATGCGTCAAGAAGGTAAGAGCGAGGAAGAGATTACCAAGTTCTTAAAGGCACAACTTAAACAAAGAACAGAAGCAAGGGAACAAGCATTATTTGACGAACTTGGTTTACAAACCCAAATAAATGAAAAAAGGTTACAAGCAGCAAAAGATGAAGGTAAAAGTGCTGATGAACTTATTGCTATTACCCTTGAGAACCGTAATAAAATAAGTGCCATAAACGCCCAAATAACAGCCAACAGACAACAACAAATTGCCAAAGAGTTAATGTTGGAGTTGGATTTAGAAAAAAAGCAACAAGAAGAAAAACTTAAAAACCAACAGATTTATAATGAAAAATTAAAAAAGGTTTTTAATGAGCGTGCTGCTTTACAACAAAAACTACTTGAAGATTTGGGTAACATAAATAACTTGGAAACACAACTCCAAGATGAAGCAATTAAAAGGGCTGAAAAATATTTACAAAGGTTACAAACAATACAATCAAAAAGAGCAACATTTTTTAAGTCAAACACCCAAACTTTTATTGAGGAGATAAATGAACTGTTGTTTGAAGCATTAAATGAAGATGACTTAAAAGAACTACAAAGTGCTTTAATAATTGGTTATGATACAATTTTTACAACAATAACCAACGGCACCACCAAGTTATTAGACGAACAAGGTAAAGCCATTAGTTTTAGTTTTGATAACTTAAAAAATATTATTGATAGTAGTAATGTTGATGAGGATGTAAAAACAAAGTTTAATAACCTTAACCAAACCACACAAACATCACTATCACAATTTTTTACATTATTCGCACAAACGGCTGAAAGGTACAGTAAGGAGTTAACCATTGCTGATAAAATTATTACCATTGGTGATAAAGAAAAAATACAACAAAACCTTGTTGATTTAATAGAGGGAACAAGGGCAATATTTGCTAACAAAGATATATTACCAGGTGATAGGGAACTTGCTATTAAACAACTTATAAATGATATATTTACAATACCAGAAAAAACACAAAAAGATTTTATAACTGCGTTTGATACCACTGGTGAAGAAGGGTTTAAGAAATACCAAGAAGGGTTAGAACAAGTAAAACAAAACCTTATAGATTTTGCTTTAACACAGAATAACGCCGCTGGTAGTGTTGAGGGGTTAAGTGACGCCTTAAAGGCGATTGTAGGACAAGTAACAGAGTTAAATACGGAACTGGCAACCACAAGCCAATTAACATCAGAACAGATTGATACCTTTACACAAAAGTTTGCGGTTAAAATAAAAAGTGATATAAGTTTATTGGATACCTTTATTAAAGATGTTAGTAAAAACACCCAACAGTATATTGACCGCTTTGGTAAAGAAGGTATTATACAAGTGTTAAATGGTTTAACAACTGGTTTGGGTGAAATAGAAGGTTTAACAAAAAAACAATTAGTTAGTTTGTTGGGTGAGTTAATGACCGCCAAAAGAAATATAGAAGATGAGTTTGGTGAAGGTACAGCGGAAGCGTTTGATAAACTAATCAAAAGGATTAATGATAGGCTGGCTACACTACCAACAGCAGCAGATGAGAAGTTCCAAGAAACATTACAAAAACTTGAAAAAGGTTTACAAACCTTCCAACAAACATTAGGGCAAATTGGTAGTTTAATTGGTGATGGTTTTTCTTTTCAGTTAGAAAAATTAGAGCAAGATTATTCCAAGGCGTTAGCGGGTGTTGTTGGTGATACAAAACAAGCAAATGATAAACGCTTGGAATTAGAAAAAGGTTACCAACAAGAAAAAAAGGCAATTGAGAAAAAAGCAAGGTTAACATCATTAAGGCTTACCTTGGCTGAAACCATTGCCAGTGGAGCACAAGCGGTTGTATCAGCCCTTAAAATACCACCACCAGCGGGACAAATACTTGCTGGTATAAACGCAACCATTACTGGTTTACAAGTTGGTTTAATAGCACAACAAATAGAACTGGCACAACAATTAAGAAGGGGTGGTAGAATACTTATGGCAAGTGGTGGTTTTAATGGTATAGTACAAGGTGCCAGCCATGAATATGGTGGTGTTAAACTACAAGGTGGTGGTATAGAAGTAGAAGGTAATGAAGCCATTATAAACCGTAGTTCCACAATTAAGTATGGTAGTTTGTTATCAACTATTAACCAAGCAGAAGGTGGAAGACCGATTATGGTTGGTTCGGCAATGGATAGTAGATTAATTGAAGTTTTGGCAAAACAAAAACAAGAACCAATTAGAGCGTATGTTGTAGAACAAGACATTACCAAATCACAACAAATAAACCGCAAGTTAGAACAACTGGCAAGTTTTTAAGTAAAGATATTTATAAAAAATGTATAGAATAATAGATTTAGATATTGACGAGGCTTTATCGGCAGACACCAAAGTTGATGCGGTGGCTCTTGTGGAAATGCCCGCAATTGAAAAAGAGTTTGTTTATTTTAATGAGCAAAACTTCCAAGAACCAACATTTAGAGTTACACAAGAAATTAGTAATAACGCATGTAAAGCAAGAAGGTATAAACAAGATAACCCCAATACAACATGTGGAACTAATGTTGGATGGACGAGGAGTTCGCAATTGTGTGAGCGTAAACCAATTTCTTTGGATACAGTTAAACGCATGTATAGTTACTTATCAAGGCATAAGGTAGATTTAATAAGTTCCAAAAGTTATGATGATGGTTGTGGATTACTTATGTACGATGCTTGGGGCGGTAAAGAAGCATTAGATTGGAGTAAAAGGGTTTTACAACAAAACAAGGCTTTTGATATAGATGTTGAAGCATTACCACCATACGCAAGTTATGATACTGGTAATACTTTGGTACAAGATGTTGCCTTTATCCAAAAAGAACCTTACGAGAGGAAGGAAGATTATATTAGTAGATGTATTGCTTACCATATATCAAATAAAGGTATGGAACAAGACCAAGCCGCAGCAATTTGTTACCAACAAGCCGATGAGGCGTTTGGTTGTGGATGTAACCAAGAATACAAAGAGGAAGGTGACCCATGTTGGGAAGGTTACGAAATGATTGGTATGAAGATAGTTGATGGTAAAGAAGTACCCAACTGCGTGCCAGTTGAGGAGGCATTTAAGATTGTTGGTTACATTAGTGGTGTACCTTATTTCTTAAATCCAAATGACGCAATAAGTTATGGTATACAAAAGGTAAACTGTAAAGGTTACCACACACATAAAACAGCAGACGGTACAGAGATTTATATGCCTTGTGAATCACACGATGATTTAAGTGATTGGAGCGAGGAAGATTTGGAAATGAAAGCATGTTTTGATGTATTGTTCGCTTCCAAAGATTTTGATTTTGGTAGAGTTACCAACGAACTGTTGGTTGGTTACACCATTGACGAAATTAAAAGGTTTAACCATAAAAACCCAACAAAGTATTACAAATACAAAAGGGTTTTAAGTGGTAGTCCCGATAGAGATTTTTGCGAACAATTGGAAGGTAGATTTTTCCGTAGAGGGCAAATATACGCTTTAGAACAATACAACACAGAGTTCGGGCATAACGGGCAACCATATTCCAAGTGGTTATATAAGGGAGGTCCACAATGTGTCCACGCTTGGGAACAATGGAGTGCTGTAAGAGACCAAATCCGTAATGATGGTATGGTGGAAGGTACCCCTGGTGTAGCACCACAACAAATGATTGGTAAAGGTTATTACCCTGGCACACCAAGATACGAAGCAAACCTATCAAGTGTTTGTACTGATAACTGTGATATACCGCAAGAACAACAACAGCAATATAAAAAGGCAACCTTTAAGTCCATTGAGGAAGAAAGGATGCTTTACTCTCCACTAATGATACCGAATATTTTAATACCCCGTATTGAAGATGGTGAACAATACTTTGTAAGGTTTACAAAAGAGGCTGTTGAAAGAATACAACGCAAGTTTATGATAGAACAAAGATTACGCTCAACTAATTTAGAACATAATAGTGATGATAGTTTTAATGATATGGTTATGGTAGAAAGTTGGTTGGTTAAAGGTAATAGCGATAAAGCATACAGTTTGGGTTATACACCAAATGATATACCAGAGGGTACTTGGATGGTTGGTTATAAAATACTTGAAACACCCGAAGGTGATAACATTTGGAATAATTATATAAAAACTGGTAAGGTAAAGGGGTTGTCAGCCGAAGGCGCATTTTTAATGAACTTTTCCCGACTAAAAACTGACGAATATTTATTAGAGGAAATAATAAATATATTAAACCAAATAAACTAAAAACAATAATTATGACCGCAAAAGAAGCAGTAGAAAGAATCTCTCACTTACTTAATATTAAGTTTGGTAAGTCAGAGTCGTTCGCAACTACAAAGTTAGAAGACGGAACAGAGATTACAAACAACCTTGACGAAGAGTTCAAAATTGGACAAGAGTTATATGTTGTTGGTGAATCTACTTTAACACCCGCACCCGCTGGCTCTCATACTACCCGTGAAGGTTTGGTTATTACAGTTGATGCTGAATCCATCATCATTGCCATGGAGGAAAAAACTACCGAGGCACCCGCAAATGAAGAAGGTGAAAGCGAAACTGAAACCAAAACCGAAGAAGCAATGGCAGAAGTAGAAATTGAAGTTGGTGAAGATGAAGAAGAAGAAAAACCAATGGATGTGATTGACGAAGAAGTTGTTAAAGCACTTGTAGAAGCCTTAGCA